>Ga0326512_10003439_pt1 | contig 11606 bp, 11 predicted proteins | sample 1_2617_0518_D_FD_203652 | JGI IMG/M metagenome (GOLD analysis project Ga0326512, IMG submission 203652) | Bovine rumen microbial communities from UC Davis, California, United States - 1_2617_0518 | ecosystem: Host-associated > Mammals > Digestive system > Stomach > Rumen | place: USA... | reverse complement strand
TAGCTCCAATATCTAGGAGTATTTTATATGAAAAACTTTGACATAGTCCTTTAATGGATATAAGACTTTTTTCATTATTTTACTATTTTTTACCAGTTACCTATTTACCGATTATTACCTTTTTAGTTACCTATAGTTACCTATTCATTTATTTAGAATAAAAACCATAATATTTTACAAGCTTAGTTAATTGGAGTGTCTTTTATGAATGGTGAAAGTAAGATTAGCAAACCGATTATAGTTAGAAAAGGCAGTAAGACTCAAAATAGAATAAATTTGCCAGTTACATCTAAATTTAAAATTGGAGACGAAGTAGCAGTACTCAGCTACAATGAATATGTAAAAATTTTTGACGCTGATAGAAATAGTGCTGAAGAACTAGAAAAAGCTGAAGCTAAGATAAGTGAACTTGAAGCAGAAGTAACCAATCTGAAGCAAACCAATAAAGAATTAGTAAGCACTAACAATGAACTCAACGCTAAAGTATTAAGTCTAAGTGCAGATGTAACAGAAGAAGTACGAGCTGGTAAGTTCAATAGCACTAAAGTAGCTGAACTTGAAGAAAAAGTAAACGGACTATCTGAACTGATTAGCAGTAATGAAGTAGCATACACTAACGGCATAAATTATTTTATTACACTCACGGAGAATGTCATAAAGAGTGCTGGAGACGAAATAGTAAACAATGCTAATGAAGTTATGATTAAAAATAATGAAGCAGATCTAGAAAAAGTTAATCAAATTCTAAAAAATACTGGAATATTCAAAAGAGTAAAAGGAGTAACAATAGCTCCAGAAGAAGTGAGTCCAAACAAAGTTACTAGTACAGATTTGAAGCTGACAGACATAACAGCTAGAGCTATCAAAGAACTTGAAACTCACAAACCAATATATAAATTAGAATAGACATAATATTATCTGGACTAGTTTTTAAACCTTTGACTAGTCTATGATGTATTAGCTGGTGCACAGTTCTTTTTAAAAAAAACCTCAGAAGAAGAACACCCACTTTACATACACCAGCTAGTACTACTCCAAATGTAATACAATCTTATTTTAAGTGTGCAAAAGCTCAGTAGAAGCTCAGCTAGTACTCAGCAGTTACAATGAATTTTAATTAATTTTTCATTTTTTCTATGAATTGTAACCACGCACTCTATATGTATTAATGCAATTTTATTATAGTTTTTCATAATACTTAATTTACTTGCACATAGCTTCAATAATTTTAATACTTTTTAGTTTAACTATTGATTTAGTAACATCTAGATTTAATTTAATTACACTTAACTTAGAAGCTACACGGAGAGCACTATCTGAAGCTTTACAAAAGTACTGAAATTTATCTATTTTTCATACCATCTGGAGCACTCAATCTTTTTTTAGTGTATAAGCTGTATTTTTTTATATGTGAAAAATGTAAAAAATGTGTTAATATACTAATGTGCAGAAAAACCAATATGCAGATAGTAACAAAGTAGCAAAGTGCATATATTACACGGATTAGCAAAAGCTTTATAAAATAAGACTTATAGATTAAAATACACACATACTTATTATTTAAGAACTTTTGGGAGAAAGATACACGGAGTTAGTGAGTGTTTTATCTGCAATGGATAGCACTTTACTAACTCTAATACTATAGCAGAAGACATATAAAATTAAAAAATGCTCCAAACTATTTACACGGACACCATCAATAGTAAATTTTTAATCTTGGAACTTAACTTACTATTTTTTCAATCTGGATCTATTGAAGTGTCAGCTCCAGAAGTTGTAGACCTATCTTATAATGCTGGTAGTTTTTCAGTTATATTGTTGCTATGTTGTAAAGTTCAAGTGTTCAATATTTTATTAAATTTTTGTACAATAATATAAAAATGTTCAAATTTACTACAGCACTTATGCTATCTGGATTTACTGACTAGTTCCAGTTCGTATTATCTAACATAAAGCGAACTGACTACACGGCACAGCTTCAGCTTTTATAAGGTAATAGATATTTGATAGATAAGTCATAGCTATGTTATAGATATTTGATAGATAACTGATAGCTATATGATAGTTACACTAGCTATTAAATAGTGTTACATTAGCTAGATAAAACCGAACATAGATCTATTATATTAGTGTTCGGATTAGTTCCACAATAGCTATTAATATAGTGAGGAAATGGACTAGCTAAAACATCTGGACACAGACTATTAAATAGTGTAAGGTATTAGCTTTTATAGTATGTGTAAAAACTGTATAAACTGAAAAATAACATCTGGACTTAATAGTGTTAATTTTTGCTTTTTTAGTATGTAAGAAATGTCAGAAATATTAGCTGAAATAAAACCGACACCAGCTATTATTATAGTGTAGAATTTACTCACATTTAGCACTATATATAGTGTGATGTTTTTTATGTGCAGTTCATATTAATAGTGCACATATTCAATGTTACTCACGGCGTATTAATAGTGTGAAATATGTCTCATTTGCTACTTATTATAGTGAGACATTAAGATATTTTTCTCAAGTCCAGAAGTAGCTCCGAATGGTGCAGTAATTCTAATATTTATCTGAAGTGAAAGCTCCATTATTTAGCTGATGTTAATGGTGCAAGTGTTTTAATAATAGCTACTTTTGATATGCTAAAGCGAGTTAAAAAAGAGTTAAAAATATTTGGTATTAGTGTATATCAATCCGTACTAGTAGCTAGTAATGGACTTTTTTCATTAATTAAATATGCAATAAATAGTAAAAATGTTGCTTCTGGATTAGTAGCTGATGTCATAGCTTCTATGATAGAGCTTTATTTACTCAATTAGTGGAACTTTTTTATAACTTCGTCTCCAGATCTAGAGAAATTTTTAAATTTTTTTCATTAATTTTTATGAAGAAGCTCCAGCTATTGTTATTTGGTATGCTTCAGCTTCAATGGTAACGCAGACTTTTTTCTTAATTAAATATGTGTTAATTCAGTACTACTAGCAAGTCAAGGCAGTTCAAGGCAGTAAAAGTTAATTTTAATCATAATGTAAATGGCACTTCAAGGCACTTTAAGACTCCAATATCTTAATTTAATCATAGTGTCAATGGTGCGTAATTCTAATTTTTACTGAACTCTATATGTAAAAAACGATGTACAAAAGTGTACATACACTTGCAATTTAACCAATTTTTCAAAAGTGCTGTAGCTAGTCTCTACTGCTCCAGATTAACTGTAGCTATTATCATAGTGCTTAGATTTTTTTTAAATCGCTAATTTTACTTATTTTGTTTATTTTATTGTTATTTTTGCTTTATTTACTCCAATTATTGCTAAATTTGACTGGATAGTCCTATAAGTCTTAAATAAGTCTCTATATTCAATTCTATTTTTGGCTTCTGGAGACATACAGATGTCGGTATAAGCACTTTTTGAAATAATTCAATGCTTCAATTATATTGAAAGTTCGCTTTATTATTTTAATGCGAATGATGTATACATATCATTTACAATAGGTTTACATTAAAATTATTGAAGAAATTTTTAGCAAATTTTTAGTTTTTCAATTTAAATCGCAATTTAAGTTATGTTTCAAGTGTAAACGAAATGTATGATAAATAATGATAAATGTAATAGATTTATATACAAAGTGTAACATAATGTAAACTAATGCTATGCAAATAGTATAATAAAAATTTAGGAGACATACATAATGGCAGACTATACTACAATAAGATTAACTTCTGAAATTAGAGACAAGTTGAATGATTTAAAAATATTAGAGAATGAAAGCTACAGCAATGTAATAGCTAGATTAATTAAAGAACTAGAAGAAGCTAAAGAGCTCAACGATAAATTAATAGAAGCTATAGGCAAATAAGCACTAAGTCCGTGAACTCACATTAAATAACATCTGAAAGCAAGGAGACGAAAGCAATGTATTTTAATCAATTGGAGACACAGCTGGAGCTATATCTGGAGACTCTACGAAGTAAAAATTATAGTGCTGAAACCATAAAAAACTATAATACTTCAATTAGCAAATTCATTAAATTTGGACTTGCTGAAGAACTAGCTGAACTAGATCCAGACACAGTAAACCAAATAGTAGAAAAATATCAAAGCTACTTAGCTACATCAAAGAATTACAGCTATGCTACAATAAATCAATATATTACAAACTTGAAACCTTTTTTTAATAATTTAGGACTTGGATTTAAAGTAAAAAAGGTAAATACAGAAGTAAATCCAGAGATTAAATATTTAACACTCAAAGAGATAGAAGAAGTGCTATTTACCATAGACAAAGTGGAGAAAAACCACTTTAAAAAAGTGCAGTATAAAGCTTTAGTACGGTTTATTTTTTATACTGGTGCTAGAATAAAGGAAGTAGAGAAGCTTAGAGTAAATGATATTAAAAAAGATAAGACTAGCTACTATGTCGTCATCAATGGTAAAGGTAATAAGACCGTGAAGCAATTTTTACCAGACAAAGCTTACACTATGATAAAAGAACTAGCTGAACTCAGAAGTATATCTATGAATAGTAGCGAACCTTTATTTATTAACAAATATGGAACTGTACTAAGTGTAAGGAGTATTCAGAAGTACTTCAATAAAATTGGATCTATAACAGACAAAAGACTAGCTGATAATGGCAAAGCTCCAGAACCTAGCATAGCTAGTAGATTTACTCCACACAGCTTACGCCACAGTCTAGCAATATATTTGCTTATTGACAAGTCCAGACCAATTAACGAAGTAAAAGAAATGTTACGGCACACAGATATAAAAACCACTCAGAAGTATTTAATCTTAAGTAACACCGTAACTAGAGAACGAGCTAACGATTTATTTAATTAAGATTATAAACAATAGCAAACAAATGTATAAAATAAATGGAAATAGCTATCATATAGCTATAAGATATGTGAGTAAGTGTTAATTTAGCAATAGCTCTAGCATATTTACTGAAGCACAGTTATTTTTCTCCATCTGGAGCTAATGCTGATACACATAACGGCACTAAAAATAGTAAAAGTAGGTTAAAAACTATGGCGTTGAAAAAAGGAAAAGGCAAACCGAAATTTATAGAAATTATTGATACTAATAAGAAAGTTCCGTACAGCATAAGGATAGAAGAACGGATACTAGACAAGCTCCATAGCATAAGTGGAAATTTGAATATAAGCACAGCTGAACTTCTGACTCAAATATCAAAAGACTATCTGGCAGACAAGACTCCGTATAATAATTATTTGGAAACTTTTAATCGATTTATCTTTGATTTACCATTAAATTTAGATGTTAAAGAAATTCTTACTGGACGGTTATATGATATTAATAATATGAACTTCAAAGGATTTACAGATATAGATCTGGCAAGTCAAGTTAGTAGCATAATCGATTATTATAATATTAATCAAAGTCAGCAAGAAGCTATGGCTAGTGCTAAATATCAAGTGCTCCGAGTTCCAAATAATTTAGACAAATTTGACGCTGAACTTCAAAGCTTTACTAGTACAGAAGCTAATCTTAAACATCAAGGAATAGAATTTTTAATAGTGCCAGAACTCTCTAAATATACTGATAACTTGCTGGAGTGCGTCTATTGTTTTTATTTTACTGTAGATAATCATAATAAATTAAAAATGGAACTGATTAACTACACCGATGTAGAGAACCTAGTCATAGAAAAAGGCAATAAATATTTAATAGATCTGTCTCAAACCATCTACTATAATTTGGAGAAATGCACCAGCATAGAAGAAGTAGAAGCTCTAGCTGAAATGCTGAACACGGATAACATCATACCGTATGCAAACGAACCAGTAGAAGTAAATCCATTTAAAGTAGTGCTTAGAGACAATGTGCCAGTAATAAGGCAGTACGACAAGGAACTAGAACGCCGAATAGAGAAACTAGAAAAAGAAGTGAAAAAATAAGACTTATGTTAAAATGCTTAAACAAACATTTATTAAATATGAAAAATAAAAATAAAAATCATATAAAAATAAACATAAATAGAGCTTTAAATTAAATTTTTGCTAAAATACTCAAATGTAGTAGAAGTAGTAGTAGTTTAAAAAGAGTATTTTTAGTGAAATAATAATAAGTAAATAGTTTTTATGATTATTGCCGTAATCATAAGAACTAAAGAAAAAGTAATTAGTAGTAAGTGTTACTATTTTTCTTATTTACTATTTAAAGTCTTTTATGAATGTGTGTGCAGATGTATTCATTTAATATAAGTGAGTACTAGGTATGTATACAAATCCGTAAAAATGCTTTAGTAGTGCTTATTATTTGCTAATTTGAATTTAACAGCTATTTTTCTATGTGAATTTTTATATAAACAAATTCTAAGGAGTGTTTAATCCTATGAAAGAAACAGAAGTAAATTTACATATACAAATTAGTAAAAATTTAGATAATAGACTCCGAGACGCTACACATTTAGCTAAAACAGTCTACGACAAAGATTTGACTAGAAAGCAATTAGTAACAAAAGCTTTAGAAACCTTACTAGACGAAATTGAAGCAGATAACGACGCTTTTAAAATTCTTATTGGAGCTGGTGCTAATGGAAAATAGAGAAGTTAGTCCAGAAGTGGAAAAAATAATTAAGAATTTAGAAGCACTAAGTACATCTGGCAGTCCAGTAGCTCCAGACATAGTTAATTTACTTGAATTTGTAGATTATTATACAAATACTGGAGTAGCTACAGAAGAAGCTTTTTATAGATCCATAAAAATCGAAATTCTAACTCACATCTTAAAGCTTGGATATTTGCTAGACGCTGACAACAGAGACGGCTTTTATGAATATGCAAAAGTAGACGAACTGTATGATAAAATAAGGAGTGGAAACTAGAGTGTAACTTGAAAAAGCTTTAAAATAGTGTTGAAATAGCTAAAGTAAAATTAATAGAGCTTTAGTTAATTGGTAAAAATAGTTATGTATAATACTTCAGCTATTAGCACCACCAACACCGAATAAGTAAAAGTAAGTTATATTTATATTTATTTTTACATTATATAAAGCTTTTTAGTAGTATAAACACTTGAACAACGGAGTTAGAGCAATGGAACGCAGTATAACTTATGAAAGTACTGGAGAAGCTTTAGCTGACATTTACGGAACTTCTTTTAATCGAGTGAACTGGATTAACAAAGGCAATAAGTACAGAAGCAAATTTAACAAAGTAGACGACATCATAGAGTATATTAACGACGAAGCTGACGATACAGCTAAATTTATTAGTATGTATTCAAATGCTAACGGCACTATCTTATTTAATAAAATCTTTTTAGACTTCGACATAAGCACAGACGATATTCTAGCTAAAGAGCTTGGACTAATCGAAGACGAAATAGCTGAACTGTCTGAAGAAGAAAAAGCACTAAAACTGGAGAAGATAGACGAAACCATAGCAGAAGAAACAGCTGGACTCAATGAAGAAGAAACCAGACAATATTACTACAATAAATATGAAAATCGCTACTTTATAAATCCCGTCAATGAAGCGAAGCAGACAGCTTTATTCTTAAAAGAGAAGTATAACACAGACTCCATACTTAACGCTAGTGGTAGTAAAGGAACTCACTTAAGAATATTACTTGAACCGATAGAACTTAACAATCCGAAAGAAGTTTTAATCAAATTTGGAAAATATTTGCAAAGTGAGTTAAATCTGGAAACAATAGATCCAGCAGTTACCAGCAGTTACAATAGACTTGAACGGATACCGTGCAGTAAGCATAATAAGACTAAATTATATGGTAACTTCTTTAGAGCTGACACTAGCTATTCAGATATTTTAGACAATATGGAGCACAAAGGTACTGATATTTTACCATTTAAAGTAGATAAAACAGCTAATACTTTAGGACTTAAAGATTTATTAATTAAATTTGATAATGAAGCTTCAAAAGAGAAGAAAAAAGACGCTGAAGTATTTGACGCTGATGTTAAATATACTTTTAATGGTACTGAAGAAGAACTAGCTAATAACTTTAAGATAATGTACAGACAAGGACATAGAAATCTTATAGGTTATAAAATGATACATCTACTTAGACGAAGTGGCTGGAGTAAACAAAAGACTAGAAACTTCTTTAAGAGTCTCAAAGTGCCTAAGTGTTATGATAAAAATGTCAGAAGCTGGATAGACACAGCTTACGAAATTAAAATTAACAATCCAAATGAAAGTAGACATCTTGGAGGATTAAGACACTTCGTAAGTGGAATTGAAGAAGAAGCTCCAGCAGACAAAGTGGACTATTTGAAAGAATATTTTATAAATTATTTTTCTAAAGACAAATATGTTATTTGGGATAAAATCCGATTTAACGGCAAAGATGTAGTAGCTTCTGACAATGGCGTCAGCTTCTACTTTAAGACCGTGAACGCTAAGGATTATTACTTAAGAATTAATCCAGATACACACAAGCTACAATTTGAAGAACGAACTGAAGAAAGTGTGCTAGAAATTGGATTTGGTCATCAAAGCACTAAAACCGTATTTGAACGCCACAAGGATAGAGCTAAAAATTTAGCAGAAGATCTGGCACTTGAAGAAATAAAAAGCGACGAAATGGAAATAACTAAATTAATAAATAAAATAATTAAGTTAATCCGTAGTGAAAACCAGCTGAAGAAAATCTTTACAAGTTCAAATACTGAAGATAACATCATAAACATAGTGAGAGCTAATCCAACGGACACTAAGTTTTTAATCCGTCTATCTGACAAAGTAGAAACCGAATTTAATATAAAAAGACATATTAATCAAAGTGGTAAAGGAATTTACTACTACAATAACGGAAACTACTTTAAACCAATAAGCACAGCTTTGCTAGGTACACTAATAAGAGACGAATATAATTTAAAACTGCCAGACAACAGCATAAACACAGTTCTTACAAGTATTCAAAGAAACGACAAGTTAAACAGACAAATTTTACAATTTAAAAATTGTTATCTGGATAGAGATACTTTAGAAGAAGTTACTCCAAATGAAAACGACATCATAGTAAAAAAGATAGGTATAAAAAATCTGGATACTGGTAAATTTACTCTACTAGAGTACAATCCAAATGCTAAGAGCTTCAATCCAGAAGAAACTCAAACATACACGGAGAAAGTGCTCAAAGAGATACTTATACCGAAAGAAGAACCAGAAGAAACCAGTCTTTACTTTGATAGATTAGAACGATTTGGAGCTAATGTAACTGGTAGAAATAAATATAAAACCGTTACTTTTTACTACACCAGACGAGCTAATGCTGGTAAATCTGTATTAAATAAGCTGAATAGTTTAATATTCAATGATAATTTTAGTATAATAAGTCTGGACGATCTGGACGATAAATTTAACTACGAAATTATTGGAAATAAACATATTTTAGTCATAGACGAAACTGATAAAAGCAGTCTGGAGAACGCTATACCACAGATAAAGCTTCTCAGAAGTCCTAATCCTAGAAAGGACTATAGAGTAATGTATGGTGCTGACAAGCTTACTATTAATGAATTTGGAAATCTGGAAATTTACAGCAATGTAAAACCAGACATACCACTTACAGAAGAAGCTCTATTTTACAGCATAGACTTACTTGAACTGCCAAATACATTTTTAGAAGAACGAGAAGCGAAGAAGCATAGTAATGCTTATGTGCTAGATCCAGAAACTTACGCAAATTTAGAAAAAGACATCGCTGGACTAACTTGGCTAGTGAGTGCTAGTATAAATGAATTTAAGTTAATGGAGACGGAGCATAGGCAGTTCCGATGTAGACAAAGCACAGAAGAAACTATTAATAAATTCTTAAATGCAGACGAACTTCTTAAATTTTTATCTATGTATACTGAATTTAATCCAAACTCTGACGAATGGATACCAAATAAGGAAATCGCAGAAGCATACAAGACTTACTTAGATGTCAAAGGATACAAAGACAGCAGAACTCAAAGTGCACTAACTCAAGACATAGGTAAATTTATACCACAGATCCACGCTGACTTTAATATCAAAGTGCATAGAAAAAGACTAGGCACTACTGGAACTCAGTATTTACTAAAGCTGAAAGACATCGACGAAGTAGAAAAAGAATTTAAAGAAGTATATCTGATAAATGAAGATTTAAGCGAAAGAGAAGTAGAGATACTGACTAGTCTATCTGGAGATAAAAAAACCGTGTATAATGCTATAAAAGACGGACACAACACTTACAATAAAATCAATAGCAAATATACTGACATAGATACTATAGCAGTATTTAGAGAGCTTTTGAACTTAAATCTAATAGAACGAAGTGGAACTTTGAATTTAACGGAGTATTAAGTCTTAGATAAGAAATATGCAGATAAGTGCAGTACTAGTGTAGACTTAGTGTAGATACCGTGTAGACCGTGTAGAGTATATAGTAAAAATATTAATATGCTAAATGATATGTATGTTTTTTAGTGTTTTACTATATGTTTTTCTCCAGATGAAATTTTTCGCAAAGGTACTGCACTCTCTACACTACTTCTACATAATCGCTTCTTTGACTGCACTAATACTGCACTTGGTATGCAAATCGCTTTTTAGAGAGTTATTTAGTTCCCATTAAGTAAATAGAGAATTTATAGCTTTTATTTGCATACTTTTTTAGTGTTTTTCTTCAGCTAAGATATGTAGATGTAATAATAAATATTTGGAGATGTAAGCAATGGTGCTAGGAGAATTTACAGAAGAAGAAAAAAAGATTATTTACGCTGATAAAAATATTAGACAAATCATAATAAATGAAATTAAAAAACACATCGACGACGACGAACTAGAATTTACTGACGATATGATTATAAATTTAGCTTTAGAATATCTGCTAGACACTCTAGACGACAAAGACAAAAGCATAAGCAATGGAACTTTATTTAATGAAGTTCAAGAATTTTATCTTATGGCAAATATGGAGAATATTAAAAATGAAATTCTAAAAAAATAAGGATCTAGCTTTATGAAGTATGAAGTCTCTAGGAGTAAACCACCACCAGAAGTAGCTCCAGCTACAAACAGTACACCAGACTTACGAACTATAAACACCAGATTATTTTAAAAATAAGTGAAAGTATGAAAAATTTAACAATAAATCTAGAGAATGTTAAGAATAATATAAGAAATAGAAACGCTATAAACTCAGCTACTCACGATTTAGCTTTATATTTGATGTTAAAACATAAGCTTTTTAGAACTCAAAACAATGTCGTACTAGCGTTAAGACCAGACGGCACTCTAAAAAGAGTGGACTTAAGAGCTATTATCAATGAAGAAATAGCTCCAGTACAAGCTAATAATACTTTAGTCAATAATGTTACATCATACTTCAAAGCAGTAGCACTAGACATTTTTACTGTAAATGAATATAATCGAGAGTTAGTGAGACCGTCATATAAGATGTCTGGCATAACTCCAGATAGTCCAGTAAGAAACCGAATAGTTGAAGAAGTGCAAAGACTAGAAGATCTAAAGGCAAATGTAACAATAAATTAGTTACCTATTTTTACCGATTATAGTTACCTTTGATTTACCTTTTTACTTCTTTATCAAACTTAAAATTTTAATGATAGGTAATTTTTACCTAT
>Ga0326512_10003438_pt1 | contig 11612 bp, 10 predicted proteins | sample 1_2617_0518_D_FD_203652 | JGI IMG/M metagenome (GOLD analysis project Ga0326512, IMG submission 203652) | Bovine rumen microbial communities from UC Davis, California, United States - 1_2617_0518 | ecosystem: Host-associated > Mammals > Digestive system > Stomach > Rumen | place: USA... | reverse complement strand
TATATTCTATCATAAACGAAAGGAATGGGAGCATGAACAAGAGTTTAGATTATTAAAAAGGTGTCCGGTAACAACTAAAGAAGAATATCTTTGGTATGGCAAAGCTTTGAAGTATATCATTTTATCCACAAAGTTAAGAAACGTAGATGAAGTTCGCTATTTCAAAAGTATTGCCGATATTAAAGCTAAAGCAAAAGATATACCAGTCCTTATCTATGGGAATGGTCTTTTTGACTACGCTCTATGTACGGATGATGGCGAAGAAGAATTATGGAACTCAAAAGACGGGTATGATGTTCTTGTAATTGGCGAAAACTGTGAATTGGCGATATAGTTTTTTTAACAATAATAAGTGTTATGCAGTATTCATTATACGACTATTATAAAAACAGTTTCTTGACTCTTGAAGAGATCCTTAAGCACTATTCTGAGCACTTTTATCTTAACAATCACGGTAGGAACAAGATAGAAAAAGTACTTAGTAAGGCTGTAGAATGTGATAAGATGAAAGAACTATTTGGTCGTTCTATCCAGAATAGAGATTTTCCAGAAAGAGTTCCGGACTTCAATGACTTTTCTATAGCAATAGCTAAAACGTTTTGGTTCCTTACACAGTCGAATGATACCATAGCTTTAGCGACGTTAGCCGCAGCTGTGGCATGGAATAAGCAAATAAATAGTCATTTCTTGATTATTGACGATGAAGAGTTCAGAAATAACATCTTATTAGTATTTAGGAAACTAGAGATTGTAGAAGAGATGACAGAAACTAAATATAAAGCAATGACTGATCCATATATCTACTCAAAGATGACATCCAATACCGACGTTGCACCTTCTGTTCAAGCGGTTAATGCAAAAATAAGGTTGAAAACCGTTATTCTTAAGAAGCTGAAGGATTTCAAAATCTCTCAATATGAATATGATTCGATGTCATATGACACATTAAGAGAGTATATGGTGAAAATGATTTATGAAGATATGAACATGATAGGTAGTGACACAAGGAGAATTGCGAATAAATTCGGAATCGATCTGGAGACATTGATCAACGAAGAATTAGAGAGAGAACTCAATAGATGATAATACAAATCTGATAATCTCAATTTAAATAGCAATATGGGAATTAATGGTAATGCCCCCAATAATATAAATTATGAAAGAATACGTATTTAAAAAGAACAGAAGCCTAAAGAACAAGCTTAAATCATTGCATTCACACCTTGGGACAGACATTGCTCCAGCAGTTTTTGGTGTGGGACTTTTATATGCTGCATATTCTGAATATTTCGATTTATCCGAACCTAATGTTGCGATATGTTATCTGATAGCAGGGATTGTCGTCTCCATTTATACATTGTTACGTATATGGAAATTTTACAAGGTTTATTCTGCACCACGAGTTACATCTTTTATTCTGAATGAAAAAGGGGTGTATATAGATTTCAATAAATATCCATTTAAAGCTACGGCTCTTTGGAAAGATATTGAACGAATAGATTATTTCCCTGGAGAAGAGAAACAGGGACTAACTTACAAAGTCGAGTATCTCGAATATACTGACTTCTATGGACATTTTAAGGATTATAGAGGGGCGGAGTTCAATCAAGTAGTGAGAATAATGAATAACGACTGCGAAAATGAGCAAGATGAGTATCTTTCTTTAGTTCTTCAAAGGTTTGAAGGAAGTATAGATAAATTGAGAGTGATAGAACGCTACTGAATATACAGTTGCGCAAGAGAGAGAGTCAACATGTCTACTTAAAAAAGAGCAAGAATTCAGAGAAATAACTAATAGTGATAGGCTGAGGTATCATAAGGTCAGTTCTATTTTTTTATATAATAAGAGTAAGATATGAGCAATATTGATCAGAAAATTAAAAAAGAAGCATCTGAAGTATTAGGGCGCATTGCCTTATTCCTAGCTTATTACATTGGCTTAATTATACTTGGTATTGGGTTGTTCTTTATTGCAGGATGGATTACAATACATGCACTGAGTATTCCCAACCCTTATGATTATAGTGTGCGTGCAATAATCTTCGGCGTTATTGCGCTCATAGCTATGTGGTGGTTCTGTATAGAGCTTGGTCTATATCTTATCCGACCGTTATTGGTTTCTCCAGATACCATTGATCGGATTATGCCAGAAGTTTCCGAAGAAGAATGCCCAGGACTATTCTCATTAATCAAAGAAGTGGCAGATGCAACGGGGAATAAAATGCCAAAGCATGTCTATCTTTCCTCTGAGGTTAATGCGGCTGTCTATTATGACAAAATGAATTTCTGGTCGCTTTTCTTTCCTTCAAGAAAGAACCTTATGATAGGCATTGGTCTTCTACATGGTACAAACAAATCCGAGCTTAATGCTATACTAGGTCATGAGTTTGGTCACTTCTCGCAACAAACGATGAAAATCGGTAGTATTACATATCGATTAATGCTGAATATTCGTGAATTAGTTGAATTCACCCAAGAGCGACAAAGGGATGAGATCATAGCTCAAGCCTCGCCAAACTATAAATGGTATTTTCATTTAGCCAACTATCCGATTAACTATATTACCAAACAGACAGTTGCTTTCTACAAATACATTGAAAGGAAAAACAGAAGTCTATCTCGTCTTATGGAGTTTGAGGCAGATAACGTCGCATGCGAAATTGCTGGTGTAGAGGCTCATATCTCTGCTCTATGTAAACTTAATACTCTGACTCAAAGATATGATCGATATGAAAGAATGATCCAATCATTACTTTCAGAAGGTCACTCCTTATCAGAGTGGATGGAGGGATATTGCTACATATATGATCTTATTTCTGATGACGAGTCTTTACATATAACAAGCAACAACATTTTACGAAATCCTGTTGGTGATGATGTCGCTTTTAACTCTCGTATTACAATCACCGACGGATGGAACACTCACCCAACCCTATCGGAACGTATTGAAAATGCGAACTCTCAGCAGAATGTCGGCGTTAAGATGAACGCCACAAATTCCGGTGATTTAATTCCTATACAAACCCTTGACGCTGTTGGTGATGGACGTGAGAAAGAAATTGTTTCAGCATTAGGTCTCCAATATGGTTGGGGAAGCGTAAAACCTATGCCGATAGATGAGTTCAAAGCCTGGGCATCAGATTTCCTAAAGACTCACAAAATACCTCACTTCATCTTCCCGTTCGCAAAGAACACGCCAATTCATTTCGAATTACCATTTAACGAGGATTTGGAGAAAGAAGTTATTAATTCACCCTTTACAGAAGAAAATCGAAATATGTTACTGGAGTATGCTCAAGCAGAAAGAGATTGGAAGATATTAATGGATATTGAGCATAGTGAGGAAACAATACACTTCACTTACAACCTCAAAAACGATATCGATATCTCAGCCGCAATTGATGAGCATAAATCTTATATGGAATCCTTCAATTCACGTATGCAAGAACTTGACATCAGTGTTTACAAGTACTTGTGGAAGAACTGTGATTACAAAAATCATTTACAAGTAATCTATTGGACTATGTTTTACAGCTATGACGGGCTTAATGCCATGAATCCTCTCCATCAAGCTGTAGAAAATGTCATGTCACAATTACAATACTACAATGACCATGGAGCAGCTATGAGTATTAATTCGGAATTACTAAGAAGGTTTTCTTCTGATTTTAGACAATTCATGGCTTCATTTGATTATGAAAACGTGTCAAGGCTGTTTGGTGGTTGGACAAATGAGAAGGGAATAACTGTCAATCAACAAATGAAAGAATGGCAGGAGTTCGTATCCGGAGATAAAATGAGTGGGGAAATTCAATATATTAAAGAAGTCTGGGATTTATTGCAGGCGATGTTAAATACCACCGACGAAGAATGGAAACAAAGAATTGTCTGTGCATATAAAGGTGATAAATTCATTGAGCCATCTGAGACACCCCTTGAAGAAGAGAAGTATGAGCAAATTAGTTCACCTCTACCATTTGTGGGAGAGAATAGTGAAAAGACATATATGTATACAAGGTTTTCATTCGAAAACTATAATCAAGATTTCCGTGAATTGAATAAAATTGCGTATGACAATCTAAACAATTATTTTGAGTCTTTAGGGATTGAATATAATCACGATTGGTCATGGCTACAAGTATATCCCCAAGAGAAATCTTTCCAACATTTGTGTATTTCCTATAAATCATATGTTATGTGTATCATTATAGGTTTGTATAGAGTATCAGAAGGACATGGGCAATTGTCTGTAGATAAGAAATATGAAGAGAATTTGATTCGTGAATGTGAAAAATACAACTTGACACCTTGCATTTTTATTATTGATTGTTCTGATGGCAGTCCACGTTTACCCGAACCATACCTTGTGGATGCAAGAACTCACGAAATAATAGACCTGTCAAAATTGGCAGAGGACAACGGCGGTGTTATGTCTGATTGGGAAATTAATAATATCGGAATAAGATGTGCACGTGAATATCTTAAGGAACAGGGTATTACAAAGATCTCATATTGTGATGTTGTAGGGATCAATCCTCAAATATGGTTTGAAAAGGATGGTAAGCATTGCTATGCTTATGTTCGTTCTATACCAGCAGGTATGTCCAAGGAAAAATATGTAATTACTACGGGTCAAAGGACAAAGTTCTCTGAATATACAGGCTACTTCTTCGATATACGATGGAATATGCTTTTGGGTAATAATGGTGATTTCAAAGACAAGCGGTTGTTTAGACAACATAACCCTTGGAACCTTGTACAAAAACTAGAATTCAAGCCACTCGAAGAAGCGATAAAAGAATATGCTTTCATTGAAATAGTTGAGGGAGAATCATACGATATCAAATAATACATATCCAAAGTGTAATTGACATATGAAATTTAAAGTAATATCAATCGTCTGCTTCATGTGCAGTGCTATGTGTTGCAATTCTAACACAAGTAAAGTCAGTGCCCAGGATTCTCCAGAATGGCTAACACTATCAAAGGAAGCTCAAGAGAAGATTATAAGTGACTACGTCGGAGCTATTGATGAGTTTGCACAGGTTATGCCAAAGTTCGGACAGGATACAGAAGCCCAATGGGCAGCTGATACCGTTCATGCCATGGTTTCTGCAATGAAACAGGGTCAATATTCATTCCAGAAGAGTTTAGCAACAATTAGCCAGATACAGAACTATACTGGATATGGTATGGCTTACTTCAATGCTACTATTGGACTTTATAAAGAACCTCATCTCGCTGCATTTGCTCTTGATATTATTCATGCAAATGATTCTGTATATAACGAGTTACAACAAAAACAGTTTAAGGATACTAGACTTCTTTCTCATTACCGGATCATCTCTATAAACAATATGCAGTTGTTCAATAGCCTAAATCGTGTCAATAACGAGAAACCTATAGATAATGAGTTTAGATTCACTCTTTTTTGTTTAGGAAAGTTGGATGAAATGATGAAAAAGGATGAGTATTCTGAGAAAGAAATATTCAAGATTTCTAGTGTGTTGGAATCTTATTCCTATTTTCAAATGATATGTCCATTACTAATGCTTTTTTCTGGCTCAAAGGAAAAATATGATTCAAACATCGATGTTATCACCGATGCAGCAATGCATATCGATTCTCAATCTACGTCAGTTATCCAAGCTGCGAGAGAAGGTGAAAAAGTCGTGGTTATGGGAGATTCTGACTTTGAAACATGGATGATCACGACCTCACAGCACAAAATAAAACTGATGAAGTTGTTGACACGATTTGTAAAAGAATGGAATCCTACAGAATAAGGAAGATGATTTTTACCAATTTTTTAGTGACTTGAAGATGGAAGATATTTCTTGGTCAAAACTCAAGCTGAACAAACACGAAGCAGCTGCAAAAGGTACCCATATTAAATATAAGCTTGGTATCAAAGATGGTTCACCAATCACTGTTGAGCAAATAAAACGCTTGAAACAAGATTTAAATGGGCTCACAGATCCGGATTACAATTTGCCGGAATTCCTGGAATCTATAACAGATTTTGATGAAGCTGCTAGTTGGTTGAGTAGTAATGCATATTCAAGAAGTGCTGCCTTTAACCTTCTTGGGATTTTAAAATATCCTAAGGGAATGAAAGGCTTTTAATGGTTAATTGTAGGGGGGATTTCAATTAGGCAAAGTAATGAGGAAGAAGGTTATAAAGTATACCATTATCGCATTTGTTGCTATAACAATAATATGTTGTGCATTGATGCTGCTATGCAATCATATTGTGGTGAACAACGCTGAAGGGAAGGTATTCTCTGAGATTGACAGTATAAAACATAATAAGGTAGGGCTATTGTTGGGGACAACGCCGCAGGCTCGGATTACTAAGGTTAAGAACTATTTCTTTATCTATCGACTTGACGCAGCAGAGCAGTTGTATAGAGCAGGTAAGATAGAGAAGATTCTCATCAGTGGTGATGAGCATAGTCTTGATGGCGTCAACGAGCCGGAATGCATGAAGGACTCTCTGGTGGCAAGAGGGGTTCCGGCAAATGACATCATTCTGGATGGCAAGGGCTATAGAACCATAAACTCCGTCGTCAATGTCAACAAGGTGTTTGGGCTGAAGAGTTTTACGATCATCTCGCAGGAGTTCCACAATGAGCGGGCAATATACCAGGCAGAACATCTATGGCTTGATTTGGAGAACATACAGGCATATAATGCCAAGATGCCAACATCAAGAAGAGCACTTCTTACGACGATTAGAGAGTACTTCGCAAGGGTTAAGATGTTCTTGGATTTACTTACGTTTAAAGAATTCGGATCAGATGATAATAATAGATCAGAAGAGATTAGCATAAAACATAGAGACACAATATACTCGTTTTTTGGTAAACCTATTATAATAAACGATTCCATATGCGAACAAATATCGGTTATGGCAGAACGGGATAAGATGCTTTCATATAATGATAGCATTGTACAAATTGGAGATGTCAGATGGAGAATAAATTTGATGCCAAATTCTATAGCATTGATGACCTCTGTACAACCAGATGACCCAAAGATGAAACAAGTGGTGAAATTTCTGAATAGCATATACGGTAAGCCTTATCAAGATGATGAGGACGGTTATAGCATCAAATGGTCATCATCTGATGATTCCTTAGATATATTCAGACCTGGTAGCACTCTAGTTCATCTACGTCGAGTCAATTCCGAAGAAGGTGGGACGTTTCTCATTTTTCAGTGAAGATGAAATTAAGAATGAAGTAAAAAATGACAAGAGCGAGAAAGTTTATAATGACTATTGTTGTAATGATTGCCGTGGGAGTACTTGTATTTCTGACTATCTTTGTTGGAAACTTGTATATTGTCTTAAATAGGCATGTATTTGACTCGCACTATGGTTCAGTAGATATTGATACAGCAAAAACAATGGATCAGATTCTTCCTTGGACACATTATGATTCTTACTATAGGGTTAAGTCTACAAAATATGACTCTCTTAATGTGAAGCTTGATACAATTAACAGGTACAACCCAAACACTACTGCTGAAATATATTATCAGCCTTGGATGCAAGTCTATTATATCGTACTTATAGATAGTATTGGTAAACCACATCCATTCTCCTATGATCCCTATAGTAAAAATTGCTATGGGGAGTTAAAACCTAGAAGTGAAACAACTGAATTCAATTAATTAATGCTAAGTAGAACAAAGAAAATGATAATCTTCCCGCTCTCTATTTTATTACTTCTAATAGTGGTAAAGGTTATATGGGTGATGTGTGCCGTTAGTGGGCATGGCTCCTTATCTGGCGAAAAGAAGGACATTATTCGCCGAGCAAATTATCTCACCTCAAAGGTGGCAACATCTCCACAACAGCTGTTAGATGGGATGCCAAGTTTTATTGGTTCACAATTTCAAGGAGAATGGGCGTTATATACTTGTTCCATGACTTCGGCTGCTTTGGCAAATATCGCTATTTTATATCCACAAAATAAAGAGATATCTATCAATTTTATTAGCCAAATAATAGATATTGCGATGTCACCAAAGATCCGTGAATATGATAGAGATCGTTGGCAGGAAGACCCAATAGATGGTATCAATGGCAGCCAAAGTCATATCTCATATTATAGTCACTTGGCATGGATGATAGGCAGATACAAGCAGATTGGTGGGGATGGAAAATACGACGAATTGTATCATTCGTTGTGCAATGCTATGAATCGAAGAATCCGACAAAGCCCATTCTTGAACTGTAAGACATACCCAGGTGAACTTATATATATACCTGATATGCTGGTGGCTATCGTGGCATTACATAATTACTCATGCCAATATGATGGGAAGTATTCTGAAACAGTGAATCTATGGTTGGAAAGAGCAAAGAAAGAGTGGATTGATAAGGAAACAGGATTGGTGGCATCGTTTTTGATAGATGTTGATGATAATGTCGAAATTGTTTATCCTGTAAAAGGCTCCTATTCTGCTTTGAACTGTTATTACCTCTCTCTGGTTGATCCCGTATTTGCAAAGGAACAATACAAGTGCTTATTAAAAGGCTTCAGACAGGATTTTCTTTTGAGTGGCATAAAAGAATACCATAACAGAAGATGTTTGCTTGGGCTAGACATTGATGCTGGTATTATCGTTTGCAATCTTAGTCCTTCGGGAACAGGTTTCGCTCTGGGATGTACAACAAGTTTGGAAGACATGGAGTTTAGAAAAAAGTTGTTGAGGACTATAGAAGTAGGAGGAAGTACCATATCCTGGTTTGGAAAAAGTCATTATTTAGTATCTGATCTGGTTGTAGTTGCTGAAGCTATTTTACTAGCTATGAGAACTTCAACGCCACTTACACGAATGAGTTATAACAAATAAATATGAAAAAGGTATTTACTATATTGACACTATTGATCCTGCATAATAGTTGCTATGCTATTAATGTTGAGACAACGGCGGATCTCAATGTGTACTATCCGGAGTACACAAGGATCGATTTGGTCTGTGGACAAATGCCAAAGACCACACAGAAAGATGTAGAGTTTTGTTGTGAGGCGGCGTTTACAGGGGAATTGCTGAATGAATTCAAGCATTTGAATATAGCCGACAACCATATTTGCAACGGCGAAATGAAGAAAGGCTATCAATGCAGGGCGAACACAGGTGGATTTGTCTGGGGCAAGGGCAAATGGAAGTTCATGAGGAAAGCAGACTTCCCTGCGGCTGCAAATGGATGGAATATGGGGTTCTGTCAACTACTTATTATTCATAATGGTGAAACACGTCCTATTGGTTCCAAAATGAGGAAGAGTAGAACCATATATAGAGCCTTGTGTGAGAAGGATGGGAAGCTGTGTGTCATCGAGTCGAAGAAGGTGTTAACGTATGAGGACTTTGTGAAGTATCTGAAGGACTTCAAAGTGAAGCATGCTCTATATTTGGATATGGGTAGTGGGTGGAATCATGCCTGGTATAGAAATAATGGAAAGGTTGTCGTACTTCATCCAAAGACCCACAATTATTGTACTAACTGGATTACGTTTTACAAATGAAGAAGATTATACCTGTTATTATCATTTTGGTTCTGGTGATGGTGTTTTACTCTATCCAGAGACCAATGTCTGAAGGAAAAGATGTTGCTGAGCAAGAGGTAATATCAGATGATGAGAATGTCCCATTAGATGAAGGTCTTGATACAATTAGGAATGACAGCTTTATTGTAATCTATAAGCAACCTGTGAAGGGATACATGGTTAAGGCTGTTGCAAAGTTAGCTGTATCAGATGTTGATATTATCTCCGCTGATCTAACATTTACGAAAGACGGACAATCGTTTAAACTCCATACAAAATGCTTTGGTGATTCTATATTTTGTAAAGGAAGACTGGACTATGATTTTGAGAATCCAGATCTCTTTCGGAAATATCACAATACAACGATATATGCAGATTATCACGAGTATAGGGAAAAAGGTGAGCTAATGCCTATGTATACACCATTCTTTTTCAGAGATCTTGATTTTGATGGCATTGAAGAATTGATAATAGTGCATCGTTCTATGGGCGTAAGATTCCACGACGGCTATGACATATATCGTATTGTAGAAGGAAAACCTATACTAATAGACTACCCACCATATAACGACAATAAAGATTACTGGGGATTTGGTATGACAGACTATCCGGAATTTGACTATAAGACCAAAACGATATCATGCCCTTATGAAGTACAAGCAGGGCACGCTCCACATGGTGAAGAGCCTCCGCCTGCCCACCATGCGACCGCTCGACCCAGAGACGATGAAACTGATATTCTGCAAACAGAGATAAGAAACGGTGAAAGTAACTGTATCTGGCCATGCTGTCCGTGTTTATAGCAACTTGACCGATGTCACTTTTTCCGTTTCGTTCTTTAAGAAAAACAAACCCTCAGTAATAAATTCGGATTTCGGCGACCGCTCGCATATATAAGGGCGGGCGCCGACAGATATAAGGGCGGGCGGCCGAATTGATAAGGGCGGCCGCCCACATCTGCCAAACACTACCTTGCTCCCTGTTCGTAGGTATCTCCTCCCCCTTTTCCTACTACCTTAATCCCCTACCCGCCCCTTTAGCGGATATATACAGAAAGCAGGCCATATCTTCCTGATCACATTGATAGTGATTGCATCGAATAATTGCTCATCCCTCCCTTTATCGTTCGAAACGTCTTTAAACACAAGCGATTTGACACGGGAGAGATCTCAAAAATCTCTCCCTCATCCCTCCCTCAACTCTCCCATAACTACCCCCTTCCATCACCTCTCATGCCCTCTCGATACCCGTCTGAGCTCCTTCTTGGCTTGTGTATGCTATTGAAATTTCCCGACATAGAATTCCTAATCAAGAACCACTTGTTATCGGAAAAGCCCTATGGATTATTTCCCTGCCCTGGGAAAATTTTCTCTTAGCCCTGACAACAAGAATCACAAGCCAGAACCATTATGCTGATATTTCCTGCCAATCTTCTCTATACCAGAATTTTTCTTCACGGGTGCCACTGAGGTTTATGAGTGGTGAGGGGATATAGGAGGGGATGAGGGAGGGATGAGGGAGAGATTTTGGGGATCTCTCCCTCTTCGAACCTCCTGTGTTTAAAGGCGTTTCGAGCGATTAAAGGAGGGATGAGGGTTTTTCTTCATGACAGTATAGATTTGCGAGGACCCACGGTTTACTTCCAGGGATTCTCGTAAGGCACGGAGCCGTTCTCCAGCTTCTGGCAGCTGATCTGCATTTCCTCGTAGTGCTCCTCGCCGTCGGCCCAGTACTCCTTGTAGTGAATGCAGTAGCAGCCTGTGCCCTTGATCTGCTTCATCTCCTTGCCGTCGATGGTGTTCATGAACTTCACGGTGAAGTCGCGCGGATCGGTGGGCTGGAGCATCCAACCGAGCATCTGGGCGTTGCCGTCGTTGAGGGCCTTTACGCGAATGGTGACTATGCCGCCACGGGGAATACCCGAGATCTGTCCTTCACGGTCTGTTGCCTGACTGAACTTGTAGTCGATCATCATCACCTCGCGTGCTGCGAAATCCTTTACCTCAAAGCTTACTGGTGTTACATTATCTGCCATATCTTGTTTCCTTTCTA
>Ga0326512_10003437_pt1 | contig 11612 bp, 14 predicted proteins | sample 1_2617_0518_D_FD_203652 | JGI IMG/M metagenome (GOLD analysis project Ga0326512, IMG submission 203652) | Bovine rumen microbial communities from UC Davis, California, United States - 1_2617_0518 | ecosystem: Host-associated > Mammals > Digestive system > Stomach > Rumen | place: USA... | reverse complement strand
TGGGCATTGCCACTGGTGTTGGCGGTGCTATCACCAAGGCTACAAGTCTTGCAATGGATTGGCAGAAGGGTATGGCGCAGATCAACGTTACCGCCGGCCTTTCCAACGACGAACTCGCCAAGATGTCCGACCAAATGCTCGCCATCGGCAAACGCAACTCCGCACCTTTGGAAGAAGTGCCGCAGGCTTTCAACAAGATTATCTCGGCGGGTCTTGACGCCAAGACTGCCCTTGCCTCGTTAGAACCCACTTTGCAGGCTGCTAAGGCTGGCTTTGTAGATATTGAAACGGTAGCCGCAGCCGGTGTTAATGTTATGAATAGCGCAGGATTAAAGGATATTATAGACGAAACAGGAAAGGAAATACCCGCTATTACTCAAAGTTACGATATATTGTTTGCCACTTTGCAAAAGGGTGCTGCAAGTATGGGCGAAGTGGCGCAGTATCTACCCACTATTGTGCCCACCGCCAAAAACGCTGGTATATCGCTTGACCAAGCCTCAGGTGCATTTGCGTTCCTCACGGCTCAGGGTGTTAATGCTGCTTCGGCTGCCACTCAGTTAAACGGTGCGTTTAATGCGCTCTCTAATCCTAAACTTTTGGGCAACTTTAAGGCTATTGGAGTTGAAATATACAACGCCGACGGCTCAATGCGCAAAATGCCCGACATAGTAAACGACCTTGCAAAATCGTTGAACGGACTTTCCGACAAACAGAAAGCCGCCAAACTTTCATCGCTTGGCTTGGATCAGACCTCGGCGCAGGCGTTTGCGGTGATGACACAGAGCGTGGGAAAGTTCCGCGACACCCTCGCCGCCACCGCCAACTCGTCTGGCGCATTGAAGAAATCATACGACACCGCGCTCACCGCTGGGGACTATTGGAGCATAGCCGCCAACAATATCAAAGCCTTTGCTATCAAGGCGGGTCAGTTCCTTCTGCCTGTTGTTACCAAGGTGGGCGAATGGGCTGCGGCTATCACCGGCGGCATCATTCCCGCCATCAAGGGTGTGGTCAACTGGTGCAAGGAGTGGTGGCCTGTGCTTGCTATTCTCGGAGCGGGTCTCGTGGCTATGAATATCAACAACATCGCCGCCACAGCCTCGCTTATTACCCATACTGTTGTAACCAAAGCCGCCGCCGCCGCTCAATGGTTGCTAAATGCTGCTATGAATGCCAACCCTATCGGTTTGGTGATTATGGCTATTGCGGCTCTTGTGGCTATTGTTACTATTGTGATTAAGAAATACGACGAATGGGGCGCTGCTCTCACTTTCGTACTCGGTCCGCTCGGTTTAATTATCAACATTGTTATGACTATCAAACGCTATTGGGATAGCATTGTGGACGCATTCTCTAATGGCGGTTTTCTCGAAGGTATCAAGCAGATTGGTAAGGCTCTGCTCGATATGGTGCTTTATCCTGTGCAGCGATTGTTAGAACTGTTGAGCAACATTCCCGGCCTTGGCAACCTTGCAGGCAAAGGTGCTGACTTTATCAAAGAGATGCGGGCGAACCTCAATATGATAGACCCCGAAAAGGAACAAACACAAGGCGATAAAGAAAGCACTGAAGGCGAATCTTTGGTTGACCAAGGTATGAGAGAGTTAGGGCTCACTTCCAACAGTGCAACAGGCGGCGGCTCTGACAGCAGCACAGGCGGAGGTTCTTCCACTGCTGACAGCATTGCGGGCAGCGCAAAGCAAATACGCAATATCACCGTCAACATCGATGCTTTCAACAAGGGCGGCATCAACGCTGGCAACACGCAGGGCTTAAACGGCAAATCCGCCGCCGACATCGACGAATGGTTTACTCAAATGCTCTTACGCACGATTAGAAATCTTGAAATGAGTTACTAAATTGATAATTAAAAATTAAAAATTATGTCTTCATTACAACAGATAGAACGCGCCTTGTCTGCATGTCTTGCTGACCTACCTCAACAAATAGGAATGTTGGCGGTTAATTTCTCTAAACAACGTTTTGTAGACCAAGCATGGCACGATACCAATATAGAACCATGGGCAAAGCGCAAGCACCTAAGGCGCGGCGGCGAGGCACGTCAAAAGGGTGCGGTTCTTGTGGATAGCGGACGGCTCAAACGGTCAATTCGTATTGTTGCCGTAACGCCCACTTCTGTAACCATCGGCACGGATGTACCATACGCCCAAATTCATAACGACGGGTTCAAAGGCACACAACAGGTAAAGGCACACTCCGAAAACGTAAAAGGACACAAACGCAAACAGAAGGTAAAAGGCAAAAACGGAAAAACAAAAACCAAAACCGTAACCGTTAAAGCCCATATTAGGCACATAAAAGCGCATACTCGCAATATGAACATGCCTCGCCGTAGGTTCTTAGGTGAGAGTGCCGAACTTGAACGCCTAATCACAGAGTTTATTTTAGGCGAAATCCAATCTGCAATCTAATTATCAATTGTCAATTGTCAATTATCAATTAATATGAAACCTATCTACAACGCAATAACAGCCGCATTGCAGAAAAAAGCGGCACAATTTAAAGTTTTGGGTGTTAATCCACCAGAGACTTTCGATATTCACCTTAGCCAGGAACTCAACCCCGAAGAGTTTGAGTTTGCCCTGCCTGCTATCTTTTACGATTATAGCACCGACTTTGTGGGTGGCTTTGTGTATGTATATCTTTATGTTGTCCAAGATTATGGCGACGATACAGAAAATTTTGCTATCAACAGAGAATCAGGACTGCGTTTTTTCGACTTTTTAACGGCGTTAAAACGGTGTTTAAACGGTATTAGAACAACAAATAAAGCATACGGCAAACTTGAACTCTATCAAGAGCAGCCACAACAAAACGATATGTTTTATTGTCATCTGCTAACATTGCGCTGCACCTACAATGCCGATAACGATACCGACCTCAACAGCGAAGTATCGGCTGAACAGTTTACTCTCGAATTAAAGAGGGGACGGCTCAGAAACCGCATAGATGATTAAAGAAAGGAAAGGGAAAAAAGGTTTTTCAAAAAAGCGACAACTGCAATGGTTCTTTGTAATTGTCGCTTTTTTTATTAGCAATATTAAGGTAATAAAAAAAAGTACGTTGAGAAATACCGAACTCTTTTAATATATAATTGCGATATACCCACAACTTACAACGGTCTTGACGGCCTTGTTCGTAGTATTTGTTTACAATTTCTTGAACTTTAAGAGCCCTTTTTATCGTACTTTTGTATGCCATGGTTGCAAATATATAAAAAATTACTTATTAACCTTTTTTGCGTTAAAAATATCAAGGATGTTTTGCAAGTGATATTGACGGTTAAGTTCCATTAGTTCTAAGTTGGCTTCTTTTTTTGCTTGTTCAAGTTGATGTTCTTGAATTGCCTCTATTGTTTTTGTTGCAATATCTTCTATCTTTTTGGGGATATAACCGTGTTTTTTTAAAACATCATCTTCTCTTAAACGCTTTTCATAAAAGGCAGTAGCCCGCTCGTTGGCATAGTCGGCAAAGGCTTTTACAATTCTTGGCAAAGTAACATCAGCAAAGGTACGTTTAATGGAAGAAAAAATCAAATTAATATCCGCAATGTTGAGATATTGTCTGCCGTCTAAGCAAAAGATTGCCCCCTCGTCTAAACGGTCGCCTTCGGGTGTTTTTTTGTCGAAATATTCAAAACAGTTGATAATCCAAAGTTTTACATACCCAATCATGTATTCCTCTCCGTACTGGAGTTTAAGGTCTATTGCCGTTGGGAGGTCTTTGTGCTGGGCGCAATCGAGCGAAGTTTGGATGTTTTGAAACTGTTTTAAGCATTTAACAGGTGAAAAGTTTTTTAAGAACTCCACCTTTGAAAGTTTAAGGGCGGGAATTTGCTCCGCCCTATCAACTTTAACAAGAGAATTATTGGTTTGTGTTTCCATTCATCATTTGTGTTATAATGTCCACTTTTTGTTGTGCTTTGAAATCCAACTTTTGTTGTTGTTTTTCGCCTTGCACTTTTTGCTGAGCCTGCTTTAGTTTTTCGTTGTGTCGCATTAGCATTGCCGCGATGGTGTTGTAGTTGCGGTGAATACTACCCAAAGACGAGTAACAATAACTGTTTTTTTCTTTCAGATAGTTCAACAACCGTTGCCACATACCAAGTATTACACTATCTCCCGGAATTACTGTAGGCTGCTTGTAGCGAAATGTACCCTCTAACATATTGCGTATACCTTTCATAGTATTGTATTCAACAATGTAGGCTTGTTTGCTGCTGTATTGAATAGGGCAATTAAACCTATCTATGTACCACTGCCGAAAAGCGGTAATCATGCGGACAATGAGGTCTTTCTCGTTTTCTTGTTTTGCCATGATATTAAAAATTTAAAAATTGGGATTAAATTAGAGCCGCAAACATTGCGGCTCTACATTACGATTGTGAATTTTAAATTGTGAATTTTCAATTTTCAATTGTCAACTTTTACCAATTTTGCCCACAATTCTTTTCTTGCCTTTTCTCTCATGCGGGCATTGTTAAAGAGATTTTGCTGATACTCTTTTTTCAACCCTTTCAACTTCGCTATCGACTTTGAAATGAAGGCTTCGTGTTTTGCACGTTCTTCTTTGAGTTGAATTTTGATTTCTCGCATTTCCTTTTGAACGGCATCTCTTTCTTCCGAATAGTATTGCTGACCTTTGCGTTGAAGTTCACTGTCTTTTGTTACTAAATCGTTGTATTTTCGGTGCAAGGCAATGTGGATTTCATTGTACTTGATGTCTTCCTCTGTAATAGAGGTTTCAATCTCTTGGATTTTCGTTTCAAAATGAGCGATTAAGTCTTGACGACGTGCTGCGTAAATGTTGCGCAATTCGGTTACTTTGGTTTCGATTTCTTTCTGTGTCATGATCTTTAATTTTTTTATTTTTTATTTCTAATTTCTAATTTCTAATTTCTAATTACTAATTTCTAATTACTTAGCATCGGTTATGCTTAGCGGAATACTTACCCATTCGCCTTGGTCGCCTTTCTTGAAAGCACGAATGAACTGCTTGCTTGGGATTGGTGCGTAGGCATCCATGATGATTTCTACACCTTCGGTGAAGCGTTCGTCGTTGATCTTGTCCGCCATTTGGCGTAGTTGCAAAACGCGGCTGGCTTTCAGGTTGCCTTTCTGGTCTTTTGACAAGAGTTTTAAGACCATATCAACAAGGCTTTGAGTTTCGGTGTCCTTTGCCAAACCAGAGATGTACTCTTTAATCAAAGCGATACCGTCGTTTACAGTGTCTTTGTAGTTGTCTAATTGATAAAAGCCAAGTTCTATGCTAAACTTACTATCAGAGGTTGTGAACTTGTGAGTACGTTGTCCGTCTTTGGTCATTTTCATAACGTCTTTTTTCATATCCAAAAGCGTTTTAAAGTTTTCAAAAACCGACTTTTTAACCGCTGCCAATTGCTCCGAAAGGTTTTCTAATTCTGGAATAGTAAGACTTACCTCCTCGTCAATCATTAGGTTGAAGGTGTCAAGGTTTTGTTTGCGCTCTTCTTTGGCGCGTTTTGCAGCCTGAGCTGCTTTGAAAGCCTCAAACTCTTGGAGTTCGTCGGCCGATAATGTTACTAAATTTTCCATTGTTTTTACAAGTTTTAAAAGATTAAACAAAAATGATGTATGCAGTTATTATGGTAACTACCCATTTGGCAATTTTCGCAACCCAACGTAGTTTGTTGCCGGGGTGTTTTTCGAGGTATTGCCAAGCCTCTTTGAATGTGTCAAAAAATTTTTTTTCCATGATTATTGTTTATTTAAATAAGTTGGTAAAATATAAGGGTCTTGCTCATAGACGTTTCTTGATTTTGTTTCTCGGCGGTTGCGGATATACATTTTGAGTTCAACAGCCGATAACTGCCTACATAGTTCGGTGAACCGAGGTTCTTTGTAGTGAGTTTGCAAAAGCAACAGTCTTAAACTTTCTAATCTATCCTCCAAATCGTTGAAATCCCACACCCAAGGCCACATAACATATTTGGGAACATTGAGGTATGTAGAAATTCTTTCTTGCGTTTGTGGGGAAGGTGTAAGAGTTCCTTCTATCCAACAATCTATAAGGTCTATCTCGTCGCTTGTGCTCTTATTAAAGAGAAACTTTGCCAACTCGGACGTAGAACAACAAGTGTTAAGCATAACCTTTGCAAATGGTGTGCGCTGTGTTTGTCTAAATGGATTTGTCATACTAATTTCTAATTTCTAATTACTAATTACTAATTTCTAATCACTAATTTTCAATTGTTTCCCACACCTTCTTGCCGCCGCGCCTTTGGGCTGCCAGTTCCTCGTTGATAACGAACGGCTGCCTGTTGCCGCCGTAGCGCGAGTTGCAGTCGTCGATGATGAACCTATCAACTATCAACTTAATATCCGCATCATATTTGCAGAACACACCCGCCGGTGTTTTCGGGTTCTTGCCGTCGGAGAATCCCACCATCGCGAGGCCTTTGCATTGTTTCTTGCAAATAGTGGTAATCTTGATAATATCCTGCGGTGTCATTTGGAGGCTGTCGATAGAGTCGATAATCCAAAATTTCACCGTTTTGCGGGTTTCAATCTCTTGGATCAGTTCGTCCAATGTGGCACGGTCGTAAAGGTAGATGCGGTTGTAGTTTTCTTTTTCCGCATTGTCGGCACGGCGCACGGCTTTTTTGAAACTTTCACTGATACCCTCTTCAATGCTCACATAGCCTACTTTTTTGTAGAAATTAGCCATATAAGCCGCCAACTGTATCATAAAGGACGTTTTGCCGCTGCCTGATTTGGCGTATATAAACCACTTGCAATCACGTGCCGGGCAGCCAAAACTGTCGTACCACACGCCGGTAAACGGCAGCGTCTTGAAGTCCTTGTTTTCCAGTGTACTAAATTTTATCCTTTGCATTTCTTTAATTATGAATTATGAATTTTCAATTTTCAATTTTCAATTTTCAACTTTCAATTTTCAATTGCCCTTTTGCGTCTTGCTTTCAATACTTCGCGCTCGGTGCGGCGGAGGTCGCAGCGTCCGCGCCTTGGGTCGAAACAGTTGGCAATGGCTGTTTTGAGTTCGTCTTCGGAAAGTCCGTTGGCTTTCATCACAGATGCCGCCATCTGTTTCATCTCGTCGGCTTGCTCTTTGAGGTTGGCGGAGAGTGCCTTCTTGAAGTTGCAGTCAAAACGGCTGAATATCTCCGTGTAGCCGAGCTTGTCGTACTCCACGCCGCGCTGTATCTTGCTCTTGAATCCGTCGCTGCCCAAGAGGTAGATGCCGCAGCGTCCTTCGAGGGCATTGTAGAGTTTTTTGAGTTGGAGGAGCGCGCTGTTTTCGAGGTCGCCTGCCTCGTCGAAAATGAAAAGCGGCTTGTCCATCAGCTTGACGGCATATATCGCGCTGTCCAATACTTCCTGCAAACGTCCCTTGCCCGGCACTCCCACAGCCTTGGCGATGGCGCGGATGAAACTTGCCTTGGTGTTGCTCACGCTGCAATCTATGCACATCACGTCGGCGTGGGTGCGGGCGTATTCTTTCATGCAGAATGTCTTGCCGATGCCGGGTTCGTCCGCCATCATCGCCGTTGCGCCAAACTGTTGTGCCGCCGCGAACTGTGTAAAAAGGTATTTTGAAACCTTGGTCTCGGCAAAGTGCCACACGTCGTCGGCATTGCGTGTGAAATTGACAGCCTGCGCCAATATCAGCCAAGTGCCGTCGCCAACACGTGCGCGGGTGTCGTCCTTCTTGATGTAGGTGAGGGTCGCATTGGAGATGCCGAGTTTTACGGCAAACTTGCGGTCGCTCACGCTGCCTGTCTGTTCCTGCAATTGCGCCACCATTTCGGTGATGCGCTTCTTTTCGTCGTCGGTGAATTGAATCATGGTTAATTACGAATTATGAATTTCTAATTTCTAATTACTAATTGCCTAAAAGTCGTCGAACGCCTGTTGTTCTATGCTTGGTTTCGGCGGCTTTTTCTCCGTGTCCTCCGTGTCTTTGTGAGGGCTTATCTCCTCATTGAGTAGTATCTCCTCGTAGTCCTGCACTTCGGGCTTCACCTTGCTGCGCGTCGCCACGGCGTAGGCGTAGTCGGTGATTTCGCCGTCGGGCAGCCGGAACCGCATCTCGTCTATCATCGACATCTGGTCGGCAACCTTCTGGTCGAATTTGGCGCGGATGTCAAGTTGCTCCGCCATGCCCCTGCCTGTTTGTTCGTCTGCCTCGCAGAGTGCCTTGAACGCCTTGTTAACAGCCTTGCAACTCATTATTAACCGTCCGTCTTCTGTGTAGAGGTCGGCGGTCTGTCCGTCGTGGCATACCAACACACGGGCGTCGGGCTTGTAGCCGGTCTTGCGGTTGATTTTTTCCGCATTGGCGGCAAGGTCGAGTTCATAATAATAAGTGCTGCCCTGATGCTCAATGCTCAGTTTGCCGCGCATATAGGCAAGATTAACAGTTGCCTTCATTCCAAGTGCACGGCGCAGCACCGTCTCGTCGGGCTTGTAGCCAAAATCGGTGTCGCTCTCAATTTTCAATTTTCCATTTTCAACTTCTAATTCTCCAAAGAACCTCTCGTCGGGCGTCATGCCGTCGGCTCCACGGTTGGAGTTCCACGCCTTTACCATCTCCACCTGTTGGTTGACAGCCTCCTCAAATGTCGGCAGCTTGCTGATGTCGAGACCGTCGAAGTTGGTGGTGCGGTTGTTGTCGCTGATTGCGCCCATACGAGAGCCCACGAAGTTGGAGTAGCGGCGGCAGAAGTTGAACACCAGCCTTTGAAGGGTCTCGGCTTGGTTTTCCTGCGAGTTGCCGGGCGTGATGGTGCGGTATCGTGGGAATAGCATCCGGCAGATCTCCTGGGTGTCGCCCTTGGCAAACGCGCCGCCATTGTCGGTGAGTAGTTCTTGTGCCACACGTCCGCCGCAGGTCTCCATCGCCATCTTCAATGCGTCGATGAACATCCAAGCCTCCTCCTTGTCCTGATGGTAGCCTATCTTGGTCTGCAACGAGTAGCCCACAATCTTCTGGCTCATCACGTCGAAGATGTTGACGCGGTACAGGGTGCGCATCTGACCACGGTATTGGAACACCATCTTTGTACCCGTGCCATCGGCCACCCAAAGGCTCATCGGGTTCAATACGCCCTGCGTGAGTGTGAACGGACGGTAGAGGTTGTTGTGGACCGTTGCACCGTCCCTGCCGTAGGAGCGGAACATCTTGGTCTCCCATTTTGCGGTGTGGGCGCAGAACGTGCGGTAACTCATAATGCGGTCCTTGTAGCCGTAGCGTTCCATCTCGGCGGCATACTGGGAGTGCAGCGCGATTTTGCGCTGTTTCGAGAGTTCGCCGTACTGTGCGCCGAGTCCGTTCCAAAGTCCGTACATCACCAGCTCGTGGAGGCTCAGGTCAAGCACCTCGCCTGTCTCGGTGTCAACAACGTCAAAGTTCTTTACGAGGGCGGCGTTTTTGTTGCCGTACTTTTCGGAGATAAGGCTCGACGGCTCGGTGATGGCGGCGAGCTTGCGGCGCAATACGTCGCTGCTTCCCGGCTTGAAGTTCGGGTACTGCCTCTCCTTGTAAAAATCTATCAGAGCCTTGTCGAAGTCCTTCAAGAGGTCGAACCCCCAACGCTTGAAGTTTTCGCCCTCGCGCATCTTCTTGGCGTATTGTGCCACGGCGTAACATTCGGCGAGTGTCCGTGCCGTGTCGGGGTTGAAGGTTACGTCCGCCGCTGCCATATAATAGGCGGTGATGTCGGCTATCTCCTTTGTTGTCATCTCCTTTTCTGCGACGGCAACGATGTTTTCTTTGAGGTATTCGGCGCATTGGTCGGCGTCCATCGGACGGCGGCAAAGGTCGAGTAGTTCGCGCTCGGTGGGCAGCAACTTCTTGTAATAGTCGGTTATCGTGTCGAAGTCATAGAACCTCTGCGAGTTCATCAGCGTAAAACGCCAATTCTTGCCTGTGGCAGGCAGCAACGCACGGTTGCGTAGGCTCTGAGGAACGCTCTTTAAGAACGCCGTGCGGTACACGCGCAGACTCGGGTCGCTTACGGTGGTCTTGGTTTTCAGGAAACCTTCGCTCACCCAAATCGTCCGCTGTGTGCCGTAACGTTTTAATATGACTTCGGGGTTAACTGACATTTTGCTGTTACTTTAAGTTTTCCGCTTTGAGTTGCCAATCATAGATGCTCGACGTGGGGATGTTGTCGGCGCAGTCGATTACCTTTTCTTTGAAGGTGATGGTAACGAACCCGCTCTTGATGTTGATTGCGAGCCGTGCGCCGTTGGTATAGTCCCACGCCCACACATTCTCCACCACCTTCACATCCGCCGCGCCGGTGTCCACTCCGCCGAAGTTTTTGACGGCGTTGTAGCGGATTTTTCGTGCAAGAGACACCTCGTCGGGGTTGGAGGAGTTTTCCTCAAACTTCAACGCCTTCCGTACCGTCGGCTGGCTCACGCTTAACGCTTCGCCCAACTTTTGCGACGCTCCAAACGGCAATCTTATTTCTCTTTTTGTTTTTTCCATAATTATTACTATTTTTATGCGCTGTTTTCAACTTTGAAAACGGTACAAAGATAGATGATAATTTTCAACCTTCCAAATTTTTTGGAGAAAATTTTCAACAAAATGGCAAAAATTTTACAACGTATTAAAAATCTCACTGAAAATGAGGGGATTACTATCGGAAAATTGGAGCGCGTTATAGGTGCAAGTAAGGGTGTATTGTCTCGTGCAATTAACAATGACACCGATATTCAAGCAAAATGGTTGGAAATTATCGCCGATAATTATCCCCATTATTCGGCTGAATGGCTTTTAACAGGCAAAGGTGCGATGTTGAAAACTGATTCGTCTTCCACACCACCTGGGATGTCGCCTTTGCCGCCTTCTGACAATGCCATATCGCTATTATTAGATAGGTTAGAAACGCAAGCCCGCAAAATAGAGCGGCTGGAAAACGAACTCAAAAAATACCGCCCCTCGTCTCCCGTCGGCGATCAGCCGTAAGGTGGCGGCGTATGGTGCAAACCAAATGTCGGCACTGTTTTAGGGTTAATTTATTAACGCGCTGAAAATCAGAGGAAAGTATATTTTTTTAAGTTAACATTATCCGCAAAAAAATGCGTTAAAACGGTGTTAACGGCGTGAAAAAGTGATTTTTTAGGCTATAAACCGCAAAAAACGGCTATTTTTTCGGGGTCAAAATCGGGGGTGATGGCGGTTTTATTAACATTTTACAAAACGAAATGTCGGTTATTTGTTAATGGATTTTTCATTAACAAATCAGCCGACTTTTCATTAACAAATCCATTAACAACGAAATGTCGGCACGTTGTAAGGCACAAACTACGATAATACACGGAAAATCAGCGTTTTAATATGTTTTTGAGGATTAACGGCGCATATTTTGCCATTTCGATGGGCATAATCCAAGCAACATCAAACAAAAACCCCGTTAAAATGGCTTTTTAAACCGTTTTAACGGGGTTTTATCCAACCAAAATCCAACCAAATCCAACTTTGTTTTTTCGCGATTGATTTGTTTTTTAGTGGGTTAGGAGTGGCGATGTTTGGTTATGCCCCTAATAACATAAACTATTATAATGGAAGGTTACAAA
>Ga0326512_10003432_pt1 | contig 11624 bp, 8 predicted proteins | sample 1_2617_0518_D_FD_203652 | JGI IMG/M metagenome (GOLD analysis project Ga0326512, IMG submission 203652) | Bovine rumen microbial communities from UC Davis, California, United States - 1_2617_0518 | ecosystem: Host-associated > Mammals > Digestive system > Stomach > Rumen | place: USA: California... | reverse complement strand
CTCTGCCACCTGCCGGGCTTTCCGCAACCAGTAGACGATATGGCGGATGGGGTTGGCATAATGTTCGCGGGCCGACCACCGCCTTTCATAAATCTTCCCCTCGCTGTCCTTGCACAGCGTGGAGTTCAAACCATAGGACACCGGGGCAGCGTCGTCAGCACCCTCTGCCTTCATCTGGCGATAGAAGGCCTCTGCCTCCGCCTGGCTGACATGCTCATAGAAATGGCAGGCTGACGTCTTCAGCAAATCTTCGCCATCAGCCTTGTTGACCCGTTTAGGCAACACGTCGGGATGGAAAATCACGGGTTCCAGCTCACGGAAGAACGCCTCTACCGTCTGGCCCTCCTCAAGAGGCAGCAAGCGGGCATCCAGCTGCCGGAGCGTCTGGTAGAGCCAGGCGGCAGAGAAGCCGGGAACAAACTTATCGCAGCCATAGTGGTGGTAGATGCCGCTGGAGAACCACACCCGTTTCAGGTAGACTTCCATAGCCTTGAAATCATCCGTATCGTGGTCGATGTCTTGGCTCGTATAGATGACTTCCAGCATTTTCCGGATGCGAAGGTTATACTTGCCAAACTGGTCGAAGGTGATGTCACGACCGTACAGGGTGGCTTTGGAGAGGTAATAAATCAACTTTTTCTGAGACAAAGATAATTGCTCAAACCCATCAAGACGGTATCTGAGCAACTGTAAGTCCGCAAAACGCTCATCAGAATAGTTCATGGCAGGCTTAGTCCTTTTTCTTCTTCTTGGCCTTCTCAGCAGGATGCTGGGCCAGATGCTGCAGGCGATACTCACGCGGCGTCATGTGCATAATCTTGTAGAAGGATGCATAAAACGACTGCCTGTTGGCAAAGCCTACCATGTCGCTGACCTCCTCAATGCGAAGGTCCTGATACCGACGGTCTACGAGGATGGCCATAGCCTCCTCAATCCGAAACTTGTTGACGAACGAGGTATAGTTGGTGTGGAATCTGACATTGACCACTGCAGAAATGTAGCGCGTGTTAGTCCCCAGGTCTTCAGCCAGCCGCTTGGCCGAGTAGTCCTTGTCCTTATACTTCTTCTGCATCATGATGATGTTCAGAATCTTGTCCTTCATCTCATCCATCAACTTAGGGCTTACGAGACTCCTGTAAGCAGCCTCTTTTTCTTTCTTCTCACTGATGTTGTACTTTGCCATAAGTCCTAATGATTAAGATTATATACAATTTTCATCTGCAAATTTACAAAAAAATTCCATAACGTTGAAACTTTTTTTCCCAAAAAAAGTTAACTTCGAAGAAAAAATCATTTAAGGGTCCAAAAAGTGACTCTTTTACCCCCTACATAAAAAATATAGCTCCGGAGCCATCACGTAGAGATACTTACCGGGGATCGGTCTTGCTGAACTTTACCAACTTCTCTTGTGCTTTCACTTCAAGTGTCATAATTTGTAATAAAAATTCGAGAATTGATTAATTTAGTTTTTTCTGTCGCCAGCCGACTTCCATTTGCTGCCTAACTAGGGAAATTTTTCTCGCGCGCTTAGAAAAAATTTTCCTCCAGTTGGAGCGCATTTTCTGTCTCACTTTTGACATTGCAAATGTACGGATTTTTCATGACCCTCACAAGTTTTTAAATCCAAAGATTTAGTTAAAAAGTGTGTAAACGACGCATCTGTCATAGTTGTCAATGCACAGTTTGCACACTACAGTTCAGACAATGGGATGTTGCGGGCTTCACGAAGATAGCTGCTGCGCAATTCCAAAGCCCTACTCCACTTGTCGGTGAACAGTTCACTGACATCAAGGGCTATCTTCCAATTGCCGTGCGACTCCAGGCGGTCCACCATCGTACCCACCGTCAGGTTGCGGATGTCTTCGGCAGGCATATAGCGCGCCGTCTCTCCCTTCTCGTCACTGGTGACCTCGATGAGCATTCCGGCTTCGCGCAACTCATACAGCAGGTCGTTGACAAAACGGATGGGAATGGTGGTTTCTTCACGCAGCTCCAGGGCCGAATAAGGTTTCTGGCCATTGGCGAATCGGCGACAGACACGGCTCATCAGCAGGGCGCAAAGCATTATTTTATAGCGATGGCTCACCTCGCCGGTATTCGCATCGTAGTCGTAATAGTCCAGATTCTGGTTGGTATAACAGAGTTCGGCACCGAAAAGACAAATGGTCCATGATATCTGCACCCACAGCATAAACAAGGGCAGAGCAGCAAAAGAGCCATAGATGGCATTATAGCTTGACAGAAACACCTGCGAATGGATATAGACAAACTGCAGCCCCTGCATGGCTATACCGGCCAGGATGCCCGGCACCAAGGCACTAACGGGTTTGACGTGCGTATTGGGCATAAAGATGTAGAGGGCGATAAACATGGCCGACATCAGCACATACGGTATCATGTCTATCAGGGTGCGTACCGCAGTTCCCAGCATCAGGAAGTCGGGCATCTGGCCTGCTATGGTGGCCACGAAGATGGAGACGCCGGACGAAACGACGATAAGAATGGGGAAGACGAAGAACATGGCCAGATAGTCAGTAAAGGTGCGGAAGATGCTGCGCGGTGTCTTCACCTGCCAGATTTCATTGAAGGCATCCTCCACATTGCTCACCAGCATGAGCACCGTATAGAGCATGAACAAAAGGCCGATGCCGAGGAACACCCCACTCTGCGTATGCACGAGATAGCTGTTGACAAAGCCGATGATGATGTCGGCAGCCTGCGGTTGCGACTGGAAGGCATCGCGGAACCATACCTCGATATATTTATTATAGCCAAAGCCGCGCGCAATGGCAAAGAATACTGCCAGAATGGGAACGATGGCCAGCAGCGTGGAATAGGTCAGCGCAGAAGCCTTCTGCAGCACCCGCTTGGCGGTGAAGAAGCGCACGGCCAGCATCACCTTCTTGACAATCTCTACCACGAGGAAGCGCAGGGGCGAGACATCGCCCCGGGTGATTCTCCAGATGTCGGTCTTAAAGAACTGAATGATGGTGTCTACTGTTTTACCCAACTCTTTTGTTCTGAAATAGTATTTTTAATAAATGAGTCTTTTATAGAAAAAAAGCACTGTCACTATAAGCCGGGTTCTGTACCTCTTGCGAGGTGTCTGCCATTTATCTACTCCGCAGGTTACCCTGCGGCTCCAGCATTCTACCCTCCGTCGCAGCAAAAAGCATCGGGCGGACAACCCTCAGACGACGGTTTACGCGAACTTGCAGCCTCCAGACGGAACAGCCCATCGATCACCCGATGGCTGGTGGTCTCTTACACCACCTTCTCACCCTTACCCCTGCAAGCAGAGGCGGTTGTTTTCTTCTCCCATTACCAGCTGTCGCCAACTGCTGGCATTTTCACCAGTGGAGTGTCCTATGCTGCCCGGACTTTCCTCTCGTGCCCTCCCTGGGGGGCACCAGCGGCAGACCGTGACACTGCTTTCTGCGTGCAAAGGTACGAAAAAAAGTGAAAAGAGAAAAGTGAAAAGTAAAAAATTTAACTTCACCTCAGTCCATGCGGTCCCGATAATCCTCGTAAGTGAATTGTCTGAGCAGCTCCAAAGTGCCATCCTCATGCAACATGGCAAGTGCGGGATGCGATATGCCGTTGAACATATTGGTCTTGACGGTAGTATAGTGGATCATGTCTTCGAAGACGACCTCCTCGCCCACCTGCAAGGCATGGTCGAAGTGCCAAAAGCCCATGAAATCGCCCGACAAGCAACTATTGCCACCAAGCCGATAGCAGTTCTCGCCGTTTACGTCGGTCTGCTCGCCGCCCCGTACCTCAGGGTAATAGGGCATCTCCAGACAGTCGGGCATGTGGCACGTAAAACTCACGTCGAGGATGGCTGTGCGAATGCCCTTGTCCTCCACGATATCGACAACCTGCGACACCAGCGGTCCCGTTTGCCAGGCGAAGGCACTGCCGGGTTCGAATATCACCTTCAGATGTGGCCAGCGCCGATGGAAGCCCTGGACGATACGCACCAGCCGTTCGATGTCGTAGTCCTGGCGCGTCACCAGATGTCCGCCGCCGAAATTGATCCATTCCAACTGCGGGAACCAGCGGCTGAACTTCTCCTCGATATGCTGGAGGGTGCGTTCAAACACATCCGAGCCGCTCTCACAATGGCAATGGCAATGGAACCCCCGGACGTCGGGCGGCAACTGCGCAGGCAGTTTGTCGGCAGTGATGCCAAAGCGCGTACCGGGAGCACAGGGGTTATACAGCAGGGTGCCCACCTCAGAATACTCGGGATTCACGCGCAAACCGATGGAGCACCCCCGGGCACGGGCGTGGAACCGCTCATACTGGCTGAGAGAGTTGAAGGTCAGATGACTCGAACAGCCTGCAATCTCGTCAATGTCATCCTCCTTATAGGCCGGCGAGAACGTGTGGGCCTTGGAGCCAAACTCTTCCAGGGCCAGACGAGCCTCACTCAGCGAACTGGCTGTCGTAGCAGTAATATACTCCCGGAAAACGGGGAACGTCTTCCACAGTGCGAAAGCCTTGAAAGCCAGAATCCATTCGGACTCCGTACGGTCGGCCACCTCCCTGATAAGTTGGAGATTACGGCGCAACTTCCGCTCTTCTATCATATAAAATGGCGTCTTCATCCTTGCAAAGATACGGACTTTTCGCGAAACAACCAAGAAAAAGACGATTTCTAACCGATTTTTTATACAAAACACGAATAAATTTGGCTTTTCGGCTTTTTTTTATTACCTTTGCAGCCGCAAATAATTAATAATGTAAAAGAAAGACATGATTACAGTCACAAATCTGGCCATACAGTTTGGAAAGAAGACGCTCTATAAGGACGTCAACCTGAAGTTTACAAGCGGCAACATCTATGGCATCATCGGTGCCAACGGTGCTGGCAAGTCTACGCTGCTACGCGCCATCAGCGGTGAGCTGGAGCCCAACAAGGGCACTATTGAGATGCAACCCGGCGAGCGACTCTCGGTGCTGGAACAGGACCATTTCAAATACGATGAATTTACGGTGATGAACACCGTGCTGATGGGGCACCAGCCCCTTTGGCAGAACATGAAGGAGCGCGAGGCTCTCTATGCCAAGGACGAGATGACAGAGGAAGACGGCAACCGCGCTGCCGACCTGGAGATGGCCTTTGCCGAGATGAACGGATGGGAGGCCGAGAGCGAGGCTGCCCAGCTGTTGCAGAACCTGGGCGTGCAGGAGGAACAGCACTACAAGCAGATGTCGGAGATATCGAATAACGAGAAAGTCCGCGTGATGCTGGCCAAGGCCCTGTTCGGCCATCCTGACAACCTGCTGTTAGACGAGCCCACCAACGACCTGGACCTGGACACCGTACAGTGGTTGGAGGAATACCTGTCGAACCTAGAACAGTGTGTGCTGGTTGTGAGCCACGACCGTCACTTCCTGGATGCCGTATCGACGCAGACTGTGGATATCGACTTCGGCAAGGTCACCCTGTTCTCGGGCAACTATTCGTTCTGGTATGAGTCGAGTCAGCTGGCCCTGCGCCAACAGCAGAACCAGAAGATGAAAGCCGACGAAAAGCGCAAGCAGCTGGAGGAGTTCATCCGCAGATTCTCTGCCAATGTGGCAAAATCCAAGCAGACCACATCGCGAAAGAAAATGCTGGAGAAGCTGAATGTGGAAGAAATCACTCCCTCAACGCGCAAATACCCCGGTATCATTTTCTCGATGGAGCGCGAACCCGGCACACAGATATTGGAGGTGGAAGGCCTGAAGGCCGTCGATGCCGACGGTACGGTGCTGTTCGACAACGTCTCGTTCACCATCGAGAAAGGACAGAAGACGGTATTCCTCTCTCATAACCCAAAGGCCATGACAGCGCTGTTTGAAATCATCAACGGCAACCGCGAGCCCCAGGCTGGCAGCTACAAGTGGGGCGTGACCATCACCACCGCCTACCTGCCGCTCGACAACACGTCGTTCTTCCAGTCGGAAATGAACCTCGTCGACTGGCTGTCACAATACGGCACCGGCAACGAAGTGATGATGAAGTCGTATCTGGGCCGCATGCTGTTCAAGGAGGAAGACGTCATGAAGAAAGTCTGCGTGCTCTCGGGTGGCGAGAAGATGCGCTGCATGATAGCCCGTATGCAGTTGAAGAATGCCAACTGCCTGATCTTGGATACCCCGACGAACCATCTGGACCTAGAGTCTATACAGGCGTTCAACAACAACCTCATCTCGTTTAAGGGCAACATCCTGTTTGCCTCCCACGACCACGAATTCATCAATACCGTAGCTGACCGCATCATCGAACTGACCCCGAAGGGCACCATTGACAAGCTGACAACCTATGATGACTACATCTACGACGAGGCCATCAAAGCGAAAAAAGCCGAACTATATGCCTAACGTGGCACGATATTTGCTGTAACTATAGTAAAACAAAACATTAGCACTATGACTGAAGAAGAAAAGATAAACGTGGAAGAGGAAGCAGACCTCGAGACACAGGAAAACGAGGCCAGCGCTTCGGCCGCTGACCATGACACCGACAACCCCTCCGAAGAAGCCGCTGAGGAGAAAGACCCGCTGGAGCAGGCCCAAGCCGAGATTGCTGAGCTGAAGAACCAGTTGCTGTACAAGGTGGCAGAATTTGAGAACTACCGCAAGCGTACGCTGAAGGAGAAAGCCGACCTCATCCTGAATGGTGGCGAGAAGGCCGTCAGTGCCATTCTGCCCGTGATAGACGATATGGAGCGTGCCATCGAGAATGGCAGCAAAACCGACGACCCCCAGGTATTGCGGGAAGGCATGGAGCTCATCTACCACAAGATGATCAAGACGCTGGAAAGTCTGGGCGTCAAGGAGATAGAGACACAAGACTCCGACTTCGACACCGACGTACATGAGGCCGTTGCGATGGTACCCGGAATGGGCGATGACAAGAAGGGCAAGGTAATAGACTGCCTGCAGAAGGGCTATAAACTGAACGACAAGGTCATCCGACACGCCAAAGTGGCAGTGGGACAGTGATTATTTAAACATTAACAATTAAGGATAAAAAAGCTATACGTAATAAATGGCACAAAAACGTGACTACTACGAGGTGCTGGGCGTAGACAAGAATGCCACCGAGGACCAGATTAAAAAGGCATACCGCACCATCGCCATCAAATACCACCCCGACCGTAATCCCGGCAACAAGGAAGCTGAGGAGAAATTCAAGGAGGCTGCAGAGGCTTACGACGTGCTGCACGACCCCCAGAAGCGCCAACAGTATGACCAGTTCGGCTTCGACGGGCCGATGGGCGGTGGCTTTGGTGGTTTCGGAGGTACGTCAATGAACATGGACGACATCTTCTCGATGTTTGGCGACATCTTCGGAGGCCGTGCCGGCTTCGGAGGCTTCGGCGGCGGAGGTCGTCGAGGCCCACAGCAGCATCGCGGTTCAGACCTCAGGCTGAAAGTCCGCCTGTCACTCGACGAGATAGCTCATGGCGTCACCAAGAAATTCAAGGTTCGCAAAGACATACCCTGTTCGCACTGTCATGGTTCGGGTGCCGAGGACGGCAGCGGTACGGAGACCTGTCCTACATGTCACGGGTCGGGAGTCATCACCCATACCACCCAGAGCTTCTTCGGTATGATGCAGACGCAGGGTGTCTGTCCGACATGTAACGGCGACGGCCAGGTCATCAAGCACAAATGCAAGCATTGTGGAGGTACCGGCGTGGAGAAAGGCGAAGAGGTGGTGGAAATCAAGATTCCCGCCGGTGTGGCCGAAGGCATGGTGGTCAACGTACCCGGAAAGGGGAACGCCGGTCAGCGCAAAGGCATCAACGGTGACATCCAGGTATTTATCGAGGAGGAAGACAACGACACCTTCATTCGCGACAACAATGACCTGATATACAACCTGCTGCTCGACTTCCCCACGGCGGCATTAGGCGGTGAGGTGGAGATTCCCACTATTGAGGGAACCAAGCTGAAAGTGAAAATGGAAGCCGGAACCCAGCCGGGAAAAACCATGCGACTGCGCGGAAAAGGCTTGCCCGCAGTACAAGGCTACGGACATGGCAATGGCGACTTGGTGGTCAACGTGAGTGTCTACATTCCGAAGACCCTGAGCCATGATGAGAAGAAAGCCATCGAGGAATTCCGCCAGAGTGACAATTTCAAGGGCGATGCCGCTACGAAGCGCAGCATTTTCCAGAAATTCAAGAATTATTTCAGTTAAACGATGACTTACGAAGAGACCTGCGAATATCTGTATAACCAGATGCCGATGTTTGAACGACAGGGGGCATCGGGTTATAAGGAGGGCCTCAGCAATACGCTGGCATTAGACGACCACTTCGGCCATCCCCACCAAGCCTATGCCACCATCCATGTGGCAGGCACCAATGGCAAGGGTAGCGTGTCTCACACGATAGCCGCCGTGTTGCAGGAGTGCGGATATAAAGTAGGTCTCTACACCTCTCCCCATCTCGTTGACTTCCGCGAACGCATCCGTATCAACGGGAAACCCATACCGGAAGAATACGTGGTGGACTTCGTAGGACAGGAACGCAGCTTCTTCGAACCCCTGCATCCTTCATTCTTTGAAGTGACCACGGCGATGGCATTCAAATATTTCCGCGACCAGAAAATTGACATCGCCGTAGTGGAAGTGGGACTGGGAGGCCGGCTGGACTGCACCAACATCATCCAACCGCTGGTGAGTGTCATCACCAACATCAGCTTCGACCATACTCAGTTCCTGGGTGACACTTTAGCCAAGATTGCTGCCGAGAAAGCCGGTATTATTAAGAAAGGTACGCCCGTGATAATAGGTGAAGCCAATGACGAGACACGCCCCGTCTTTGAAGCCAGAGCCCACGAGATGCAGGCCCCCATCATCTTTGCTGAGGACAAACCGGAGGTGCTGGCTGCCGAACCTACCGCTGAGGGGGGCATGTGCTATCAGACACGCCGCCACCTGACACTGACGGGAGACCTTGGGGGCATCTACCAGCAGCGCAATCTCAACACGGTGCTGAAAGCGCTGGAGGCACTGGCCGGTCTGGGCTATCTGGCAGAGTGGTCTGGAGATGCGGACAGCGACAAGTGGACGACAGAGCTAAACAGCGCACTAAACCATGTGGCTGCCACCACCGGACTCATGGGGCGCTGGCAGCAAGTGAACAAGTCGCCAAGAGTGGTCTGCGATACCGGCCACAACGTAGGAGGATGGCAATACCTGAGCCGTCAGCTAGCAATGGTGCAGTGTCAGCAGATGCACATTGTTTTCGGCATGGTAGACGATAAAGACATCAACAGTGTACTCGACATGCTGCCCAGAGAGGCAAAATACTATTTTACCAAGGCACACTCCAAAAGAGCCATCAGCGAGACCGTTGTCCAGTCGCTGGCTCTGCAGCATGGGTTAACGGGAAATGCATATCACACTGTATATGAAGCATATAAGACTGCTTACAAGAACGCATCAGCCAACGATTTCATCTTTGTTGGAGGCTCGTCATACGTGGTTGGCGACTTCCTCAAAAACTGCCTTTAGGTGTTTTTAACTATTTTTTTCTCCGTTTTATTTGCCATTCTCGCTTTTTTTTGGTTACTTTGCATGTAGATTTAAGTAACTTAAAACATTTAAGATATGGCTAACACAACGGAAAACGCGAATTTATGTGGTCTGAATCGTAAGGATTTCCAGACCACGGTGAATGGAAAAAAGACGGATCTTTACATCTTGAAGAACCGCAAGGGTTTTGAAGTAGCTATCTCCAACTATGGTGGTGCCATCTGCGCCATTATGGTTCCTGACAAAGATGGCAAAGTGGCTAACGTCATTCAGGGACACGCCAACATCCAGCAGTTGACAAGCGGTGAGGAGCCTTATCTGTCAACACTGATTGGCCGTTGGGGCAACCGCATCTGCAAAGGCCAATTTACGCTGAACGGCAAAGAGTATCAGGTGGCACTGAACGACGGCCCCAACCATTTGCACGGCGGTCTGAAGGGCTTCAACTGTAAGATATGGGATGCCCGTCAGATGGGTCCCCGCTCGCTGGCGCTCCATCGTATTTCGTCGTATGGAGAGGAAGGCTACACCGGTGAGCTTGACGTAACGGTTGAGTTTACCTTCACCGACCAGAACGAGCTGGTGATTGAGTATCTGGCTACCACCAACAAGAAAACCATCGTCAACCTGACCCACCATGCATTCTTCAGCCTGGCCGGTACTGCCGACCCCACACCCACGATTGAAGACCAGCTCTGTGAGATTAACGCCGACTTCTATCTGCCTACCGATGCAACCGCCATTCCAACGGGTGAGATTCTGAAGGTTGAGGGCACTCCCTTTGACTTCCGCACCCCCAAGGCTTTAGGCAAGGACATCGACTCCGACCATCAGCAGATTCAATTTGGCAAGGGCTTCGACCACAACTATGTGCTGAACAAGAAAGAAGAGGGTGAACTGAGTTTTGCCGCTCGTATCACCGACCCGAAGAGCGGCCGAACACTGGAGTGCTACACCACAGAACCCGGTATGCAGCTCTATACCGCCAACTATGCCTGCGGCTACAAGGGAGCCGGCGGTGCCACTTTCCCACGCCGTAGTGCCGTATGCCTGGAGACCCAGCATTTCCCCGACAGCCCCAACCGCCCCTACTTCCCCTCGGTGGTGCTGAATCCCGGTCAGCAGTATAAGCAGAAGACCATCTATCGCTTTGGCGTTGTTGAATAATACAAGGGTATTTTAAGGATTATGAGTAATCAAAAACAAAATGGAAGCATCATCGCTATTGTGACGATGTTCTTCCTCTATGCCATGATTGCGTTCGTCACCAATCTGGGCGCTCCCATCGGGGTCATCTGGAAGAGCCAGCCCGGCATCGATGGCAACAACATGCTGGGTATGATGGGTAACTTCATGAACTTCTTTGCTTATTTGTTCATGGGTATTCCCGCTGGAAAGATGCTGACTAAGATTGGCTATAAGAAGTCGGCTCTGATAGGTATTGCCGTAGGGTTCTTTGGTGTACTGGTGCAGTTCATCTCCAGTTTTCCCACTGGTATTGCAGGATTCTGCGTCTACCTGTTAGGAGCTTTTATCTCTGGTTTCTCCGTATGCATACTGAATACGGTGGTGAACCCCATGCTGAACCTGTTAGGCGGCGGTGGAAATCGCGGTAACCAGCTGAACCTCATCGGCGGAACGCTGAATTCGCTGACAGGCACGATGACGCCTATGCTGGTAGGTGCACTGATTGGTGAAGTGACAAAGTCGACCCAAATGGCAGATGTCAATCTGGTGCTCTACATCGCTATGGCTGTCTTCGCCGCAGCATTCTGCATTCTGACCTTCATCCCTATTCAGGACCCGGAACTGGGCAAGGTGACTGCCGAGACCAAGTTCGAACACTCTCCCTGGGCTTTCCGTCACTGCACGTTAGGGGTCATCGCCATCTTCGTGTACGTAGGCGTCGAGGTGGGTATTCCCGGTGCTTTGAACTTCTACCTCTCTGACACCACTGAGAAGGGTGCCGGTCTGCTGGCTAATGCTGCCACAATCGGTGGTGCCGTAGCTGCCATGTACTGGTTGCTGATGCTCTGCGGACGCCTGATTTCCGGTTTCATTGCCGGTAAGGTGAGTTCGC
>Ga0326512_10003431_pt1 | contig 11625 bp, 24 predicted proteins | sample 1_2617_0518_D_FD_203652 | JGI IMG/M metagenome (GOLD analysis project Ga0326512, IMG submission 203652) | Bovine rumen microbial communities from UC Davis, California, United States - 1_2617_0518 | ecosystem: Host-associated > Mammals > Digestive system > Stomach > Rumen | place: USA... | reverse complement strand
GAATTTTTGATTTAATTTACTATTTTAAAATTGTAATTAAAATGGTATTTATATGATGATTTCATTTAAGAAGTATAAACAATATCTTGAGTCTTTAGGATATTCACAGGAAAAAGGAACTAATGAGTATTGCAATTTAGGATTCAAATCATATTTCTTTTCAAAACCAAATGAAACATATAAATATATTGTCAATAAATTCATTAATACAGATTATGTTATTTCTATAGCTTATGGATTTGGAAGTCCTTATTTAGGATATAAATCAGTGAAAATAGATAAAAGGAAGAAATTTTGGAAAGATCTAATGAATTAAATTTTATAATATTATAATTAAACTTAAATGGGATTTTTAGATTTTTTAAAACGATGGTTTAAATCTGATAAAGAGAATATTCAGGATAAACCAAAAAAGAATATTAAAAAGGAAGGCAATAATATGAAAACAAAGACAAATAAACTGGATGATGACAAAAGTTTTCATCCAGAGATTTTATTCTTGATAAATAGGCCTTATGCAGAATATGTTGATTTTGTAGAAATTAAATAAACTAATAATTATGGAGAAAAATGATTTGACATTTAATTTGAATCCTAATGATGAATACACTGTTATTATTGTAGATGAGCAACGTGGATTCTATCATCCAGAAGGAAATCTTTATGTAAAAGGTGGAGAAGTGGCAGTGGACAATACCGTAAAGCTTCTTAATAGTAAATTGAAAATCAAGAATGTTATCTCAACAATGGATTTCCATTTATATGAGAATGATTCTTATAAAGAGCCAAATATGGAATGGCCTTGGCATTGTATGGCTTATTCAGAAGATGCAGGTATTGCTAATAATGTTATAATGGCTTGTGCAAAGAATAATATACCAATGAATGTATTCATCAAAGGTAATTGTAAACCTCATACTGAATACGGTGCTTTTGAGAAGATTGGAACATATGCTTATGAAGATGGACATATGGATATTATATGTAATAACCGCATGAATAATTCACCTGTTCATATCACTACTTCAAATGTAATTGTTTGTGGTATTGCTGGAGATTATTGTGTAATGAACACTATTAAGAATCTTATGAAATATGATGGACCTTGTAAATTAAATATTTATGTATTTATTAAAGGTATTGCTTCTATTGATGATGGTACAACAATTAAGAATTTCATTAAAGAAAATAACCTAACAGAAACTTAATAAAATAATGATTTAGTAAAAATAGTTTACAAATATTTATTTTAACAACATAAATAAAGTATCATAAAATAAACATTAAGTTCAAAAATGTTCATTAAGATATACTTTATGATATATTAAGTAAAATTAATAATTAATAAAAATTTTTAACAATTATGGTTTATAGCATATTAGATACAGATCTGTACAAATATACAACGTCTTATGCCTATATGGTAAAGTTCCCTAATGCTGAGTGTACTTTTACATTTAAGGATAGGAACAAGGTTAAACGTACTAAAAAGTTTCTTGAGAAGTTTAAGAAGCATTTGAAAGAATATTGTGAGAATACAAGACTTACTATTGAAGAGCTTAATTGGCTTATTAATGGTCATCGTATTGATTTTATTGCTCCTTATTATTGGGAATGGTTGTATTCATTCAGGTTTGAGTATGATAAGATTAAAGTATATCTTGATGAAGATGATGTACTTTGTATGGAGGTAACAGATAAATGTTATAAATGTTCTCTTTATGAGATTCCTTGTATGTTTGCTATTCCTGAGGTCAATAATGAAGGAAAGCCTATTGATTGGTTAGTTACATTAGGAAAACTTAATCAAAAGGTTGAACTTGCTAATAAAGAGGGAATGTTATTCTCTGAATTTGGAACACGCCGTCGTTTCAGTTATGAGGTACAAGATAAGGTTTGTGAATATCTTAAGAAACATTCAAAGACATGTGTAGGTACTTCAAATGTGCACTTTGCAATGAAGTATGATATGAAGCCAATTGGTACACATCCTCATGAGTGGTTTATGTTCCATGGTGCTCAATATGGTTATAAGAATGCTAACTATATGGCATTAGAAAACTGGGTAGATATTTATGATGGTGACCTTGGTATTGCTCTTTCCGATAGTTTTACAACAGATGTATTCTTCCGTAATTTCTCATTGAAGCTTGCTAAGTTGTTTGATGGTATCAGACAGGATTCTGGAGATGAGTATGAGTTCACAGATAAGACAATTGAGTTCTATAAGTCAAAAGGAATTGATTATCATTCAAAGACTATTGTATTTTCTAATGCACTTGATTTTCCAAAGGCTATTGAAATCCTAAAATATTGTAGAGAGAAAGGTATTAAGTGTTCATTTGGAATTGGTACAAACCTTACTTGTGATGTATATGCACCAGATGGATCAAAATACAATTCTGAAAATATTGTAATGAAGATGTCTCGTTGTAGGATGAATATCAACCAGCCTTGGTATCTTACTATCAAGATTAGTGATGACTTTGGTAAGCATATGGGAGATAACAAGGAGTTCAACAATGCCTGTTATGAGTTGAAGATTCCTATTTCAATTAATCATCCTGATCCTGTTGGTGAACTAGGAGAAAATGGTTCAAAATATATTAATTAAATATGAATATTATATTTTTTATTATTTGTATTTTAATATTAGCCAATTCTATAAGAGTCAGGAATTTATATGTGAATAACTATAATGGATTCATTGACCATAAAATTGCACATTTCATTGGTACTTTCCTTTGGGCTTGTATAGAAGGTGTATGTTGGTGGTATATCATTAAAACCATTATAGAATATTATTAAGTTTATTTAAAGGTTGATTTATTTCAACCTTTTTTTTATTTTTAATAAAACATTTAAATATAATAGTGAATACTTTTTATACACATATACAACCAACTATTGTAAGGTTTTCTGATGATGTAGAATTACCTGAGAATATGCGTTGTAGATATGTAATAAACTATAATGTTTGGGGTATAGATTATTTTTATGAGAATTATCTATTACAAGAATCAGATGATGGTGCTTATTTGTTATTGAATGAGGATAGGTTCAATTTCCTTCTTGAAGACTCTATATCTGATCAAGAAATACTTGACATACCAAGACTATATATACTTATCACAGATGATTTCATCAATGATTCTAGCTTATTCCAACAATTCATAATAGAAGCAACAAAGAACATCAATGTTTATGGTAATGGAATTCCTGGATTTAGGCCTGGTAAGCAATATTACCTTAATACAACATTGTTCAACTATCTTGCTAATATTAATGCTGTTGAGTTGACAGATCCAGATACAACAGACAATGAAGAGAATGAAGCTTATGAAGATTATAATCCAATCAATAACAGGTTACCAAACTATTTAGATTACACTGCATCAATTTCTAGATTCTTTGTTGACTTGACTAATGAGCCAATAAAAGATTATACAAAGTTAGAATTTTTCAAGAACAAAAACCTTTTGATAGATAATACATATTCCGAAGATGATTTAAGAAGCTTTTATAGTAACTTATGCAATATCATATTGAAGTATTCTGAGATAGAGAATAATCCAGAAGTATTCAATAAGCAAAAGAACCAACTTTATAATATGGTTCTTAAGTATTTCGGAAACTCACAAGTAGATGATACATCAATAGCTTTGAATATGATATTGAATGCATCTTATACAACGGTGACAACAAATAATAACACTATATCTTGTGGATGTAATTCTAATAGCTCTATAACAATTCAAGAACCATGCTCATCATTATATAGCAAAGCAATGAACGAATATTTAAAAGATATGTTTGGAGATACAGAATTCTATGAAGACTGGTTCTTTATCCATTTTGATAGTGGTGAGAAGATTGCTAATGATGTGATGATTGAACATGTTATATTATTTGTAAAAGAATTCATAGAACTAGACTTCAATTTGGACTTTACATCAAATAATACTTATCAATGTGAATGTGACCAATTATCATTAAATAATAGTTCATATGAATATAAGAAAATAAATAATTTCTTGTCTATATTAGATTGGGTAAACAATAATAAGATAGATGAGAACTCAAACAAAATAAAGGCATTCGGTAATGCATTTGGCGAACTGTTGCCTAAACTACAATTTTAACAATTATATTTGAATAAAGCTTATGAAAAACTTAGTTAACTATTTGGATGAATATCTTGATGAAAATGAGGAATTCCACTTTACTGGAAAGAAAATCAATGAACAAAGAAAACTAAAGTTTAGTAAAAGAAATAAAGATAAAGAATAAAATAAATATCTAATATAAAATGAAAAATTTAAAAGAATGTTTAATTAATGAAGTAGAATTTTGTAAACCTAATGATATTTGTTATAAAGTATTAAATAAAGATGGTGAACAAATTTGTATTTATTTACCTTATACAGGATTTGGTGAAGGTGAAGAATTAAAAAATAAAGCAGAAGCAATGGCTAAAGTACACAATGGTAAAGCTATTGAAGTTCAATTTAAAGAAATAAATAATAAATAATTATAAAATGAAACATTTACAAGAATATATCTCAGAAGCTATTGAAGTTGTTGAAGCTTCTGAAGAAAGTAAATCATTCACATTTGACTTCACTGATATAGAGAATGGTGAAGAAACAGTAAAATCTTTGGAAAATAGAGAAGGTGTGACTGTTGATGGAAACAAAGTAACTGTAGAAATCAAGAAAGATGCTAATGTTACTAATGTTCAAGACATTTTACAACAAGCTATCCAAACATTACGTAAAAGTCAAAAATCTGTCAATGATGAGACATATGCACAAAAAACAGCTAAACTTGAAAAGACTTTAGGTGAAATGAATGATTTTATTGATAAAGTAGAAAATCCAGAAGAAGAATAAAAAATATGGGAGCCCCAAAGGTTCCCATTTTTATTTCTAACATGCATTAGAGTCACTCCAATACATTTTAATATGATTTTTAATTAGTTTTTAATAAATGATTTTCAAATGTTGTCACGTCCCTCGAAATGATTATTAATCTTCTAAATCTTCCATGTAGATTTCACAAATCTTAGAAAGGTTAATTCCAACAATTTCCCAATCTCCCATTGTACCTTCCATTAATTTCATTGTGTTCTTTTCTGCTTGATTTGTATCGGCAGCATCAATAAGGTATTTCTTTACTTCTTTCTTGATTCTTCCTTTATTATCTTCAAACTCAATCTTTACAGATACTTCATAAAACTTATTTTGCGGACTCATAAATTATTTAAATATATTTTATATTAATATAGTTAAGTTTAATTAAAATATTACTATTCTTATTTCATTTCCATTTTCAATCATAGCATCAGACATACAATGTATAGAATTTTTTTTGAAAATTTGTTTTATATCTTTTCCTATATCTTTAAGATTTTTATAACTTAGTTTTAATTCATTATTAAACTTAATTATGAAATTATCGTTTGATGTTATTTCATAATCATCTTCATTAAAACCTTTATCTTTTGTTAAATAAGGAGTTAATAATGTTTTAATTGGATTATTTTCTTTTGTATTAACTTGAGTCTTTGAATTAACTTTTAGTTTTTCAAATATGAAATTATATAATCGTATCATATTTTGTATCTTTTTAATTTTTTCCTTCTTTTATAGATCTTACCTGTTCTTATATCTATACATTGAGGAATATCACCAGACCCTGGTATTGTTCCTTCAGGAGCACTTGGATTACCCATTCCTGGAGTATTCATTGGCGTAGCAAAATTACATTCTAAAAAATCTTTTAATGTTTTCATTTAATTTCATCAAGTATTAAATTTTTAATGTTTTCTGTTACATCAATAGAATTAAGTCCATCTGGACTTAAATTAAATACTACAAATGTATATTTATCATCTTTCAATTCAACTCGGAAATAATCATCTGGAAATACTGTAGCATTAGGATTTCCATGAAATATGAATTCATCTTCATATTTAATTATCTCATTATAGAAGTCTTTCCAATATTTGTTATCTTGAGGAACATTTAATATACTATAAATGTTATCATCTTCATCATATAATTCGAAATCATCTTCATTAATATTTCCTTGTTTACTTAATACAATTTTAATTAATAATTCCACTAACAGATTAATTCCTTCTGATGATATTTTTGTTTTAGATCCAATTTTAAGTTTTTCAATAATATTAATTAAATCTTTCATATTAAATATAAATCCATTTTGTTTCAGAAATTGTTGTAAGTCTCATTGTTTCTAATCCTTGAGAAATATAATCCTTTACAATAGTTTGAACTTCATCAGTATTATTTGCAAATACGGGAAGCTCATATTTAATTGTCTTCATAGTACCATTATCCTGAAAACAATCTTCAGCAATCTTAATCATATAAAGCTTATTAGTGTTAGATGTTTTCTCATTAACTGCAGGCTTTATATTCTTCATTAACTTAATTTCTTCAATCTCTGCAGGACCTGTTCCAACAGCACCAATAATCTTTTGAGCAGCCTCTGCAAAATTATCTGCTTCTGTAAAAAATGTCAATACACCTTTCATTCCAGGCATATTATTGACTTTAAATTTGAAATACATAATTATTTTTTTACTACCTCTAATTTTATCTCATCCCATTTATAACCATGCTCATCTAATGCTTGATAGAACTCTTCACATTTTTCTGGAGAAGCCAATTTATATCTTTCAGGTTTTTCAATAGTTCCTACACCAGTATCTGTAATAACTTCTAATTTTTTCCTATAATCACAAATATATGTAGCATGATAAACTATTGCATCTGAAACTGCGTCATTTACATGTAAATCTTTATTTAATCCTTTATAAATGAAAAGTAAATTTTCATAAAGCTCAACTATATCACCATCTTCAGCATTCAAAATAGACCAATCTTTTGGATTTCTATTATGTATTTTAGTTTTAGAATTGATTTTTAATTTTTCGCATATAATTTCTTTAAGATTCTTCATTAAATTGTTTTATCTATTTTTTTAAACTTTGTATTTGTTTCTCATTATCTTCTTTAAATTTGATAAATTTATCTGTTAAGAATTTTTTAAATTTATCATTATCTTCATATTTTGATAATTCTTCATAATCATCATTATCAAATGTATTATCCACCAAGAATTTATCAATTAATTCCATTAAATATTCAAAATCGTCATTAGCCCATTCTTTTATCCAATTATTTATAAAATCTTCCCATTCTTGTTCTTGTGAATTATGGACTTTTGAATTAGAACTGATTTTTAATTTTTCTTGTATAATATCTTTTAAGTCTTTCATAACAATTTATATTATTTTGGGTACCATTTAGGTGGATTTTTTTCTAGTGGAGATTTTAAAAACATATCTCTCATATGTTCAACTTTTCTTACATCCCAATTTGATATATCACCATTGAAATCTGAATTATAAAACATAAAATCCATATCTTCAACATTACTTACATCCCACCCAGATATGTTACCATTAAAATAAGAATCACTAAATAATGAATCCATAAATGTTATATTAGATGTATCTATATCGTTAAGATCTGCATTTTCTCCTCTTTTTTCAAGAAGATCCAATAATATTTTTCTTAATTCAGTTGTAGATTTTGGATGATAATTATATTGATTAATTTTTGATTTCGAATTAATCTTTAGCTTTTCAAGCATAAGAGAACTTTTAGTTCTATTTAGTTTCTCTTGTATGATTTCTTTTAATTCTTTCATATATTATTCACATATATTTCAGAACCTGTTCTTGGTATTTCTAATGTTGGATCATACATTTTGAATACTCTTTTTAACCAATTATATCTTTTACGTTTTCCTTCTAGATATTCATAATCATATTGATTATAAAATGCTTCTTGCTCAAATGATATTGATCTATAAGCTATTTTTGTTATCTTTTGTTGATCGTTTGGTTGTTTATAAAACCAACTACAAGGAATTTTAATTAACCATTCTATCAAATACCAAATATAGAAAAATATAAATAACATTTCTTTCATTTGTTTTGTATGTATTGACTCATGATTAAGTGTACGTTTTGTCAAGCTCAATTTATATTCTTTCCTACCAAATAATATTCCAAAAAAATTCATATATGCAAATCCAGGAAATGGAATAATTGAATTATAAATGATTTTCACGTTTTAGATTAAATTTTATTTATAATTGATTTAATACATCATCAAGTTCTAAAACTCCTTGATCTTTATTTATGATTTTATCTTTTACTTGTTGTTCAATCTCTTCTAATAACTCAGGATTGTCTTTTAATATAGAGACAACGTTATTCTTACCTTGAGCTATTTGTGTATTTTCATAATAGAACCAAGAACCAGATTTATGTATAATATCAAATTCAATTGCTTTATCTATAATCTCATTGAATTTATTTATTCCTTTACCATATTCAATCTCAAATTCCGCTTTCCTAAATGGAGGCGCACATTTATTTTTTATTACTTTTACTTTAGTCAAATTAGCAGTAGCCTCATCTCCATCTTTTATTTGGGTTGATTTCCTGACATCAAGCCTTATAGAAGCATAAAACTTCAAGGCATTACCACCAGTTGTTGTTTCAGGATTACCAAACATAACACCAATCTTTTCTCTGAGCTGGTTAATGAATATACAACAACAATTAGATTTCTTGATTATACCTACCATCTTACGTAATGCTTGACTCATTAATCTTGCTTGTAAACCAACTCTTGCATCGCCAATAGCTCCTTCTAATTCCGCTTTAGGTATTAATGCCGCAACAGAGTCAATAACACAAATTCCTATCTTACCAGAGCTTATTAACTTTGTTGCTATTTCTAAACAATCTTCACCACAATCTGGTTGTGCAAACAATAATTGGTCAACATCAACTCCAAGATTCTCAGCATAATCTCTATCGAATGCATTCTCGGCATCAATATAAGCTGCTCTTAATCCCATCTTTTGTGCTTCCGCAACTGCATGTATAGCTAATGTAGTCTTACCACAACTTTCCGGTCCAAATATCTCTACAATTCTTCCACGAGGATAACCTCCAATACCTAAAGCTAAATCAAGTGTCAAAGAACCCGAAGGAATCACATCTATATCCATTGTAGGTGACTCCCCAAGTAACATAACACTACCATTACCATATTGTTTGTTAATCTCTTTTAATATTGCTTCTAACTCATGATTCTCACCAAAAGTCTCAGTAAGTATATCCTTTTTTGACATTATTATTTATGTATATAGAATTGTACATAATTTTCTGGATCATCTTTGACTTGTTTAATGAAGTCCTCAACTTTATCTAAACACATAACAATTGCCTTTTTAAAGTTATCGGTATCAAAACTGCAGAAAGGATCATCATCATAAGAACAACTACCAATCTTTCCTATCCAAAGTTTCCAACTACCTTCCTGGAATCCTAATAAGAAATCTATAGATATTCCTGTCTCTTTATCATTAAGCTTATATTCTATCTTTTGAAAATGCTCATTATCATCTAATGTTGTAACTTTTTTGTCGGGTTCTTTCCAAATAGTAAACTTAATATCTCCTCTTTCAATACCAGATGTTACATCATCCTTTTCTTCTTTTATGAATTCTTCTAAACTTTTCATTATATATCATTAAAAAGAGCTATATTTAACTTTATTAAAAATAAAAAATTAAATATAACTCTTTATTATTTATTTTCCAATCATTTTCATAAAGATATCTTCAACATTATTAGTTATCAACGTTATGATCTTATCTCTACCAATATTTTCTGCTAATTCTTTAACTGCCAATAATGACTTGATTTCATGTTTCTCCCAATCTCTATTACCAGTATCTAACCTGACAAACATTACCTTATCTACATTTGTCCCATACATATTTGCCAAATGTGTCGAATGAATAATCTCTGCTATTGAATAAGTACCTTGCATATCAGGTGTCAATACATAAAGATGACAATTACATTTGTTATTTTTCTCATCTTCTTCAATTGCTATACATTCTTCTGTCCAATCTTTGACTACAGGATTAAAATATTTCACACCAAATTTATCAAGCATTGGTATTAATTCATCCCGCCATTTTGTTCCTGCACATGTTCCTCCTAAAAACCATTTGTCTTCTCGCCTCATTTAATTTCTTCATAATATTTTTCTATGTAATAAAATATATCTGGCATATATTTACCTTGTTTTTCTTTAAATGTTTCTTCATTAACCCATTTATATCGTTGATGCTCTTTAGAAATCTTTATATCATATTTCTCATCTAACTTGATAACCCAATATTCAGTATAAGCAATAACTTCTTTATCATTGCTTCCTCCTAAATGTTGATGAAGCCCAATATTTTTCATATTTCTCTTCTCATTAACATTTAGTTCTATACCAGTCTCTTCTTTTATTTCTCTAATTATTGCTTCTTTATTGGATTTATCACTTTCTTCTATAGAGCCACCAACAAATCCCCATAAGCCCCTAAAAATCTTCATATAATTAGCTCTTTGTAATACTAATATCTCATTATCAGGACTTACTAAAATACCATCAACATAATGTCGAATACCTTTGATGTTTTCATCTATTTTCTGTTTGAGACTTTTCATACCATTCCAACAATTTATTATAAGTGTTTGTCATTTCTTCTATCTTATCTTCTGAAACTATTTCTGGATTCAATATCTCCATTTTAATTTCATCTGTTGTTCTTTGTGGTATTACAAAGGTTTTTACAGACTCATCCACACTTCGTTTAAATCGTTCTGCAAAACCCATTATAACTTGATTTCCTTTTAATGTATTAGGAATAGATTTTACACCAAAATAAACTACCAAAAATAATTTATCTTTATCTTGCATATTATTTATTTAATTTATTTTCATTATAAACTTCTATAAAATCATGGATTCCATAAACTAATCCACAAAATGTTATTAATAAAATTGTTATATTTACGTAAACATTATCACCAAAAATACCTTTTAATATTACTATACACACAAAAATAATAAGTAAATCTACTATAAATTCAAATAATGATAATGCAATCCTATATATAATATCTAATATTCTATTCATTTATTTTAACTCCATATCATTTGATCACCTTCTTGTTGATGTGAAGTATTTATATTTACCCAATTACCTACAACTTCAAATAACCAACAAGGATTTACTATAACTGTACCTGTTTCTGAATTAAATCCTATAGATTCTTTATTCTCTAACTTATATCTATTTACATTAGTTTCATATTCAACACTTAATGATTGTTTGAATGCATTACAATTCTCTAACATTATTCTATTATCAATTTGTAATTTCTTAGAATTCAATATTTCAGTAATTTTATTTGTAATACTAATTGCTAATAAATCAGCATCAGTCTTTCTAAATCCAACCCTTCTATTACCTCTAACAAGATTATTAACCGCTGTCGAACACTCATAAAGAATATTTCTTGCATATTGTGTAAAATTAGTTATTCTTTGTTGTTTAACTGATTCTTCATCTCTTTTTTGTTTAGCTATCATTTGTGCCCTAACTTCAGGATCATTCATATTAATCATAGGATTAAAATTAAGACTATTGGGATCATTAAAATTATTATTT
>Ga0326512_10003430_pt1 | contig 11625 bp, 9 predicted proteins | sample 1_2617_0518_D_FD_203652 | JGI IMG/M metagenome (GOLD analysis project Ga0326512, IMG submission 203652) | Bovine rumen microbial communities from UC Davis, California, United States - 1_2617_0518 | ecosystem: Host-associated > Mammals > Digestive system > Stomach > Rumen | place: USA: California... | reverse complement strand
CGTGATGGTCCGACATAACTGGTGACATCATTCCTTCCATAAAACCGCATTATTTGATGATAGAATGAGATTTTCTTAAAAAAGTTGCCCAAATATTTGGCAGTTCGGAAGAAAATGACTACCTTTGCACCCGCAATTCAGATGGTGCCCGTAGTTCAGTTGGTTAGAGCGTCAGATTGTGGTTCTGAATGTCGACGGTTCGAGTCCGTCCGGGCACCCTCCAAATTAAATCCCTGTAAGTCAAGTACTTGCAGGGATTTTCAATTCCCGAGCCTTCCAATTTTGATGGAACATTGATGGAATATTTTTAAGTTGTTCTGAGAAAAATAGGTGCCAAGTAGTCATAAAGGCGTGTATGGATTCTAATAAATCCAACACTTACGATTGGCATATATTTAATAAGGTTCGTATATATTGCGCCTCTACCCTGCAATTTTTCCTCCTCTGAAAATGTATTTCATCATCTGATGCAGATAAATATCATTTTTGCTTTGTTTTTTCAATAAATCTTCGTAACTTTGCACCCGAAGCATCAAGAGCAGACACTCGCAAGAGTGGACTCGCCAACCGAGCAATAGCATTGAGCCACGGTGGTCAAGGTACGATGCGGAAGTATTAGTATTCACTTCAAAAACAAAAACGTTATGCAACAAAGCATTTATTACATCAAGTTCGCTCTGCAATTCGCAGACATGCAAATCACCGAGTTAGTTTGCGTCTGCTTTTGCAGGGGATTTTCTTCTGAATTCTTCCAAAACCAATTGATTTTAATACATAAAATGAACGAAATTCATTAAAATCGTCAGATTTTGCAACTTTTAAGATGGTTAGTGTCTTTATTTTGCAAGGAATTGTGTAATTTTGTGCCATTAATCTAAAATGACTATATGGCAGGCAACAAAGATCTCAACCGCCTGAAGGTGGTGCTCGTAGAGAAAAAGAAATCCAGCCTCTGGCTATCCAGACAGTTGGGATGTGCACCGACGACTGTTTCAAAGTGGTGTACTAATTCATCACAGCCTCCGTTGGAGATGCTGATGAAGACTGCTAAATTGCTTGATGTGGAACTAAATGACCTCGTCAGATTTGATGAACTTGACAAGAGTTCCGAGTAGTTTGGCATATTTGTTTTTAAAATAACAGAGATGAAAGAATAAAATATTATGCGATATGGTATAGACATATTTTCCGGAGCTGGAGGACTGAGCTTGGGGGCGGAAATGGCAGGAATAAAGATAAGTACTGCCATTGAAATTAACGCGAGTGCTGCCAAAACATTCCTCCGAAACCATAAGGGAGCAACTGTTATCCAAGACGACATACAAGGCATCAACCCGTTGCTGTTGCACGGCAAGAACAAGCCTGTCTTTGTAATTATGGGTGGACCACCATGTCAAGGATTCTCGCTTTCCAACACCAGAACACGTAATATGGAAAACAAGAAAAACTTCCTGTTCTTGGAGTTTGTGCGTTTTGTTCAGGAAATCAGGCCTGCATGGTTCGTACTGGAAAATGTATGGGGTATTACAAATATAAATGAAGGTAAAACAGAGAAAATGATTGAGGAATGTTTCCGCGCCATTTCTGGATATGACCATATCACATCTTCTGTGCTTTGGGCTTCTGACTATGGTGTTCCTCAAAATAGAAATCGTTTTTTCATGGTGGGCAACAGATTGGGTATCGACTTCCAGTTCCCCAAGAAGCACAAGGAAAAGATAACTGTCGACGAAGCCATCAGCGACCTACCATCATTGCAGAACGGACAAATGTTGGAAGAGTCAGACTACACTAAAACCGAAGAAGAAGCAAGTCCCTATGCCCGACTAATGCGTAAAGGTTCTGATAAGGCCCGGCAAAACTTCGTGTCGAGAAACAACGACTTAGTGATTGAACGCTATAAATATATAGGTCAAGGGCAGAACTGGCGAGCCATTCCGGACTTCCTTATGCAGAACTATGCAGACAAGGGTCGCTGTCATAGTGGAATATACAAACGACTACGTGCAGACCAGCCTTCCGTTGTTATTTCCAACTATAGGAAGAGTATGCTGATTCATCCCTATGAGGATAGAGGTATATCGGTTAGGGAAGCTGCTTAGTAGTCATTTAATGAGCCAATATGAGTATGAAAGATAATCTGTTGTTAAAAATTGGAGAGACATCCGAAGACGGTCAGGTAACTATTGTTGACGAAGACCGCTTATGCTATATTGTCAGGTCGGAAGGGAGAGGTGCGGTAGGTTTGCGAACCATCTCGAAAGCCCTTTTAAGAGAGTATATTCCATACGTTGAAGCACATCCTGATGCGACACGGGAAGAAGCAAGAGATGCTTTGAAGGGAAAGAGTGAGATAGACAAATTTGAATATGGATATGGCCCTACTATCATAGCTCTTGCAAAAATGGTATTAGGCAAGCGAAAGGGCATAGCCTTACCTATTGACAAAAGTGTGAAAGGGGGTGTCACTACAAATTCTTCGTTTATTCACATTATTACTGCACTTAAAACAAAACCGTTCCTTCTGCTTGCAGGTATCTCCGGGACTGGGAAAAGCCGTATTGTAAGGCAGTTGGCATTTGCAACTGGCGGCGAGAATCCTGAAACAGTTCAAAGGCCTTACAACTATGAAATGGTACAAGTACGGCCAAATTGGCATGATTCTACAGACATGTTGGGCTACGTTACGAGAGTCAGCGGGAAAGCTCAGTATGTGATGACAGACTTTGTCAGATTCTTGGCAAAGGCCTGGTATTTTGAAGATGTGCCTTTCTTTCTATGTTTGGATGAAATGAATCTGGCACCAGTTGAGCAATACTTTGCCGAATACCTAAGCATTTTGGAAACCAGGAGGCTGCGTGGTGACAAGATTGTGAGCGACCCGCTGATACCTGCTCTTGATGGATTTGATGAAAGTGAGGATAACTGTGTTAGCGAAAGTATGTTGACTGATATGTTTGCCAAAGAATGGTTTGTTGATGGCAAGAAGATAGAAAAAGACACAAAAACCGTAGGCAAGCTTCGCGCACAGTTCCGAAAAGAAGGAATATCCCTGCCACCAAACCTCTTTGTTGTTGGCACGGTGAATATGGATGAAACGACCTTCTCCTTCTCTCGTAAAGTGTTAGACAGAGCTATGACTATCGAGATGAATGATGTTGGTTTGCGTAGCGGTTTGACAAAAGAAAGTCTGCTACCTGTGCAGATAGACAGGTCATTGGTTCTACCTGACGCAGTGGAGGCAGCAGATGTCTATGAAGAAGGATACCAAATATGTGAATTAACACTTCAGTATTTGGAAGCTATTAACAAGAGTCTTGAAAACACTCCCTTTAAGATTGCATATCGCACAAGGAATGAGTTCTTGGTTTATGCGGTCCATCGCGTGAAAATGACAGAAGGGGACAAATGTCAAGCTTTTATCAAAGCATTGGACGAAATGACCTTTATGAAAATTCTTTCACGCATTGAAGGCGACAAGAAAAAACTGACCGACAAAGACGGTAATCCTCTCCTGGATAAACTGGAAGAAACAGTATGCAAAGCATTGAACAAGGCATTGGAAGCCTACAAGACAGAGGGTGACGAAACAAAGGTGATGCCACAGGGACAGTCAGTTGCCAAGCTTGGCACCATGAAGATTAAATTGGAGAAGAATTACTATTGCACTTTCTGGGACTAATGTAACATATTTTATGCAGCCACTGCTCAAAGTAGAGACGCAAGAGTTGGAATTGCTGATAACTTGCAATTCGTATGACGGCATTGTGGAGAACGCTGCCCGTCATCTGCGTGCAGGTCAGAATGAACACGTGCTGCTTTCTACATACAATTGGCAAAGCGAAGAATCCAAGGTGTGGGTACTGGGAAAGGAAATACAGCCAGACAAGCCAGAGCGAACTGTATTTTACGAGAATGCCGACTATCAAATTTGGACATCCTTCAAGGTACAGGTTGCAAGCGCATGGATAGACACGCCCCTGAAACGGGTTCAGCAGGGATTTGACTTTCATGAGGTGCCTCCCGTGCTGTTTGGACATATCAACTATGGCAATGACATCGGACGAGCAGAGTTGAAGATTGCCTATCAGCTGAAAGATGGTCGCATTAAAAGATTTAGTCTTGGTTACGATGTACTGGCCACAAAAATAGACTATCATACAGACCTTCGTCTGATTCTTGACGATATAGAACAGCAGTACAGGATGCTGTCGCTTGATTTTTACCGAATGACTTTCCATGCTTACAAGGAGAGTGCCCACGGCGATACCCCTGACATCATTTGGTGGAACGTGTTTCAGGAAGTTCACGATGACTTTATCCGCCACGTGAAGAGTGTTGTAGACCGTCCTCATCACAGGCTCATAAACCATGAGGTGTATGTTAAGGCAGAGAAGATAAGGAAATTGACACCCACCATTGAATCTGAACTTAATGAGTATCGTAAGGACGCAAGACACTTGTACAGAACACGTGTCCCAGACATGGACGTGGATACGTATGAGAATCGGTTTCTGAAATTTGCAGTCCAGAGCATCAGTGATAAATTTTCAGAATTGCTGGAATGCTTCTCGAAAAACTACAAAAAGGCTGCCGACGATAAGTTTATGAAGACACTCCATGAAGCAGACGAGGAACTAAAGCGGCTGTCGTTCCATCCATTTTTCCGGCGTATAGGCAGATTCCATGGGTTTACCCAAGAGTCCTTGGTACTTAAACAAGGGGCAGGATACGCAGGAGCGTATTCTTCTTGGATATTGCTAACGTGTAGCTACGACTTGGAGGACGGGATGCGAACTTTACAACTGAAGGATATTGCGACACTTTATGAGATATGGTGTTTCATTGAAGTGCGAAGGTTAGTAGAGAAACTATTAGGGAAGGGGACAAAAGTGCGAGATCTAAGCCGTACAGAGCTGAATCGCGGCTTTGCATTAGACTTGAAGAAAGGAAAGAACTCACGGGTGGTATTCAGCAGGAAAGACCGGCATGGACAGTGGATAGAATTGGCAGAAGTGATGTACAATCCCAAGGAGGCTATTGCTACCACGTCGAAAGAAACGACGATACCACACACACATTCGTACACAGTTCCTCAAAAGCCTGATATTGTATTGCAACTAAACAGGCGGGATATAGGTACAAGCTTCCGTCTAACCTATCTGTTTGATGCCAAATACCGTATCGGTGATGAAATAAATGCTGTAGATTGTCCACCCGACGATGCCATCAACCAAATGCATCGTTATCGTGATGCTCTCTATTATGACCCAGAGCAAGAGGGGCTTCCGTTGAAGAAAGAGGTTATTGGTGGCTACATACTATTCCCTGGTCATGGTAAGGACGATGAGGTGGAACAGGCCGAATTCTATCGTTCCATAGAGAAGGTAAATATTGGAGCATTCCCTTTACGTCCCAATCGCGAAGAATCTTCCATGCTGCTGGAAAAATTCCTGCACTCGCTGATATGGGAACAGCCGACAGTGCAGATTCTGCAAGAGACTAAGTCGCACAAGGGAACTAGCCTCTCCGTCGAGAAGACAGGGAATGTCCTTGCAGTTACAGTGTTTGAGACAGGCAACAGAGAATACTACAAGCTGTTCAACGAGCGTGCTAAAGAGGTGGAATATTACTTTGGCCAGATTACCCCATCTAACAAGCTTGGTGCGCTGAATTTCCAAAAATACGACTACTTTGTGCCTGTTATGAATGGCATGGTTCGCGATGTCTACCAGATAACGTTTAGCAGTATTCGTCGGCGGAAAGATATTCCACAGGCCAGCAACAAGCCTATTGACCCTGCGGATGTTCGCATAGTCTTGAAACTTTCCAATCCGTCATACCTTTCAGGCAAGCATCAGTTTATAAAGATGCAATCAGGACTATTCCCTCCCCGTAGATGGGCTTTTCGTGAATTTACATCAGTAAGTGAATTGATGAATTTCGCTATATTGTGATTAGAATAAAAAGTGTAACGTTATGGACAAGACGTTTAATTATAATCAGGTTCCTTACGGATGGACGCTCTGCTACATTCATGAGTGTAGCCGCAAGGATGAGTGTATGCGGTATCAAGTTTGCAAATTGGCGCCCAAGGGGGTGACTAAAAATTCCTGTGTACTACCCACTGTAATGCAGATGGACAGTTGCCCACATTTCCATTCCATAGAAGTTGTTCATGCTGCTGTTGGATTTCGTAACATCTTCTCAGAGGTAAAAGAGAAGCATCATGCTTCCATGAGAGCAGAATTGGCTGGTTATCTTGGCGGCGGTGGCACGTTCTATCGGTTCAGGAACGGAGAAAGGCTCTTGATGCCAGAGCAACAAGAATGGATAGCGAAGATGTTCCGTCGCTATGGATATACGGAAGAAGTGATATTTGATGACTATAAAAATGTGTATCGTTTCCATGATTAATCTCTCACACTATAATCACCAATGCTTGGTAACACTATTACCAAAGACTGGTAAGGTAATTACCGTCCATTGGGAACAACATGACCAAAGGTTGGTAATTCTGACACCTATAAATATGGATCCAACGGCGAAGTTTTTTGAAGGTAAGGATACGCTGTTTGTGCCAATGAAACTCACCGTGCTTAATGTGGATGATGACATGTCGGAAGAGCAAGTGGAGCAATACAATGACATCACGAAGACAATTTTACAGTGCGCCAATAGTCAGAATGCCGTGACGGGTGCAGACTTTTTCTCTAACCACCCATTCCACGTGCTGATGGAGAAACTTTCACACAAAGTGATGGCTCCACCTGTGAATGGTAAACCGTACCAGACAATATGGTACTACGAGCGCTCCAAAAACAAATGGGAGGTTGACCAGATGAAGATGACAGATGCGGAGAAGAACCGATTCAAAGAGCGTAATCCCAAGAACCAACTCATTAAGAAAGAGAAACTGGCAAAGTGCTATAACACGATATTGATGAATCCCCATCAGGTGTGCCAAAGTTCTGCCATCAATTTCTCGCGCTTTGCCGATTTCGTGGATGATATGTATGAAAACCATCGTGACGACATCAACGACGAATTCTACAAGAAATGCGTCTGCTCGGTCATTATGTTTGACTCGCTCGATTACCTAATTAGTAAGGCATCGTGGTATCCCAAGGGTGGTAACAAGGCACAGATTGTACCATACACAATTGCTAAACTAATAAAGTCGCTACCGAAAGACACCGACATAGACTGGATAACTATTTGGCAAAAGCAGATGCTTTATCCAGAACTGGCCGAAGAACTGATGCGGCTGGCTTACGTAACTCACCAGTATTTAGAGAAGAAAGCAGGAGGCGGTCTTGTGCGTACCATTTCCAGAACAGCAGCCGTATGGCGTGAGTTCCAAGATTATCAATACGAATTGAGCGAGAAATTTATTCGAAAGCTGGCCTCGAAAGCAGAGACTAAAGCCGTGAACGAAGCTGCAAAAAAGGCTCATAAGTTCAACTCGAATGTGAATGCCTCAGTCGAGGTATTCAATCTCGGTGCCAAATATTGGATGAAGGTGTATGACGACCTGATGCGTGAGTCTGTGCTGTCATACGGTGATTGCTCATTTATTAAGGGTATTGCTGATTATATTGGCAGAAATCAACTTCCGACAACGGCACAATGTCGCAGATTGTTGAAGGTTGTAGAGAAGGCTGAAGATAAAGGCTATATTATGCCGTAAACAAAGCACAAATATAAGGGCGGAATCTATTATGCAACTGAAAATATGAGAATATATCAATACACAAATCTTGAGTCGTTAGCCTACATTTTAAAGAATAGGACTATTCGGTTTAACCGTTTGGACAAAGTTGACGATGTTGAAGAAGGTAATGCGGAATCGCAGGGCGTACAATTCTGCAAATATGTTTTCGTGTCCTGTTGGACGGAGAGCGAAGAAGAGAATATTCCTTTATGGAAAATGTATGGCGGTGATGAAGGCGGTGTGAGGATTGGTTTGGAACAGAAAATGTTTAAAGAGTATCCCATATCAAATTTGGAACTTGGCTGGGGTAAGGCACAGGGATATATTGTATCAAAAATTCCGCCACAAGATCTTAACAAGCCTGATTATTTCTTTTTACCAATTATGGACTACGATAACGATTTGTTTTATCGCCATATAAAGTATGTTGAAGATGTTTATGCTTATACGAAAGATGCATTTAAAATCACTGATGTTAAGGGAAATAGAGGAAACATACAAATAGACCATAAACCTTTTGGATATTATAAGCATAAAAGGTGGGAATTTCAAAATGAGTCAAGATTTGTTTTATATGCTTTTCCATACAATCCTTTTATAGAAGGAGCAAACCCGGAAATCTCAACAATTGCGACACATAGTTATTTGCAAAACAAACCACTTCCTTTCGATGACTATTATATGCATTTGAAAGATGAAGTCATCCATGATATAGAAATAACATTGAGCCCATCGGCTACAGATGCTCAACGAATCATTGTGGAATGTCTGGCAGAGAAGTATGCCCCCAAAGCCCATATAAAAGAAAGCAGTTTGGGGAAATTGATAAGGCTTAAGTAAAATAACGGAAATAGGGATGGGTATCACAAGTTTAACGGGGTATGTAATCATGCACAGCGGTTCTCTTTCTATAACAGGGAGGAGAAGAGCATTGGATTTATGAACTATGAGATGATGGATATTGGATATGAATATTAACAGGTCATCAACAGGAAACACAAAGGTGTTAGAAGAGATTACCCTGAAGACAAGGGAACTTCGGGAAATGCTATCTACTATTGACAAGAGAACAGCAATTCCGGCATTCCTCATGTTACAGTATTGCTCACTAATGACTTCTGAATACAAGTTTGACACATTGCTGTCAACAGTGATGCAGACAGGGTATGTTATCCGACTGCTTTTATCCTCAAAAGGAAATTGCGAAATATCTACAAGCGAAATAGAGGATATTAGTTCCCTGTTGAATGAGATTCAGCGTTTATATGGAAAAATTCACGATGGCAATGACCTATTAACAAAGGATATTCTAACGGAGAATCAGAAGAAAGCATTGATAGCACAAGCTTGCTTTGCCAGCAAATTCTATAACACAGAGTTACTCTATCAAGAACAAGAGCTTGACCGCATAGAAAGAGTCTTTGGCCCATTTGAAAAACAAATTATTGAACATGAGGGATTTTCAATAGAACAAGTTATCAACTTTTACATTGACACGAATAGGATTGCATTTGCAAAAGCAGAGATGGGATTCAAACGGATAGTAAATGGGGAGCCTCCATCTGCTCATTCAATTAGTCTTGTAACAGAAAACTATGACGAACAGTTCTTTATGCCACTTTCTCTGCATGAAACTTATCAGTTTTCGAGCTCAGATTACACCTTGATAGACTCGGCATTGGCAGAAGAATTGCTTAACAAGTTCTCTGTTTCCATCAACTCTGACTTTCAAGACCAAGAATTGGTGTATTATTGCCAGTATGATAATCCGTTGATGAAAAAGCCTCTTATTATGTTCCCTAATGGGAAATTCATGTTGTTTTATAATATACAATTGGCTGTCGCTATCTATCACTATTTGGAAGAGTTGACTTACATTAAGGGGGAATCCCTGTCACGTTCTAAATCCAAAGCTATTGAGAGCAAAACTTGTGAATTAGTAAGCATGTTAGACAAAGACGGACTGTTATTTTGCAATTATGCCATTTCTCCACATGGAGATGAAAAAGATGTTTTGTTTATTTCCAAGGACAAGGTTTTCATTATAGAATGTAAATCGAATAAACTACGGAAATACTCACGAGATAAGGAGAAATCTTATCATATCATTAAACAGCAATTTGAGAAATCTATTTTAGAAGGTTATGAGCAAGCAACCGAAGTGCTTAATGTTTTAAAGTCTCAGCATACAGTTTTAATTTACGAAAAAGACTCAGACACGGTAATGTGGAAGGTGGATACCACTCAGTTTAAAGAACTTCACATTGTAATTGTAACCCAAGAGAGATATTCGCTTATACAAAACAATCCTTCACTGCTTTTAGCTCAGGATATTGAAGTTGTTCCCTCCTGTTTCTGCATTGATGACTTAGAAACGATATTGTTGACTTTCAGTAGGATGTGTAATCCCATAAAAGATTTCTGTGAATATCTTTCAGTCAAAGAAAAGTTATCGTCGCGATTAATCTACGAAGATGAACTTGATTTAGCAGGGAAGTTCCTTTTGGAACGGTCTAGTGTGATACAATGTTTACAAGATAACCACCTGTATACAATTGACAATTCGTATAGTAATTTCTTTGATATTATGTACAATCAATTTAGTCTTGGGTTTGAAAAAGAACTAAATATACTTGGGAAACTACATGTTTCGGAACAAGGTATAGAAATGTATAAAGAATGTAAACGTATAGGCTTGAAGTTTTGGCCTGAGATGGAAAAATTCTGCGAAAGCATTTTGAATGAACAGTCTAAGACTAAAGTCGAAGAATTTGATTAATTTTGCAAACGAGATAAGAGATGATGAACATAAAGGAAACATTCAATAATCTGCGCTACCATCACGAGAATGAGGTGGTGGAGTTCAAAAAGGCGGAGAACAGCTTCAGTTTCGACGAACTGGGTAAGTATTTCTCAGCACTGAGCAATGAGGCTAATCTGAGGAATAAGGACTTTGCCTGGCTGGTGTTCGGCGTGCATGACAAGACGCGGGAGATACTGGGTACGACATACAAGAACGGGATGAAGAGCCTGCAGAAATTGAAGTATGACTTGTCACAGCACACTACTGACGGTAATACCTTTAGGGATATCTACGAACTTGAAGTTGAGGGTAAGCGAGTGCTGATGTTCCAGATACCTGCTGCGCCTCGTGGTATTCCGATGGCTTGGCAGGGACACTTTTATGCACGGCGTGGGGAGAGTTTGGTGGCTCTTGACATGAGCAAGTATGAGGAGATACGCAGGCAGACGGTGAATGAAGACTGGACTGCTGAGGTTGTTGCTGATGCCACAATAGACGACCTCGACAAAGAGGCTATTGCTAAGGCTCGTGAAGGTTATAAACAGCGGTACCCTACGCTTGCAAAAGAATGTGATGGTTGGGAAGACAAGATTTTCCTTGACAAGGCAGGACTGACAATCGATGGAAAAGTGACACGTACAACACTACTGCTGGTGGGCAAGGAAACGGCTGCTCACAAACTGCATCACATAGCTCAGATCGTATGGAAGTGTTTTCAGGACGGGCAGGTATTTGGCGACATTTACACCATCCCGTTTGTCCTTACAACTACAAAACTGCTCGGCAGAATACGCAACTATCGTTTCAAGATTTACCCTAAGGATTCGCTGATACCAGCGGAGGTGTGGAAGTATGATACGGAGAGTATTCTCGAAGGTATGCATAATTCGATAGCCCACCAAAAATATGAGAAGAATGCCAGAATTATTGTAACTGAAAATATGGATTCGTTGAAGTTCCAGAATGACGGAAGCTTCTACGAGGGCGACTACAAAGAGTATATCACTGGTGAGAAGACTCCCAAGAGTTATCGCAATCCTGCACTCGTAAAGGCTATGGTGAACATCAGGATGATAGATACACAGGGGTATGGTATCCATAAGATGTA
>Ga0326512_10003429_pt1 | contig 11628 bp, 13 predicted proteins | sample 1_2617_0518_D_FD_203652 | JGI IMG/M metagenome (GOLD analysis project Ga0326512, IMG submission 203652) | Bovine rumen microbial communities from UC Davis, California, United States - 1_2617_0518 | ecosystem: Host-associated > Mammals > Digestive system > Stomach > Rumen | place: USA... | reverse complement strand
TATATGGATATTCTATTGGTTTATCAGTTTTCCAATTTCGTATTATAAGAAAAGGATAGCGTTTACAAATACGCTTATATTTCATTTTAATTTGTTTCTTTTTAATTCTTTTGTTCATTAGCCCCTCCAATCTAAAACGATAGTGGAATACTTGTTACAAGAGCAAAACGAGATTTACTTTCGTTTTCTTGCATTTCTTCTAACAGTATGTCAAACTGTTCATTCGTCATTGGAATTTCGATTATTTCACCGGTTGCTTTTGAAACAAGACTTAAATAGAATAGGCCATATCGTTTTTCATAGTATGCTCTATCAAAATCGAAATAATTGTGCATATTAAGTGTTACGTTAAATTCATTCATAAATGCTCCTTTCTAAATTGGTTTCTACAAACCACATATCTATACAATAAATAATAGATAAAGTGCTTAAATCATGTCGTGTATATACTTTATATACATCTGGATTACACTTTATATAAATGTTTTCAACGTCTTTTTTATCAAAACTTTCATAATAAGTGTGTTTCATATAATCTCCTTTCTACTTCTATATTATAATTATATCAGATTTTAATGAAAATTGCAAATTTAGAGGACAATAATTCCACTTATATAGAGAAAGTATACTTAAGGAGGAAACTTATATGAGTAAAGAACAAGTTATGGACTATGTAATGAATAGTCCAGCGAATACAAATCCAAATGTTTTGAGTGGAATGTTAGATGGAATTAGCGGTACTCAGTTACCCTCTCCTACTAAATCTGACAACGGCAAGGTTCTCGGTGTAAGCAACGGCGAGTATAAGTTGGTTGAGAAGAGTAAGGCTACAGAATTTGACTTTGTTGAGCTGTTCACTTACTCGCTAACAACAGACCAAGATGGCGTAGGGAAAATCACAGGGTCATTCAAAGGCAGCAAGGCTCTTAAAGATTTAGTCACAGGTAGACTGATTATAAATCTCTTCAAAGCACCTTCGCCTGTAAGTAATGGCTCTTTCACAAGCGGTGAAACACCGTATTCTTTTGCGGTTTATACGGGCGATATCCGAATTGGTACAGACCTTATGCTCAATCAGTTTAGTACTGCCGTAAAAAACAGCACCACTTGGGCAATGGAAGTTCTCGGCAAGCCAAGCACTTCTTATAAAGGGACAGTATATGCCGTTGTTGCAACTAATTAAGCAACACTCCATCTGTATCTAACAACGAACCTTGTCCTATCTAAAGAAAGAGAGGACAAACCGAAGAGGTAACAACTATGGAAGTAATGCATTTTTAAGACACAGAAAGAAAGACTCGACTATAGTGGAGGCAAATAAATGGATTACAAATCGTTCGAATATATGAGAAAAACTCTTCCCAATGAATTTAACTGGTCCATACTCTACCAGTTATTCTCGGAAGATAAAATTGAGCTAACCGAAGAAGCCGAAAGCTATTTAAGAACCACGCCATGGAATACGAATATAGTAATTTTTAAACAACTTCAAGGTATTGAGGAGGAAGATATATGACAATACATGAAATTTTAGATTATATAGATAGGTCGCCTTATAGTATTAATAAGACGGTTCTGAAAGGAATGATTGAGTCTTTAGACGTAGAAGGCGCCGGCGCCATAGACGTACCAGAAGTACCGGCAATTGAAATGGATGAGCTGGTTGTAAAGAAGAATGGTGTGTTTAGAGCGCCGGAAGGTAAGGCTTATAATAAGATTATTGTTAATGTAAAGGAGAAGAAGAATGACTAAGCAAGAGATTATTAACTATGTAATGAATAGTCCGGCGAATACGAATCCGAACGTTTTGGGAAGTATGTTAGATGGGATTACAGAAGAAGTAACTTTGCTTACAGAAGAGAGTGTGACTACCCAAATAAGACCTAACCCTATCACAGGCGAGAATTTGCCTTATGCAACGGGAGGTTTAGTTTATTCGAAATTGATTGATGCGGATACGATTCAAGTTACATTTGAGGGTGAGAAATATACGTGCCAAAAGCGCTCTGTTTCATCGCCGGGGGAACGCTATGAATATGGAGCAAGCGTTGACGCAAATACAGGTTTACCCGATTTTTCGCAATTCCCGTTCACCATTGCTTCCTCAATCTTTTCGGACATTACGCAGAATGCGCTTCGTACCGAAACTGCAGGTACATATCAAATTAAAATTGAAGTACCTCAAGAAGATGGTAGTTCAACAAATGAATGGTCTACTGCACAAGTATCTTTTTCGAACGATTCTAATTATTATTATTATGTTGACCTTGCTTATTTCGATAGTCACAATTACAACAAATTAACTTCTGACCGAATTACAGTTCCAGGAACTGACGAATCTACTAGCGAAATAGTAGTAGGTTATACCGTTCCACTCTATAAAAATCAATATTTTTTACCTAACAAAGCTATAGACCGTACTGATACGAGTTACAAAGTAATATCTGGTCGAATAACTGATACGGGACGTGGGCTATTAATAGAAGGAGACGGAACGATAAAATTAAGAGGAGATACTGGTAAATAATTAGATAAGATAAAAGACGGCTTAGCTGTCTTTTTAATTTAGGGAGGAACAACTTATGAGTAAAGAAGACGTAATTAATTATGTAATGACTACGCCTGGGAATCCGAATAGGGCGGTTCTAAGTGGAATGTTGGATGACATAAAAGGTGTAAATATACCGACTCCTACAGTAGAAGATGCTAACAAAGTGTTAAGTGTTGGAAATGATGGGAAATATGTGCTCGAGGAAAAGGGATATAATTGTTCTGGAGGAATGACTACACTGACAGAAGAGAGCGTGACTACCCAAGTACAGACCGACCCTACAGGTGAGGTTTCGCCTTACGCAGTAAATGGTTTATCTTATTCGGAATTGATTGACGCGGATACGATTTATGTTACATTCGAGGGCAAGAAGTATACGTGCCAAAAGCGTTCTGTTGCATTGTTTGACGACAGGTATGAATATGGAGCAAACTTTGACCTAAAGACGGGTTTGCCTGATTTTTCGCAATTCCCGTTCTACATTGCTTCTTCGGTCTTTGATGGCCATTCGCAGAATGCATTTTGTACTGAAACAGCAGGTACATATCAAATCAAGATTGAGTCGTTCGTAGAATCAGTAGAAACCACTGATTGTTTTGATAAAGCTGTTCATGAAACGTTGTCAAAAAGGAGCGGAATATCCATTCAGAAGACACTTATAGAGGTAGCCTATCCACAGTCCACCACGCTAGCTCCTCCTAGCTCGACTAGTGTGCGACCTTCTGCATATTCGTTTGTAGATCCTAATAATCCTGACGAAGATATAACATTACAGAATGCTACTTCTCTGCAACAGTATTTTGACTTCATAATTCCTGAGCATATTAAAATTATTCCAGGAAAGGTTCGACTGAATGGGTTTGATCCTAACAGCGGAGAGGTTTGGTTGTCTGTTGATGAGACGTATCAGTTTGAAAGAGGAAACATATCGGTTAATCTTTATGGGTGTAATTTTAAAGTAGAGAGATAATAATAGCACACATCTTGGTATTGAAAGAAAGGCTCTAACTATAAAAAAAGACGAGTCAATCCCGTCTTTTTTATTGTCTATTCCCAACTAACAACTTTACTTCTCTTTTTCTTCTTCGGTGGCATCTTTGCCCAAAGTAAACAATCTCTTGCCCGTGTTGCAGCCACATAGCACAGGCGCGCTTCCTCATCGTTATAAGCTCTTATATTATAGGACATTACATACTTTGATTGCATACCTTTACTTGAATGTACCGTTAATATCTTAATAGTATTTTCTTTTAGTTTTTCTTCTATTTGAGAATTAGTTAAATCAGATTGTTTAAAAGTATCTGTTGGTATACCCCGTTCTTTAAATAAAGTTTGAAATAATTCTACGTCTGCGTTTGTCCTACAAAGTACAAACCAATCTTTCCAATCGCCCTTCAGCCTATCATTATTCATCAATAATGACTCAACTGCTTCATCTGGTGTATAATTCGCCTCTAATACATGATAACGATACCCATCAGTTGGCTGTCTCATTGCGATTGAGTCATCTGTATAGTCTGGACCAAGTCTGTAAAGAAATTTCTTTGCAAAATGCAGAATGTCCGGAAGGTTCCTAAAATTTTCATGCATAACATACGTAGTTACGTCTGGTTGATGTGATAAGTTAATTAAGTAGTCTGGGTCTGCGTCCCTCCAACGATAGATACATTGTTTTATATCAAAGAAATACATATAATTATCTGGATGCAACATTTCATAAAACTCAAATTGTTGTCTTGATACATCCTGAGTTTCATCGCTAATTAAATGAGTTACGTGTTTAATGCAATTAGGATTTTGTTTAATTTCTTCAAATAAGTCATCAAAACGCTCTTCATTAAGTATATCGGTTGTGTCTACTGCACCGCCGCGCAATAAATAATTACAATAAGAATGTATAGTTGAAACGAAAATCCCGTCTGAATTCTTAAGTCTTTTAAGTATTTCGGATGCTGCATTATTAGTAAATGTAATTGCAATAATTTCTGAAGGATCTACCCCACTATCTAATAAATATTGAATTCTTGCTATTAGACAAGCCGTTTTTCCTGCTGCGGCTGAACTAGATACTAATACTTTAGATTCGTTAGTTTCTACAATTGTTTTTTGTGTGTTTGTTAAGTTCATTCTAATTTCCTCCTTGTCCATTTTGGACTTCACTTTCGTGAATTAAAATAATTTATTTTTGCTCACCACGAATGGTGTTAAGCCCATAAGTTTTTGAATCGTAAAAATCAATATAGTACGATTCCCTTTCTTTTAATTTATCTTTTGGAGTTTCTTCAAGAACTTCCCAAGTAAATTGCTCTGGCCCATCTTCTCTCATTACTCTATGCAATTGTGAAGAAGCCAAAGTTCCCACGCCCAAAGCGGTTTTGCAATGATTGGACCATCTATCCGAAATATTTACGGCTTGACCTATATATACCTCACCAGTTTTAATTCGGGTTATTTTATATATGCCGCTGCCTTCGATAGCCACTCGCTTTCTCAATTCAGCCAAAGGCTTCTGATAATAGGCACTCCAAATAACTTTATTAATTGCTTCTGGATGTCGAAGGCGCGGAGCCACACTTCGTAAGATTTCTACATCATCTTTATCGTTCGGGTCAAGTTGAATTCGATAGAAGTCCTGCTGTTCTTCGACCTCACGCTGTCTACGTATTTCTTCATTTATGGCCGCGCGCTTTGTACGTTCTTCTTCTAATTCAGACTTAATTTGATGAATTTGCTCAAGCATTTCATTTTTATGTGCTTCCATAGCAGACAACTCTTCATTATAAAGCTTACTCCTAACCTCTCTATACTGCACAACACTCGCATCTATAAGTAAACGCTTACGTTTTTCGTATTCGGCGCCCGCGCTATCAATTTCATTAATCTTACCTTTTCTATAGGTTTCTAAATCTTGATTAACTTCTTCATAACGCTTTTCTTTTTCTTTTAAAGTTGACTCTAAATTGTGAAGTTTTAGGTCAAGCTCGCGCCCTCTATGTTCAAAATCTTTTTCTAAAGCATTTCTTTTAAGTTGAATTTCCTTTTCGTGGTGAATGAGTTCGTCTTGTAAATGTTTTTCTTGTCTATCCCATTCTTCTTTGAAGTAATCTTTTAACTCCTCTTTTCGAGCTACTTCAATATCGTGTTTCTCTAATACTATTTTTGTTAATGTTTTTGTGCGTTTATTTAATATAACAAATAATATGATAATTAAAATAATACAACAAAGAAGAGGGATTAATAAGTATTTTTCCATATTAATTCCTCCTTGTATATTATAATTATATCATATTATAAATTAATAAGTCAAAATATATGTATATAATAATAAAAAGTTTTTTGTTTTTTTGTTTCGCTTTTTTTCGCTTCGCCCAATTATAGTATCTCAAAAATTTGCTCTCATGTCAAATTTCCGCTTGTCTCTATCGTTTTTCCAGCGGTCACGAGCGCGAAATTTTTCCGTGAAAATTTGGTCTGCTGACGTGAGGTTGTTGAGTTCCCAGTACGGAATCACATAAATGGGAATTCCATTTGCGAGGCAATAGCTTATCTTTCTGCGGTCGCGCTCTTGTGCTGCTACGAACTCGGCGCGGGTGCGATGGAATTTACGAATAGGCATATAATGACCTTCTCCGTTGTACTCGATGACGCACGGGGTCGACCGGCCGCTCACAATGTAGAAATCAAAACGATAAAGCCCATGTTTCAAATCCTTAAACCTTTTCTCTCTTTCAAATCTATACCCGCCTTTTTTCAAAAGCTGAATAATTTTTTCTTCTCCTTTACTCATAATTCCACCTCCGTCTTATAAAAGTAGAGAAAAGCTGATTCTTCTCCACTTATCAATGGAAGGACGGAATATGTCTATAAGGGAGGAAACAATAATGTCTATACAGGAGATGATGCCATTAGCTCAAAATGGGTTGGTCGGCTTATTAATAATTATGTTAGGTTTAATTCGAATTCCAAAGATTGACCTGAATTTCTGGTCTTTACTTGCTAGAGGTTTAGGTCGTGCTTTAAATAAGGAAATGATGGAACGTGTTGATAAGATTGATGCAGAATTAAATCGACACATTAAGAATACGGAAGAAGAGCGTGCGCGCCAAGCTCGTCAACGTATTCTCCATTTTAGTGACGAAATTTTATTTGAAAAAGGACATTCTAAAGAACACTATGATGAGATTTTAGAAGACATTGATAAGTATGAAGCTTACTGTAGAGAGCATCCTTTGTTTGTAAATAATAAAGCAGTAATGGCAATTGAAACAATCAAAGACGCTTATCAAGAATGTATTGATACTCATAGCTTTTTAGTATATAAGAAGAATAAGGCAAGTTAATACACAATCGTAATCAAAGATTAATTCAATAGAGATAACGATGTAGAAATCCACTTAATTAAGAGAATTAAGTGGTTTTTTATTGACCAAAGGAGGAAGTATTATGGCGCGAAGGGTATATTATGGAATATGCAGAGAAGCCACAAATGGACAGTATAAAGTTACTGTCAGTGATACAGACTTATTAGATGAAAGTTTTCAATTTGAAGCTGGTGATTTATTATCTGTTTATTTTTTACAAGCTAATAATGATGACGCGCCAAGTTTAGTAATTCAAGTTGGAGATACTAATCAAGAGACTTCTGTATCAGGAGATGAAGGAAAATTAATCAAGACCAGAAGTATGAATTTTGAATCAGCTGGCATGTGGGATGCGGGAGAGACTGTATGCTTCTGCTATACAAAGAACTATAATGCTGACAACGTATATTATTGGGAAATTGTAGATGCTGGTCGAGCTACACAAAACATCTATGGAGTTACTAAGTTAGAAGGAAGTTCAACAGACCAAATTGGCGAATGGATTGTTCGTGAAGATGAGGATGATTGGACAACCGCTCTGGCGCCGGGTATGTTAAAGAAGCTATATAAGGCGTTGGTAGGTGGAGAAAATAGAGACCAGTCTGAAGATGTAGATCCAGATGCTCCAGACCAAATAGCTCCATTAATTGGACTGACTTGGACCAGTGCCGTAGAGGGAGATAAAGTTGCATTAGGAACTTTAGCTTTAAATTCAAATACGGGAGTAACTATTGACTATCCTTTAGAACAAAAGGTTATAGAGATTATTAGTGCTCAACCTAAAGACGTAATTAATTTACCTGATAGAACTAGTGATTTAATTAATGATGGTCCTGACCCAGAAAAACAGAACAATACTGAAGATGGAACTTATTATATCACAAATATATTACCGAACAATACTAATTTATATTATAAAGAAGCTGGTGGGAGTAATTATAATTTTATAACTCCTAATAGTGATGGAAACCATACGGTAGTTATTAATAATAGCTTATCTGTACCGGGTAGTATTAAAGGAAATACACTAGCTGCAACTGGTGCAATAACCGGTGGTTCTATAACAGTTACGGGTACTGTACAAGGCGCGGCGCTGAATTCAACTGGTAATATTACAGGCGGTGCTATTACAGCTAGAGGCAATCTCATTTCAAACGGACCAATTAAAGAACAAGGCAGCTGGCTAAGAGATAAATATAGTGGTTCGTTATGGGTACATATGGTATCTTATACAAATATTTCTATAGCAAAACATAGCCAAATAGCTCATTATACAATAAATCTTGGATATAGTGGCTGGACACCGATAGGAATTGTAGGATATAATATGGATTATGCAAATTCTAGAAGCACTGGAGATGCTACATGGTGCTCTGTTTGGGAGTGTCATTTTATTAATGACTCTCAATTAGAATTTGGTATTCGTAACCACAAAAATAGTTCTGTAAAAGTAAATATGTATATTTATGTCTTATATGCTAGAAATAATTAATGGAGTAAAAGGAAATGCAAAAAGATTTCGTAGGATTCAGTTTTGATGGAATTCATAGCTCTGAACTAGGAATACTACGAGTGAGTGAAGGAGATTGGTATGAAGAAACTTTACATCCTGAAATAGAGGATTTAACAGTAGACATACCAGGATTAGATGGGAACTATTATTTTGGTTCTAATTTTAAAACTCGTTCTATTTCAATTTCAATAGCTTTTGATTCAATGACGGAGTTACAGTTTAGAAAGTTGCGCCGTCTTTTTGGCGTAAAGAAAAATTGTGAATTGATTTTTGATGAGCGTCCATATAAGGTATATATGGCAAAGATTGAAAACCCAATTGAGTTAAGTTATGTATGCTTTGATGAGCCTCTTTATGATGAAGAAGTAATTGAAGAAGGTGGTATATACGATAGAGAAACTGGAGTTAAGCGTGATTTAGTACGTAAGGTTAAAAGGTTAGATGCAAATGGACAGCCTATAACTCAGCGCATTTATAAAGGTGAAGGTAGCATTGACTTTATTTGTTACTATCCATTCGCGCGCCAGTTATTTAAAACATTAGATAAATATAGAACACTTGATAATGGTTATACTAATTTAATTACTACTTATAATAATATAGATGAATGGGCAGAATCTAGCGGTTTATTAACACAAGAAGAATTTAATCAATATAATATAGATAAACTTATTTCTTATGAATCTGAAAATCCTTCAAACTTTAACTTTGAAATACCCGTATATAATCCTGGTGATTTAAATACTGGGTTTTATCTATATCTTCCATTTGTAAACGGAATGATAATTCCTAAAAATGGTAACTATACTGAAATTTATGGAGATAATAATGGTTTATTATTAAGACCAATTTATATTCGTAAAGCCGATGGTGAAACAGGTATATTAATTAATACAGTTAATCATCTAATTGAAGGTGTTACTTTTGACCCAATGGCTATGAATACAAATGATAGACGTCGTAAGCCATGGATAACAAGTGGAAATTTATATAATGAATATATAGCTGCGGGAGATTTTCCATACATTAAGAAATCAGATTGGCACCTTGATAATACTCAGTTTAAACAAGCAATTTATTTAAACTGCGGTATGGAATATCAAGATGGTGGAGAAGTTCGTGATAAAAGTGGTGAAGTAGCTATTTATTATGATTATTTATACTTATAGGAGGCAGAGAATATGTTAGAGACTTTAAAAAAGCCATATGAAATTTCTTTATGGCAAGATGCTCTAATGACTGTGCCGGATGGAGAGCGTCAAGGAGAAACTTATTATCAAGAACAAAAAGTAATGATAATAGGTTCAGATAAAATGGATTCTCCAAATAAGGTTTTTAATCCTGTATTAAAAGAAAATATTAATGGAGAAAAAACTTTAACCTTTTCTCTATTGTATAGATACCACGATCCAGCAACTAATGAGGTTGTAATAAACCCTTTCCATAAATATTTAATTAACGAACGTAAAGTTAAATTATTTTATGATGATAAGTGGTATGATTTTGTAATTAAAGAGTGTGAAGAAAGCGACGAAGAATATACCTTTAATTACACGGCGGTTGATCAATTAGCATTAGAGCTTGGAAAAGTTGGATATAATATTACTTTTAGTACTGATTTAAATAATAATCAGGGTACGGTTACTGAATTAGGAGCTAAAACACTTGAATCTACAGATTGGCAAGTAGATACAAAGAATTCAGATTTATTACAACAAACCATTAAAGAGCCAGTATATAAATGTAAAGTGACCCGCGCGCCTAGTGCATCCAACGTTATCAATGTAAATACGGGCGAAAATGTAACATTAGAAACAGATGAAATTATTTATGTATTCTATAGTTATGTAGCTAATAAAAATGGCGAATTTGTACAGTTTGCTAGAGAAAAAGATAGAAATTCTTTTGAAGAAGATGATGATTTTGTTATTACTACAACAAACTATAGATTACTATTACCTTGCGCCTACACACAAGAGCAGGCTCAAGGATTAGAACAATACATTTCAATTATAGGGTTAGAAGATTTTTCGGAAGAATCTGAAAATGGTACTATTACAATAGATGAGCTGTATAATGATAATCAGTTTTACAGATTAGTTTTTGAACAGCTAACAACTTATGACCCTATTACGCAGCGTACTGTTAATATATATGAAGTTCCATATAAAGATAGTATTCAGCAAATTTATAATTATACAGATTATGAATATACAATTTCTACTGTTTTAACTTCATATGTTAGTAATGGTTCTGACTTTAATGTATTACAAGATGGAACTTTACAAAACTGGAGTGCGGCAACGCCTACTACTAATAAAAAAGAAGGATTAAGTGTAATTCAGTCTATGAGTGTTGCAACTTATCCTCCAATTCAAGATAATGATATTTTCAGTTTAATTCGAAATTATTCTCAAATAAAAGGATATTTAGAGTTAAACTTTACTGATGTATTTAATAGAAGTACAGGAGAAAATACTTTTTTCAATTCTGGTATTGAAGATAACGCTTCTACTATTGACCATATAGCTGCTGGTGAACAGTATGTATTAAGACTGCGCTATGGTTATGCTAACGAAAGACAAGGTGAATTACAACCTTATAATCCAATTACCGATGGACAGGGAGTGCGCGCAGTCGTAGCTAAATATACAATGGATACAGAGGAATATTATGAGGGTGAAACTAAAAAGAAGTTACACCTTTATAAAATGATTCCAGATAGTATTCTGTTTGATTTTAATAGTGACTTTGTTCAAAAGAATAGTTATATTACTGGTGGTAGATTTACCAATAATTATTCTGATTATGAAATTGATAATGTAATACAAACACCTTCTTCTAAATATTGTTATAAAGAAGAGGGTAATGATACAGAATATGTGTGGGATAGTGAAGCTAGCCAATATGTACCAAAAGAAAATGCTTTCTTTATGGATTACTATATGACTACGGCGCCGGCGCGATATTCTGTTTCAAACACTGTATTATCAGACCCAACCACTAATATTGGTATTTTCTTATATACAGAAGATAGTAATTTGGTTGGAGAAAATAAGTATGTATATATAGAAGATATACAAATTACTAAATTACTTAGAGATAAAAATGGTGAAATTGTTACTTTAGGTAATGTCCCTACAGCAGTTTCTGAAGAGCATACATATTATTACTTAAAACCAAGCAAAAACAGACAAGCTTCA
>Ga0326512_10003427_pt1 | contig 11634 bp, 24 predicted proteins | sample 1_2617_0518_D_FD_203652 | JGI IMG/M metagenome (GOLD analysis project Ga0326512, IMG submission 203652) | Bovine rumen microbial communities from UC Davis, California, United States - 1_2617_0518 | ecosystem: Host-associated > Mammals > Digestive system > Stomach > Rumen | place: USA... | reverse complement strand
CATTTGATGTATTGCATACCTGTCAATGACGTAAGATTTTCCGGTCCTTCTTGCCCCTGTAAGGACAAGAAAACGTCTCCTTGAGTGAAAAAAGAACCATTGCCTTAAAGAAAGTCGGCTTTTCATCATTTCTCCTTAATTCATTATCATTTTTTCTAAAAAATTACCTTTGTTCATATCGCCTCTCCAAATAAAGTACCCACGCCGTTTATTTCGTCCTGTCTTGCCTTTATCCTTTCGGAAGCAAGGCTGAAATATCCTTCATTCTTCTCTATCCCAATGAAATTCCTCTTGTTATTGAGGCAGGCTATTCCCGTAGAGCCGCTTCCCATGAACGGGTCAAACACCACACCACCTTCTGGGCATGATGTCCTTACAAACCTTTCAAGCAATTCCACTGGCTTCTCAGCAGGATGCATCCTTTTCTGGCAGCTTGTAACAAAGGTTTTCTTGTAATCATCTGGACTCAATCCGCTTCCCTGGAAATACGTTCCCTTATCCCTTATAAGCACTATGTACTCAAGGTCGGAGACGTGGTGCGTCGAATGGGCCGGGATTGGATTAGCTTTAATCATGCACAAAATGTCATAGGAATACTTTCTGCTTTTTGCCCATTCTATATAGTCAGCTACAAGCGTCTTGTTGCAGAAGAAATAGCCGTAGAACCTCTTCATCTTTGGTTTTATCAGGTCAAGAAAGACAGACGGGGTAAACTTGACTGAATCCAAAGTCTCCAGTTCCTTAAGCATTGTCGGAGCCCTTTTTCTTCCGTACCTCCCTTCATTTTTGGCGGAGAACATTCCCCCGCCGTGAACCTGACCGCAAAAATCATAGGGAGGGTCAGTGATAACCAAATCTACAGATCCGCCGGGCATTGAGGGGACTATCTCATAGCAATCCCCGCTATAGAGAACTATCTTTCCCTCAGCTATATTCACGCATTCAGTCATTATAGTTTTCCTTCAGGAACCTTTCAGCCCTATTCCTGCTTATGTCGTCTTTGTACTCGACCAAATCTTTAAGCAGAGCCTTGCAGTAGTCAAGGTCGGCCCTGAGCCTTTCTTCGGTTGCTGCCTTCTGCCTGTCAACTGGAGTCAGGTACAGCTTCACGTCGCAGCTGGGGCCGTCAAGCTGGGCGTATTCGTCACTCCTGCTCATTGTCTTTATTTGGTATTTGGCACCCATGCTTATGACGGTGAGGGCCCTTGTGTTGTCCAGGTCAAGGACAACATCTTCGTTCTGCTTCTTCCTTAAAAGTTTTTCTTTCAGTTGCCTTGCCCCAAGGCTGCCCTGGGAGTCCAATTCCCTCAAAGCTGCCATAACATTGTCAAATTCATAATCCGTCAGTGTTACCATTCTTAACCTCCTCCATTATTTCAAATCATCCTCTCCGCCTTTGAACTCCAAATAATCCTTAGCGCCAATCAGGGCATGAACGGCTTCTGCCAAGGCTTGTGCAGCGGCGAAATATTTCTGTCTCAGCTCAAACGGGAGGTCACTGCCGGCTCCGGTTAGGTCGGAATAATCCCTAAGAGTCTTTTCCAGACAATTAAGCTCACTGATTAACTCACCTACTGAATCACCGTCAAATAAATTGTTTTCCATACTTCCCCTCAATAAATGTCTTCCGGTATGTTTCCTTCTCCTGCAGCCATCTCCGCAAGGCTCCTTGTGTCCACAATCGAGTGCTTCTCAACCTTTACGTCGTGCTCCTCGCTGTCGGAGTATGAAAGGGCCTTGATGACCTCTTCCTGGCTGTAGCCGTCACGAATCATCTCGCGGCCCTTGTTGAAGAGCCTCCTTGCTCTCTCCACCCTCGGCTTGAGCCAGGGCGCACCCTGCCACGGGACTTCCATTCCGTTGACGTTTACGATTATTCTCTGGCATCCGTCAAACACCGCGTCCCAGCTTATGCCGTGCTGGATGTCCAGGTGTATCTGGTGGAGAGCCCTGTACAGGTTCCATGACTGGTTTACGAGCCATTCAAATCCCCTTCCTTCACCCCTTGATACTATGTGGCACACGTCGCCTCCTAATGCCCCTGTGCACATGCAGAACCTGTTCTTTTCCGCCCACTCCTCAAGTGAGAGCGGTGTCCCGTCTTCATGGTAATCGGAGGGGTCTTTGTACAGTGAGTTTTTCTCTCCCTGAAGCCACGTGAATATGTCGCTCACTGAGCCTCCGACCGCTTCGGGTATGTTGTTGGATTCCATTATGAGTGTGCACATCTTGGAGATGATTTCGATTCCTTCTTCCTTTGTTACCTCACTCCATCCCTTCGGTTTCATGTTTCCCTCGCGGGCTGTGTCAGGACGGACAGGGAAAAGCTCTGGCTTGAGAAGGTCTTCATACCACCATTCAAGCTGCTTGGAGGTCGGTGCGTAGCCTTCGTTGAAGGTCTGGTAATGGAGTGCAGCGAGGGCCCAGAAGGTTTTCGTCTGGTCATAGGTCTTGGGCTGTGCCCTGTTCATAACCCTGACGCGCACAATGCGCCCCTTCTTCTCGTCAACGAATCCGTTGAGGAGTGACCTGTCCGTACTTGTCCTTGGCATTAATATGAACTTTCCACCTTCAGTTGGCTGCACGAAGCAGCTTGCCTCTACGACTTCCATGCAATACTCCTCTTATGATTTGTAAGGGTCCTCATTGTCCAATGAAACAATCGTTATGTCACAATTTGCATTTTTCTTTTCATACACATTGGACACTGATATTCTTCTTACTATCTTCCAGTTGTCGTCAGGGATGACTCCCACATCTTTAAGCAGGTCAAGAATGGAAGAAAGCTGGTTGTCGCTGTCCCTTGCTATCAAGTCTCCGTGGGTAAACTTGACCGATATGGCACATGGCGTAGTCACAGGAAGTTTTCCCGCCTGGAGTTCCCACTGGACATTGACTACAATTTTTTCCGCGTCGTGCCACTGTACGAATCTCGGGTTCGGAAAACTTCTCCCCGACCTTGTGTTAATCCTGCTGTTCTTCTTAGGGGGGACTTCCCCTTCAAGATGAAATCCAAGCGTCATAAAATTCCTTTTCAACTCCATTAAGGGGGTTCCCGGACTTAGCACCGGGCAAAAGGGTCATGGGCTCTTTCTGCACTATGCGCCCCCTTCCGTTACGTCGGTGCGCCTGTTTGCCCACAGGTGGGATACAAAACATTAGACGCAACCAGATGGCAAATACTTGTTGCATCTTTTGAGCTGCCGCAGGAGTCGGACCTGCGGGCGTGTTAGAGGTGCTTAGACCACGCCGGATTCCCTCCGCAGCTAATGTAAGGGGAAGGTTTTTTGTTTAGCAGTACACCTACAAACCGCATCCAGTGAATCCCGCTGGTAGGTCCGGCATTTCAAGCCAACTACTGCCCATTCGGGCTTTCGCAGGCCAAGCCTGGAAACGGCTGATTATGGCCAGCCGTTCAGCCATTATTTCTCTGCTGCCCAACCATCGTATGTCATTTTTCTACCCCTGCTTTATCAAAGCATTCAAATAGCTTGGGGAATTGTTTTGCAATCCAATCCGTAAGCATCTCGTCTCTAGCCCATGAGCAACATTCTGTAAGTCCGCTTTCCTCAATGAAAGCATGTACAATTTCGTGTCTTATAACTTTTCTTCCGTAAGACGGTAAATCTTTTACACACGAAGCATCTTCTGTCGGCAGGAACAGAGTTTTGCATATATGAATTTCATGTACGGACGGGTCACAATATCCATCATTTCCTTCCATAGTTGGATTATCTTCTTTCGTGTCATAAACTATCTTGTAATCTGTTCCAAGAACGTTTACCTTGTCAGGCAATATGTGGTTGTTAATTTTCATTTTCTTCCTCCATAGTTTTTACGAAATTGGCAAATCTTGTATCAACTGGATTTCGTTTAGTCAGCAATGCATCATACGTTTGTTTAAGTTCCCTGTACTGCTTTTTCATCACCTGGCGGTAGGACGTCTTGTGTTGCAGTTCTTTCTTCAGGAACTTTATAACAGCCGCCTGCTCTTTTATTTCCTGACGGAGTTCATTGACCTTTGTAATGAAGTGTTGCTCGTCTTCTTTTCTTAAACCGCCGTTGTTCATACGTTCAATAAAGCCGTCTATTAAATATTCATCTATGATAGTCATCCTGTATCTCCTTGGGTATTTAATAAAACTCAACTGCATTTTTTCAGCGTAATGGAGAACTCCCCGGTTTGCTCGGAAGTCATGCTGGCAATCCTTACGCCGCAGACAAGCTTATCCTTGAAGTAGACTTCCCATTTTCCGTTTACCTGAATCGAACGGACCCCGTCCATCCATTCAGTAAACGGGATCTTGTTTTTCGCCCTGTATTCGTCACACTTCCTTTCGATGTAGGCATTTATTTTCTTTCCTATTTCGTCTGCCAGCAGCTTTTGTTTTTCCCAGTAAGCTTGAAGAGCGGTCAAGCCTCGGAAAGCCTGCTTCCATTGAGTCTCATTCTCCTTCCAGTCATCGGGAGTGGCCTTCTTGACGCCATGAAAATCAACATGAAAATCAAATGGCTCGCTCATTTTCCGTCTGCCTCAACCTTGAACTTTCCTGCACTGTCAAGGCTTATGTACTCTATCCCGTCAGTGTCCATCATCATATACATGAACGGATGTGCCTTTATATGCGCAACCTTTTTGTTTATATCCGCAGCATCAAGCACAGTCAGATATTGTATGTTCTTTGACAGCTCCCTTACTGAGTTGATTTTTAGGAAAAGGGAAACAGATTGAAGTCCGAAAAATAGCACGAAACAAATGCCATACCCAAAAAGATATGGCCCCATATCGTTATTCTTACGCAAAAGGATTATTCCCAGCAAGGTTACGACCCCTGATATAACAAGCATTGGTATCATGTAGACCTCCCTTAGTATAGCTTGGCGCGTTTTTTCAGCCGCTCTTCGTACTCTTCTTTTGTTATTTCAACCATGTTTTCCTCTTCGGTGTCAGCGAAATACCTGCCTATATTGACCCGCTCCCCTTCCGGCGTAACGACATAATGGATAGCTCTTGTGTTGTAGTCTTCGTTGTCCCGCGGGAACCCTATTGCAGAAAAATCTTCCGTATAAAGCTTAAACCGTCCCGTCGGCGGATAATAAGGCATTGTTATGGGGAACATATCGTCAATGATGTAGCAGATGGAGCCAATATATCCGTGGCCGCTCGTGTCATAAGCTACAGCCCTTTCAACGTCGTGGTATTTAACCGTGCCGTCCTTGTAGACCTTTTTGAACAAACTGGATATTCTACTGCACTGGTATTCAGTAAAATCTTCCTTGGAGTTAATCTCATTCCATGTGTCTTCCGTGTCCTCAATCGGGGTGAGCGGCTGTCCGTTCATAAGGCGGATAAGTATACCCCTTGTTATTGCAAAGGAATTGTTGCTGTGCCCGTCCTCGCACAAAGACTTGTATGCCTTCAGTGCTGACTGGTAGCATCCGCATCCGTAATCAAAGTCTGTCCCGTTCCAGTCAGGGTTTTCCTTCTTGCAGGCAATCCTGACTTCATTCTCTGCCCATCCACTCATGCTCATGTTAAATTCTCCTCAATCAGTTCTTTTAGCTCGTCCAACTTGTCAGCATTGCACAGCCTTATTATCTCCAGTTTCAGTTCGTCCGTATATTTAATGGACTTAAACTTCAGCACTAAGTTCCTGCACTTGTCCTTGAAGTGCCACTGTGTCATCCAGTTGTCATACCAATACTTGCGCCCTTTCCCGTGATGGTGCCGCCAATGGTGGAGATGGCACTGTGCATAAGCATTGGGCGGGTAAAATCTCAGCGCAGGGCTTTCGCTCACGCCGTAGAAGTGGGAGCACTCAAGTTGTCCGCAGCACGGGTCGAAGTCGTCTATCATGCACTTCTTGTCCCTCCGCTTTATTGCGGCATTGAACGCTTCCTGGACTTTATCCAGGCTGATTTTATGCTTCCTCATACATCATCTTAATCTTCAGTGCCGTGGCAATCTCGTGCTCAAGCTTCGCACCCTTTGATTTCTCCCAGCCCTTCAGCATGTATATCCCGTCACAACTCAAGAGGAGTTCTATGTCTCCCCTCATGTAGTTTTCCCATTTAGGAGTCTTTCCTTCTTCCTTATATTTTTCTTCAAGGTATTTCCCGAAATCAACAGGATTGATTGTTCCATGCCCCAGCCCGGCAAGGTGCTCTTCCGCCTTTGCAAAACGGGCTTCATAGTCCTTAGCCATTGTTATCGGGCCGCTTATGTATACTTTCACCTGAACCTCTAAAAAAAAGTCCTGTCACCTGCATGTACCCGTTTCCGGGCCGCGTACACACACAGGCAAAAGGACTAAGGAAATCAAATCACAACAGGAATGAACCTGAAAAGATTTGTGTAAGCACGCGAATTGCATAAATCTTCTCTATGACTTTTTGAAGTACCCCCAGCTGAAGCAGGGGGATTCTGAGAGTTCTCACGAAACTTCTCTTTCTGTTTCAACGGACGCTCCAGACTCAGCCAAAACCTGTTTGACCAGTCCTTCAACGCCCTCCGCAGACCTAAATTCCTCAGCTTCCCTGAGTATTTTTATTGCATTAGGCGATTCATCCCCTACCTAAAGGAAGGGGTTTTCTCGCCCAACTATTTATAATATACGCACGTGCTTTAATTGTCAATACTGAAACAGAACATCTGCGCCATTTCAGCAATTTTTTTATCCGAAGTTCAGGGCCAGCTGCATTTCGGAGCACGGCTTGAGCCTTGAGAGCCTGAGCTTCGTCATGTTCTCCTTGTGGGAAACCCACTCAAGGTTTGATATGGAATTGTTCTTCGTGTTGCCGTCTATGTGGTTCACCTCAAGGTTCCTAACGCTCATATCCGGGCCTGTCTTGAAGTTCAGTGCAACGAGCCTGTGGACTTTGATGGCCACCCTTACCCCTTCCGTGTCGTACATTTTGAAGCGGAGGTAGCCGAGCCCCCGGTTGTCGGAGTAGTACGGCATGGACTTTCGGTCGGAAACGCGGCGGACGTTCCCCCATGATGAGACTTCCCATTCCCCTGAGAAGCTGTGGCCCTGGTATTCCGTGATTCTCTTCCAAAGTTCCTGTGACATGCCGCTATCCCTCCGTTTATTTTATGTGTTCCTTTTCCCATTCTGACAGGGTGAGGCAGGAGCCGTCGGGCTTCATAATGGGTGTCAATCCCATCACACTCTCGTGATATATGTAATACAGAACGTCTGTCTTTTCATCCCAACATATTGTTTCGTAACCGTTGTAACAGAGTTTCTTCATGTTGCAGAAGTCGGCTACTTGGTATTCTATGTTCCCTCCTTTCCTGCTGGTTACGACATAAGGTTCTTTGTTACAGGCCGCAAGCATGAGCCCCACGGCAAGGCACAGTACAAAACGCTTCATGTTATTCCTCCTCGATTTCCGGTGGTTCTATTTCTTTCCAAGCGTAAATATCACTATCTTTATACAGGACTCCATGCAGATTATGTATATACCAAAAATAAGAATTTTCTCTTTTTGAATGCCTATTTCCAGTCCATATCTGCATATCATCCCTACATACGAGAACGGTTTCTCCGTCTTTTGGCAAATCTCCGTTCTTTGCAAAATGCCATTTATAATCCTTCGCATTGGCTTCTCCAATCTTCATGCCTAATGATAAAGCTTCTAAAAACGCTTTTTGGATTAAGTCCATGTGGAAATTGATAATATTTTCAGTATTCACAATTTTTTTCATAGATTCATTCATTGCGTTACGAATTTCTTCTGCTGTCATTATTATTCCTCCCTGATGTAAGCCCATCTTTTAACTTTGTCCATGTTGCAATAATAATCATCGCAATCCTCGTCATTCCAACACTTATACGTTACGTTCCAGTAGCGAACCCCATAGTCGTTGTACTTGAATTGTACTAAACATGGTATTTGAGGAAAGTCTTCTTCTGCATACTTTCCCGAAGGGACTGGTTCTTCTTCCGGCGTATGCCATTTGTTGTTTTCTGCATTGTCTATGGCCTGTTCTATGCACAGGGCTATATCAAATGGGGTGGCATCTTTGTGTCCATGTGCCGCATAATCTTTAATAGCTTTCAGTAGCTTTTCATCTTTATCTTCGTTTAGTTTCTCCCATGCAGCTTTTGCGTCTTCCCGGTATAATTCAATTTTATCTCCCGAAGTAAGCTTCAAGGTCAGGTGTTGCAAGACCTCACCATACCCGTTGGGATATTCTGAATCAAACCCGGCACTTGCTATTTCTGCTTTGTTGATAACCAAGTCGGTATATCTCCGTGAATCCAAATAGAGGTAAGCACTTGTTATTTCGTGCTTACGGATTTTTATAAAGTCATTCATTTTTCTATCTCCTTCAATTTCCAGTCATCACATTTTCTCCAACAATTCTTTGGCTCATTTAACTTGTCGCACCAATAAGGGAGGTACTTCATATTATAGTATTTACATGTAGTACAACATTTCATTTTCTGCATCTGCAATTCAAGTTCTGCTTCTCGTTGTAAGAGAATCATAGACTGATTAGCCAGATTCTCATTGTCTTTTTTGAGTTCATCAATCAGCGTTACTAGGGAAACAGTGCTATTATGGAAGGCATCTTTAGCGGCGATATACTCCCATCTGCCGAGACTGTGTTTTGTACGGTAATTGTTACACCATTTTTCAAAGGCTTTTTGTTCAAGCAATTCCATTATTTGCTCCCCTCAAAAGATTCTATCAGCTTGTTTGTGTACCATGATGCTTTTTTCAGCTCCTGCACCGCCTCATCCTTCTTTCCGCATCTGCAAAGGTATTTGAGGGCGTTCCCCCTAAGGAATCCGCGATACTCCTCTTCCGACATCCAAGCCTTGAGAACCTTAATGCACTCGTAGGGGCTGTCTCCGTTGTAGTGCTGTGGGTGGTTTACCATTTCTTTTTTCATTTCCCTTCTCCTTCAATCTCATAGAAAGTGTTGTACCATTCTTCCTTCACGAACTCATTGTAAGCAATGTACCGGGAACGGATGTCCGTGAACATAAATTCTTTCTTTGCAACCCATTTCAGAAACTTTTCAAAATAACCGCACGGCTTGAACTCTGGACACCCGAAGCGGTAAATGCAGTTCGGTACAAGTACGTCAGCTATCTCCGGGCATGTCTTTCCAAGTTCCCTCTTGAAGTCTTCCGCAAGTTCCCTTGCTTCCTTTGTTGCGCAATGGCAGAGCCTTTTTCTCCAAGCGTCAATAAGGTTCTGGGCATTTGCATACCCATCAAAGTTGACAGGACTATCTTGTCTTGCTTCGTTCCTGTCGTAATTACTCTGTCTGTCGTTACGCTGACTGGTAATGAATTTTTCAAACTTATGTCTTGACCATTCAGTTGAAACCCAATACTTAATTCCCTTCCAAGACCAGTCAACCTCAAGAAGCCTTATCGGTGAGTGTTCGGAGATAAGAAGCTTCTTCTTAAAATTTTCATCAGGCTTCTTGTCTGTAAACTCTTTGTTTACTGTAGTGCGGCAGTGGTTCTTCACCCTTGTCCAGTCATTTATGATTTTGTTTATTATTGTCTTCACTTTTACCCTTCCTTTCAATCTTAATCTTTCCGCATACGTAGCACGTACCGCTGTCCTGCCATACGTACACAACCAAACCGCACTTGGGACACCTTGTATATCCCGTCATTGAACTTGCCATCTCAATCCTCCTCTGCTTCGTCAATGAACCACCCTTCAAAACTTGTTCCGTTCTGCAGCATTTCGTGGCATTGCCGTATCGTAATGCTAACGCCGAATTTTCTTTTTAGCTCGCGCCGGAACATCCAGATGCTGCTGTACCTGTAAACCATCCCGTTCTTAACTCCGTTGTTGAAAGCCACTACAGGGCCGGGTGAATTGTGCTTGAGGTGGCGTTCCTTCTGGACCATCACAATGTCCGCCATACTGTAGTAAGCCTTGCGGTTCTTTGTCGAAGCGGTCGTATACAGGCAGCTTTCATATCCGTACTTACGCATCGTTCCGCAGACGTTCTTCTTGTCAATCTTCAGAATCCTTGCGGTGTCTTCTACACTGACCATTCCGGCAGGAGGCTCTCCATAGATGACCTTTTCCTTGTATACGCTCATTTGCCTTCCTCTCTTTTCGGGAATATTTCCTCAAAATCCTTCTTCCTGCACCAGTGCGTAGCGTTCCACATAAGCGCAGTTGCATACGACCAGGCCTTCTTCTTCTTGTCGAACTTAGCCCTTGTTATGTCCTTCCCATTGGTAAGGTAAACTTCCTCCTCAAGCTTTTCCGGGAACTTGTCAAAGGGCTGCCACTTGTCAAAGCTCATCATCTTCCTCCTGAAGTCCACAAATCTGCCTTACGCGCTCCCTTGTTAGTCCGAAGACAGTCCCTATCGCAGCGCAGGTATATTTTTGGTGCAGGAACTGGATCATCTCGTTCCTGTCCACTTTTGTTGTGTCCGGGCGGCCCCTTTTTCTTTTTATGTATGGAAGCTTGTACCTTGTAAGAAATGCTGAGCAGTTGCGTTCTGTAGCGTTGAAGTGCTCTGCAATTTCAATCGTGGTGTGATTGACTGCGTACTCGGCAATCTCCTCAAAGGAATACTTCTTGAAAAATCTTTTAGTGTTGGGAATCCCGTACCTTCTGTAAAAGTTTGAGGCTCCACTTCCTTTTATATTGAAACGCCTGCAAAACTCTGCCTGTGTATGAGTGCGGGCAAATTCCATCCTTTCAGGCAACTCATGCTTCTTCATTCTTTCTTTCATCCTTCGCCTTTTTGTTTTTCTGTTCAAATTTCTCAACCTGTTCCAAGAACTCATCCACGGCAAGGTATATGTCCCCGCAGATTTGCCTTATCCTTTCAACCGAAAGTTCATTTGACGCAAGAGAACACAATGAGGCTACATGTCCTAATATCTTCCTTGCATTCGTTTTTCCCAGCTTGTAATACTGGAGTGGAGTAAGGTTCATTGCAACGCCTCCTGCTTTTTTTGATTTTCCCTTTTCTTCTTGTAATGCTTTCTGCACGCTTCTGAATTAAGGCTTGGCATCTGTCCGCTTATGACCTTCCACAAATCAACGGAACTTTTGCCACCCCTGCCTTTTGTTTTGTGCAACATGGAATAAGCCCTGTCAAACTCTTCGTAAGTCCTCGCACATATAACGGCTAAAAGTATTATCCAGTTTTCTGGCATGACATACCTCTACAAAGTGATGCAGTTCCTCCCCTAGACCTGTCCAACGGAAGGAAAGGGGAGCCGCCCTGCATCATGGCGGTTTTGGGTACTGTCAGCGGGTGGGAGGGGAATATGCTGACAGTTTGGAGCATACGGGAATCGAACCCGTTGTAGCTACGTAACCTGCCCATGCCTATGTAGCTAAAGCATTGCAGGATGCTCCAGAAATGAGTAAGCACAGGTTCTGTCTTACTCTGGGAGATTATACTCCTTTTAACTCCGCCAATCTCCGAAGGCAACCTTAAATCGCTTAAAGGTTGGGCTTGTACAAGGCTCCACTTGGCGTTATTCGGCACATGCCAATTAACCACACTCTCTATAGCATGGACGCTGAAACTGCAAACAGCGTACAAGTTTAGCAACCATTATCCCGGTTAGAACTTGTAAAATTGGGATGGGAAGCAAGGGGAGTCAAATCCCTCCAGGGATG
>Ga0326512_10003425_pt1 | contig 11635 bp, 13 predicted proteins | sample 1_2617_0518_D_FD_203652 | JGI IMG/M metagenome (GOLD analysis project Ga0326512, IMG submission 203652) | Bovine rumen microbial communities from UC Davis, California, United States - 1_2617_0518 | ecosystem: Host-associated > Mammals > Digestive system > Stomach > Rumen | place: USA... | reverse complement strand
GGTTGTGCGAATTTCAGAAATATTGGAAGATGACAATCAAGACGGGCAAGCAACGCTCTAAATTTGAACCAAAAACAAAAACCATAATTGTAAAATGATTAACAAAAAGTTGATTGAGTTACAAGAACAGCTCGACTTTGACTATGACCTGGTCAGTGTCGAGCTGGACACTTGTTCAAAACGTTTGAGATATTTATCATCCAATGATATTACGGATGCAATACAAAAAGATGCGTTTGATGTGTTTTATAACAGATTGAAGAACGATGAGGCTGTTGTTGTTAGCTTTGATAATAATACTGATATGTATGAAGTAGGCGATGAATGCCTTGTCGTAGTTCTTCATGAAAATTTGAAAGGTAAGTACATTATATTCGACATTCAGGATGCTAAGAAAGTTGAAAATCTTGTATTCTCTTTTGATAAAATTAAAAGGCAGTTATAAATATTTTCAAATGTTTCATAACTAAAATTTTAGCAAAAATGAAAAGTGTTATTTTTGTATTCACTGTCTCAGGTGCAGCTGTAAACGCAATCTTGAAGACTAACGATGACGGAAATGCTAAGCGTTTCACTGTTATGCAGGTAGAAAAGCCTGAAAATGTAAGTTCTGATGTATTTCCGTTCCGCACTGGCGATGTTCTTAACATTCAGGAAGTTTTGAAGTTTGCCGCAATTTCTAATAAAAAGGGATTGCTGACTATCACCAAATTGATTCGTGAAGATGCTACTGGCAGCGAAGAGCTTGAATTGCCTGGGGTTAGCAAAGTAACAATCACAGTTCCTGAAAATGCTGTTCTTTCAATCAACGGAGAGAAGCAGAACGGACTCAGCTGGGAGGGTTATTTGTTTGCTGGAGAATCTGTTACCTATAAAGCTGAACTCACTGGCAAGACACCTGTAGAGAAGAAGATTACAGCAGATGGTGAGGATGTTGAGGAAGAAGTGACGTTTGAGTAAAGAATTGTTGAGGCTGTCACCCCAGTCCAATAGTTAGTGGAGAGCAGAGATTTGATGTCTCTGCTCTTTTTATTTTTATACAAGTCACATAACAGTTATAAAGAATGTAAAAATAGTTAAAAAATAAAGATTGTAAAGACATGCTAAGTTATGCAGACCAATTAAGAGCAGTTGATATGGCTGAGCAGAAGTTGATTGCTAAGCGATTCCGACTCATTGAAAAAGCAGCTAAGTCAGACAATCCGAGCGATATGATTGCAGCAGCTCAGACAATGACTAAGATTCAAAGCAAGCCGATTGCTGAAGCTAAGTCGTATTTCATAGACCCATTACAGTTCAGTTCTAATTTGGGTTATAAAGACAAGATGTTTTCTTTGACCTACACCACTCTGCGTCGTATGGCGAAAACTCCAATTATCAATTCTATTATCAAAACAAGAAAGAATCAAATAGCAGATTTCGCAGAACCTCAGGCGGATAGATATAACACAGGCTTTGTTATTAGAAAAAAGGCAAAGATGGGGGTTGAGCAGAAGATGGATGAAAAAGATAAAAAGATTGCCAATGCTATTTCAGATTTTATAATGAATTGTGGCAATAAAGCATCTTGGTCGTCTGATGATTTTGATACGTTTATTCGCAAAATTGTTGAAGATTCTCTGACGTTTGACCAAATGACGTTTGAGTGCGTTCGCAATCGTAGAGGTAAACTTGAGTATTTTGTAGCCACAGATGCTTCAACATTCCGTATGGCTGAAAGTGCGTTCCGAGACGATTATGAAAATACATTTTTTCATCGTCTTGGTTCTGGTGTTTATGCCGATGCTGAGCTTCAAAATCTGAATAAACAGGTTAATGGATATTATCCTCAATATGTTCAGGTGTATCAAAATGCAATTGTTAATGAATTCTATCCTTGGGAGCTTTGCTTTGGAGTTCGCAATCCATCTACATACATTAATGCTAATGGTTACGGATGTTCTGAGCTTGAAGATTTAATTAACATTGTTACAGCATTACTTTGGGGTGATGAATACAATAGACGTTTCTTTAGTCAAGGTAGTGCTCCAAAGGGTTTGTTGCGAGTTAAGGGAGGTATGACCGAGAAAACTCTTCAGCAGTTTAAACAGCAATGGCAGGCCATGATTTCAGGTGTTATGCAATCTTGGAAAACTCCAGTTGTTGAAGCAGACGTAGATTGGATTGATTTACAAAAAACCAACCGAGATATGGAATATGCTTCTTGGATGGAGTATCTTATCAAGTTAGCTTGTGCTATATATTCAATTGACCCGACTGAAATTGGATGGGATATTAGCCGCAGTGTGGGAAACAGCGGTTTGTTTGAAGGTTCTCAGGCTGAACGTTTACAGCACTCTAAGGATAAAGGCTTGTATCCTATTTTGAAATTCATTCAGAGAAAGATAAATAAATATATCGTTGAGCAAATCAATCCTGATTACGAATTTGTATTTATGGGATTGAATGGTATGACTATTGAGCAAGAGCTTGATATGGATATTAAAAAGCTATCTAATTTTGCAACGCTCAACGAAGTTCGTGAAAAGTGGGATTTGCCGAAAATTAAGGATATTGGAGAAATTATCGAAAATTCTATATTTTGGCAAGCGTATAATCAGAACAAACAGCAGGAACAAGCAGCTCAGCAGCAACAACAGATGGGTGGAGGTTTTGAAGAAGAGCCTGGAGGTGAAGAGCCTGACGAGGATTGGAATCCATTTGAGGACTATGAAGATGATGCTTCTGACGATGAATCAGAAACTGAGACTGAAGAGGGTACTGATGAAGAAGAAAAGGCAGAGAGCAATGTTTTCGTAAAGGCTTTTGAAAATTTCCTCGCCTCAGAAGAATCAATGATTTAGTATTGTATTTCTTGTCAAGTTATGTGTAAAATAGTATATTTAACATCAAGATGTTTTGATAGAGCATCCCGACAATTTAGGGATGCTCTTGCGAATGAACTTAGAAGTCGAAAAGTGGAAGTGGTTGAAAAATCTACTTGTAGATTGAAGCAATACTTTATGGAACATAATACATATGGTATTGCTATTGCGATAGATTTTTTCCGTGATGATAAGGATGGTTGTGGATTGACTTTGAATAAAAGATGTTCTTTTATCAGTAGAGATTTCGCATACAATCTTAGCAATGCTCTTGATTTGTTAACACCTTCAATACGTTGGAGAGATTTCAAGTTTGTAGATTCCGATGACAAAGAATGGTACAGATTCTTTAATAAAGTAAGTGCTTCTACAAAGGCAATACTTTATCTTTGTACTAAAAACAATGATTCGGATTGGGAGAATTATCAATTAGCTTTTGATAAGTTAGTAAAATCTTTTGCTGACGAGATAGTAAGATGTCTGCGCTCAAATTACGATTACGTCAAATATCAGCAAAGCACTAAGTTAGCTAAATTAAGGGCAAGAAAGAGAGGTCATAATGGAATGGATGAATGACAGTTTCGCTTCAATTTTCGGTTATCTTTTTGGTACTGGTGGCATAATATATGCCATAGTAATGCACTTTATCGAAAGAAAGAAATATAAAGCTGAAGTAAAAGAACAGCAGGCAAATGCGGACATAAAGACAGACGAGTTTTGGAAAAATCGTTATGATGTTTTGAATACAGAAATGCAAAATAAAGACGCTTGGTGGAAAGAGCGTTATGACAATCTGTATGAAGAACTTCAAAACGAGCGAAAGCTGTCAAATGAAATAGTATCTAATTTCCGTTCAGAATTGAACGACATTCGTGAAGATTATGAGCGTCAGCGAGAGATTGATAAAAAGAAGTATGGAGAGTTGATAGACCAGTACAACAAGTTCCAAGAAGAAAGCAAAAGGCAGAACGATGAGAACATGAAACGAATCAATCAGCTTGAAAAACTTGTTAGTGAATACGAAAAACGATTAAACATCAAGAAAAAGCATGAATAAGAAAATAACTATATCAATCGGTTTTGTGATAGCTTTATCAATAGCATTCATTGTAGGAGTGTTCATTGGTAAGGGTTATGCAGATACTGTTGAAGTAGAGAAAGAGGTTGTTAAGTGGAAAACTGAACAATTGCCTCCAATTCATGATACTATATCAATGCCTGTTCCTTATTTAGTTTTTGATACAGATACTGTTTTCAAAATAATTGAGCATCAGGCTGAAGTTGATACGCTAAAGATTCTTGCTGATTATTATCGCATCAGAAAGTATGATTTAGATTTCAGTAATGACTCTATTGGCGTTTTCAAAGTTAATATAGACGTGACCAAAAATATGCTTGCTAACGCCAGTTCTGAGATTAGACCTATAAGGACTACCATAGAGCGTGTAAAAACGATTAACAAAGTGCAGACACTTCAATTCTATGGTATGTTTGGTTCATCTTTAAATCTCAAAACTAATAAGATTCAATTCGGAATAGATTTGCGTCAAAAATATCTAATAGGAGTGAGTGGTATAAGGATGGATGATAGATATGGATATACAATTGATTTAGGTGTAAAATTCTGAACAATGGCTAAGCATAATCACGATAAAGATTCTCACTTTATTCCAAGTCCGTATAAAGTAGTGACGAGCTATGAAAATGAATTCATACGGAAGTGGAATGATAACTTGGCTCACGCAGTAGGCGATGTATTAAAATATATTGCTAAAACAACTGCTAACAATATTAAAAACGGAGAAACAATTGAATTAAGATAAAATTATGTACAATCCAATCGAAGAAAGAAGAAGAATGGTTCAAGAGCGCATAGCAAAATCTTTTGCGTTTGACCAATCAGAAAACATCCAGAAAGCAATTATGGATGAGGATGATTTTGAAAAATCTTTGTTTAACGAGCTTGAAGGAGTTTTAATTGAACTTGAAAAGGCTTATAACGTAGGAGACCTGTTTTTTAATAACGGCAAGACTTACATTTGGACAGAGTACGCTCCAGGTAAGTTTGACTGGCACGTTGTTAAAAATAAGAAAGTAGTTCAGGGCAAAGGCATCAACGGATTGCATGGAACTAAATTACTCGAAAAAGCATTTACAACAATTGATAAGAGTTTTACCGATAAGGATAAAATGATGCTCAGACGTACACCTAATGGTCAATGGCGTTTATTCTATAACGACCAAGACGCTGGACATACTATTGGCGGAGATACAATCACAGAATCTGAATTGAAAGCTGATAACATCTGTTATCAGGACAGAAGAATTGTTGATAATTTCGATATGACCGCTAATTATATGGAGTTTAATAGCCCTGACGATGTTTACTTTGTTCAGATAATTAAGCGATGGAAGGATAACAAGGATAAGCCTGAAGCTGACCAGTGGAAAGCGCAGGGAAAGTTAAAAGGTTCATACCATTCAGGTGCTGAATATCTTGATTACTATCTTATACATTCAGCTCAAGAGCTTGAAGCGTTGAAGCCGCAAATCATTAAGGCTTGTTCTTACAACAACGCACGTGCTTATATTTCTATCAATAGCCGTAGTCAAAGTCAGACTAATGCTTATATGAGTAAATTTAAGGCGAAATTTTCTAACCCCAACGACCCAAGATACAAGAATGCTGAAGCTATTTTATACGGAATGCCTAAAACTGGACCAGCTTGGAAAAACGAAAGATTGCGTGTTTTGCTTGATATTGATATTACACGTGATGCTAAAGTAAAGGTTGGAGGAAAGCAGGTCAACGTTTGGGATGAAACTAAAAAGCGTTTGAATAGTTATGGTATTAAGGTTGTAGCTGAATACGAAACTCCATCAGGAGGTTTGCACCTCATTCTTAACAACAAGAATAATCGTAATTTGAGACCATTCTTTGCCGGACTTAAAGATTTTGATGGCGGAAAAGACCTTGGTAAATTAGCAACTGTCCATCCGTCGGAAGATATTAAGATGGTATTGTATTCCAACGTATCTACAGCTGGTTATTAATGCGATAGATTAAAAAAATTATATAAAAATTTATAAATCATGTTTAATCCAATAGAAGAAAGAAAACGGATGGTTCAAGAGCGCATCGCAAAATCATTCGACAACGGAATAAATATCGCTGAGGAAATGAGTTTAGAAAAGGCTAAATATCAGGTAGGTCAACCTCACCCTAATAATCCAAATATTCTTTGGACCGAATGGCAACCAGGAAAGTTTGATTGGAAGTCTAAGAATGGTAGATATTGGAAAGGTAAGACTGGAGGTGGTGATGATAAGAAGGCAGGAGCAAGCACTACTGACGCTGCCGTTGGTAAAAAAGCTAAGAAAATTGAAGCTGAGAAGAATACAACGAGCAATAAAGATTTTGATTTTAAATTCATAGAAGCTGAGAGGGGTATTTCTGATATCTATCCTAAACCAGATTATGTTAAAGAGGGGTATATTAGAAAAATTCCACGTACAGAATCTAAATCTGGTGCTACAGAATATGTTGGTATATTAAAATTTAACGATGGATTAAAAATAGAAGAAAGGTTGTTTTCAAGAACTGAAGCAAAGAAATGGTTTATAGACGAATTAAAGAAAAAGCAACAATCTATAACAAATAAACGATAATTATTTATGATTTTGAATCCATCGCAAGTTAATGACATAGTAGCTATTCTGCAACGTCATCAGCTTACTTTCATAGCAGAGCAGTTAGGGTTGAACTATCTTTCACCAAACGATAGGGCAATTCTATCTGCTGCTGGTATAGACCTTACAAAATTTACCAATAGTCAAGGTATAGTTCAACACGCTTATTTATTTGGTTTACTCTCAGAAGCACTTGCTGATGAAAGAGCTAAGCAGATGGATTATAAGCAATTTCAGAAATTCATTAAGTCAGGTCAATTTGTTCCGCTTACTGAGGAAGAGTTGTTTGTGTTAGACCAGGTTAAAACGCAATCGTATAACGATATTACTGGATTGGGTAGTAGAATTATTCAGGGCACAAGAAATATCATTGTACGTGCTAATCTCAAGGAACAGAATCGCATACGAAATATAATCAAGAATAAAGCCGTTGATGCTGTTAAGTATAGAAAGTCAGCCGCTCAGTTAGCAAGCGACTTGGGGCATGCTACCGAAGATTGGGAGAGGGATTGGCTGCGTATAGCTTATTATGTGTTGCAAAATGCTTACAATTACGGCAGAGCACGTTCTATATATAAAGACCACGGAGCGGATGCTGAAGTGTATTTCGATGTGCTAAAAGGTGCTTGTAAGCATTGTCGTGAGCTTTATCTTACAGACCCTGACGATGAGACCAGTGAACCGATTATCTTCAAGTTGAAAGATATTCTTGCTAATGGCAACAATATAGGACGTAAAGCAGCAAATTATCTACCCACTGTTTCACCAATACATCCGTATTGCCGTTGTACAATTAGGTTCAAAGACCCGAATATGGAATGGGATGCTTCAACGCTTTCATTTACTAAGCCTAAGAAGTTTGTTCCAAAGAATAAAAAACTACAAGGAATAAAACTTAATATTAAGGTCAAGAAAGCTGAGGATGATGAGTTGAGTAAGGGAGAAACCTTTAAGCAGAGATTATCGGCTGCTAAAAAAGAAACTAATCACAATCCAACTAAAGCCGAGATTGAGGCAGGTAACTATAAGAAAGGTCAAGCCGTTCAAAGATTATGTCGAAAATAAAACGCAGAGTTAATAGGAGTGGAATAATTAAAATTTAGGTTATGAAAGATTTATTAAATGGTTATAAACAACACCCGCCATATATTGTTGAGATTGAACCGACAGAGGGGTGTAATTTAGGTTGTTCCTTTTGCGGAATAAGAGGAATGCGAAAGAAAGGAACAACGCCATGGAATTTTATGACGATAAAACAAGCAGCGGATATTGCTAAGAAGATACGTGATGCTGGTTGGAATAGTTTTATTGTTTTCTGCGGTCATGGAGAGCCTACATTGAACAAAAATCTTTTGAATATAATAAAGATTTTCCGACATTATTTGCCAAACAATGTTATGCAGTTGATGAATAACGGATATGGCTTCAGACACGGAATTTTTGACATACGTCATTTCTTTACTGAATTGCAAAAAATAGGATTCAACGATGTCTTGTTTGACGTTTATTCGCCTAATGGAGATTGGAATGCTGTTAAGGAAATTCCAGACATTACAGGAGAGTTGAAGCAGATAGGTGTTAATGGCGAAAAATACAATTATCGTGGAAAGGAATTGAGGGTTGCTCTTTATCCGATGAAAATTGACCCTAAGTTGCAATTATATCGCAGACTTGATAATCATCTTGGAGCCGCCGCACCATATGATTATTCAGACCATGCCATAAATCGCAGATGTCAAAAACCATTCCGTCATTTCTTTATAAGACATAATGGAGAAGCAGCGTTATGTTGTGATGATTTTAGGGGTGTGTTTAAAATAGGTAATGTTAAAGATTATGATAATATAAACGACCTTTGGAACAACGAAGTTTATCAGGCTGCACGCATAATGCTTTATATAGGAAAGCGAGAGTTAAGACCTTGTTATGGATGTAATTATTCACCGATTCGTGCTGGGTTGATACCTGACCCATCTGGTAGGGATAAGGATGTAATGCCTAAAGAACTTTCTGATGAAGCAAGAGAGATTCTCAGGAAAGCGTTTGATGAAAGGAATGCTCCAATATTGATTAGAAGAAAGTGGGAAACTGATGAGGATTTCATTAACAATTAGCAACGTTAATTATAAAAAATTTTAAGCTAATGGACAAGATTCTGATTATACAACCACATTCTGATGATGCAATATTAAGCTGTTTTAAGTTCATGTCAGATGAGGATTTTTTAGCAAAAGTTCTCACTGTTGAAAAGAATGATAAACGATTATTGGAAGATAAGGCATTATCAAAGTTCATAGGTGTTAAGTATTTCAACCTTGGAGTTGAGGTAATGGATGATTATTACTCAGAATTTTTCAAGGTTTATGGACGTGATGCGGTTTTATCAGATGATAATGTTATTCCATTTTACAAGGAGAAACTTGGTAAAGATAAAATCAAGGAGTTACGCAAAGCACTGAAGTCTAAAGTTCTTGAGTATATTGAAAGAGGGTATATGATATTGTGCCCGATGGGCGTTGGTCATCCGTTCCATTATCTTGTTCGTTACTTATTGCGTAAGATAGAGAGTGGTTTCATATTTTATAGGGAGTTCCCTCATTCTTATAAGCGTAAGGCAAAGAAGCAACTTGAAGATTGCCAACGAGAGTTTGATTTGTTATCTACTTTTGATGAGAAAGAAGATAATGCGTTAAAATATCAGCTTGCACAAAAGTTCTATAAATCGCAAAGTGGTTTTTTCTTTTATGAGCATGCTAACGTGGAGAAATTACTGCCTGAAGAGTTCTATGTATACAAAGACGAAGAAAGCGAGGAAACCACTGAAGCAGGCGCAGATAGACATATTAAGATATATGTTATAAGTAAGGGGAGACCAAAAGGCAAGACATTTGATTTCTTACATCGTGCAAATGAGCCTTACACGGTTGTGGTTGAACCTCAGGATGAAAAAGCATACCGAGAGGCAGGACATGAGAACATTCTTGTATTGCCCGAAAATGATAGAGGTTTTTCATATACTGTAAATTATTCTAAGAATCAGTACGATGGAAAGAATCCAGTTGTTATAATGGATGACGATATTTGTAATTTCTTTTATTCGGTTGATGGTGAAGCAAAAATTAGTTTATCTTTAAAAACTGGAGAGGAATTACATGAATTTTTCGTACAGCTCAACAAACAGATACTTGAAACCGATTTTGATATTGGTACGATAGGCAAGAGTGCGTTTGATTGGAGTACCATTGACGTGTCTCCAAGGTTATCCCAAGAAGGTACACGACCAAGATATTCAGGTTTACCAGTAGTTATCATTATCAACAATAAGAAACTTACAAAGATGGACTTTGACGAAAGTCTTTGTTTTAAATCTGATATTGATTATGCTTTGAAATGCATGTACCTTGGATTTCGTTATGCTAAGTTTGTAAAGTTCCTTCAGCAAACTAAGATGAATAAGGATGGTAAGCAAGCTGGCGGTTTAGCGGAAACATACAAAAAGGTTGAGAAAATAAAACATTCGCAAGATATATTATTAAAGCGATGGCCAAATAATGTAGTTGTTGACCCAAAGAAGAAACCAAACAACGGAGTTCCCGAATTGAGAATTATTTACAAGATATTTGATGAAATACCAGAGTGTATAAAAAACATTAAAAAAATTTTATAATTATGCAAACACCACCATTTACAATTAACATTGAACCAACAGAAGGGTGTAATCTTGGATGTTCCTTTTGTGGTTTACAGGGTATGAGAAAACATGGTACAAAGCCTTGGAAGTTTATGACTCTTGAAACAGCCGAAAGAATTGCAACTGAAATTCAAAGAGTAGGCTGGAAGGCAAAAATAGTTTTTGCCAATCACGGAGAGCCTACACTGAATCCTGATTTCGTTCAGATAGTTAGTATTTTTCGTGATAAATTGCCTAATGCTATTTTCCATATGTACACCAATGGAATAGTTTATGGTAAATCCAAAACTCCAAACAAAGACATCAAGACTATTTTTAATGCTGGAATAAATAACATCCTTGTAGATTGTTATAGCGAAAAGTCTTTTGCTTTTGTAGAAAGAATAAAGCATAAAAACATCGTTGTACTGGAGCCTGGTGTAGAATATTATACTCATAAGCAGGAACAGCGTATATTGCTTTTACCGAGCATAGAGAGTGACAACAAAAATAAGGCTACAAGAAGATTGGCTAATCACGCTGGAGCAGCTGCCCCATTAGATAAGTCTTTTAATAACAAGCGTTGCGCTATGCCGTTCAGAGAGCTGACATTCAGATGGGATGGTAATGTCAGCCTTTGTTGCGACGATTTTCGTGGAGCATATCCGATTGGCAATATTCATGATATGGATATAGATGCAATTTGGAATCATCCAAGGTTTGAAGCTGCTCGCATAATGCTGTACAATTACGATAGAAATTTCACTCCATGCGATGGTTGTACGAATATAAGCGTGCGCGTGGGATTTTTACCAGACCCAAGCGGAAAAGAAACGTTGCCCAAGATAACAAAAGACATAAGGAAACTTGCGCAAAGCGTTCATGCTGAGAATGGTTATCTTTCTGACATAATTGTTAAGAGACCTTGGGAAAAGTAAACAAACTAATGAGTGAATAGGCAACTTTGTAAGGTTGCCTATTCTTTTTTTTACTTTTATCAACTATAATTAGGTAGTTATTTTAAATTTTTAACAATTAAACAATTATGGAATCAGTAAAAGATTTGCTTTCTAAAAGACAATCTGAAACACAGCAGATTGTAAAAGCTAAAGTGACTGCCCATCAAGTAGGTGAACCGCATCCTAATAATCCAAACATTCTTTGGACAGATATTGGCAACGGAAACGGAGACTGGAAGTCAAAGAATGGAAAGTGGTGGAAGGGTAAGAATTCAGCAACTGTTCAGACGACATCTGGAGGTGCTAAAAAGCAAGAAACAAAACAATCAACCTCAACTACATCTGCTGCTAAAGAAGCACCTACTTCAAACAAGAAGATTGAGGACATGACACCTGACGAGCTTATTGATTACGCTAAGAATGCTTCAACTGATGCTCTGTCTAAGGTTGTC
>Ga0326512_10003424_pt1 | contig 11635 bp, 11 predicted proteins | sample 1_2617_0518_D_FD_203652 | JGI IMG/M metagenome (GOLD analysis project Ga0326512, IMG submission 203652) | Bovine rumen microbial communities from UC Davis, California, United States - 1_2617_0518 | ecosystem: Host-associated > Mammals > Digestive system > Stomach > Rumen | place: USA... | reverse complement strand
CCTCAGATGCCGACACTACCGCAGGAACTACAGCAAAGAGAGCAGATCAATGCCATATCAAAGACAACAGAGATTTTAAAGGATTATCAGAAAAATTATTAAAGCAGGCTAAAGAGTACGATCTTTTAAAACTTAAATACAATACATTATTGAGTATCTGGAAACAGACAGAAACAAAAATAAATAATTTTAATTAGAACGAGGTAACAGAATGAGAACCAAAAGAGAACTGGTCGATATTAAGAAAATTGAAGAACTGGCAAGCAAGATGCTAACCAAAGAACAGATCGCCTTGTCACTTGGTTTTTCAGTTGATACTTTAGTTAGATATGAACTAGAAGATAAAGAGATAACAAAGGCTATTGCAAAGGGCAGAGCAAAAAGCGTTGGTAAAGTTGCAAATAAACTTTTTGAAACTGCTATGGCAGGAAACGTAACAGCTATGATCTTTCTGCTTAAAACCAGAGGCGGTGACGAGTGGAAAGAAAAACATGATGTTAACCTAACAGCAAGCGCACCGATAACAATTAAGTTTGTAGATGATTTAAAAAATTAAATATGACCGAGAAAGTAATTAAATTATCTGAAATTATCGGCAAGGGTTATGCTGATTTCTGGCACTCTACAGAACGCTACAGAGTGGTTAAAGGTAGTAGAGCAAGCAAAAAATCAACAACGTGCGCTTTATTCTATATCTATTCAATGATCCGTAATCCGCAGGCTAATTTATTAGTTATCAGACGTTACGGAAAAACCTTAAAAAATTCCTGCTATTCTCAGTTAGAGTGGGCGATAGATCGACTAGGTTTATCAGATGATTGGAAAAAAACAACATCACCTATGGAGCTGATTTATAAAAAGACAGGACAGAAAATATTATTTTACGGTCTGGATGACGGTCAAAAAATCACTTCAATGGTAGTGCCTAAAGGTGTTTTGTGTTGGGTATGGATCGAGGAAGCTTTTGAAATTAAAGAGGATGATTTTAATAAACTTGATATGTCAATTCGTGGCTATATGCCTGATGGTTTATTTCCACAAATCACGCTTACTTTTAATCCTTGGTCTGAAACTTCATGGCTAAAAAGTAGATTCTTTGATACTGTATCACCAAAAATATTTGCAAAAACAACAAATTATCTGTGTAATGAGTGGTTAACAAAAGAAGATTTAGACACTTTCAACGAAATGAAAGAACACAATCCTAGACGTTATAAGATCGAGGGTTTAGGCGAGTGGGGCGTTAGTGATGGTTTAATTTATAACAATTTTGAGGTTAGAGAATTTGATTACCGCCTAGAAAGTATCAGAAAGGCAAGCAATAAAATATCATACGGTTTAGATTTTGGTTTTACTGATCCGACTGCTTTTATTGGAGTTGTAATCAGTGAAGAAACAAAAGAGCTTTTTATATTTTGTGAGTGGTATCAGAGCAACGTTACCAACAACGAAATAGCAAAGGCAATAAAAAGAATAGGTTTAAAACATGAAAAAATCTACTGTGACAGTGCTGAACCAAAATCAATTGAAGAATTAAAAAAACTTGGTATAAATGCCGTTGCTTGTTCAAAAGGCGTTGATTCCGTGCGTTATGGTATTCAAAAAATTCAGAATTACAAAATTATTATTCATCCTGAATGTGAAAACTACTATCACGAAATTACAAATTATATCTGGAAAAAAGATCGCAACGGTAAAACCACAAATGAGCCAGAGCATGAATTTTCTCACCTACAGGATGCTTTAAGATATGCGTTAGCAGATGTTAAGCCTCCTATGCAGATCCATGCAAATAATTTAAAGTTATTAAGAGGACAGCGTTTTATTATTCACCATTAAGGCGGTAAAAAAAATGGATAAACAGATTGCACAAAGGGCAGGAATAGCATTTAAGTTAGGCGTTGCGTTTGGTCGAGGTATGGCAAGAGCGAGATCTAAACTCACTCAGGATGAAGCAAAGTGGATCACTGTTAAGCCTAATGGTGAAAATGCAAGAGGCAGACACGCTTTAATTGACGGTGAAACAGGTCAAATACTCGGAGGCATGGGCGGTAAATTCAACGGCAAGCATATTACAAAGGCAAATAAAAACGCTCAAAAGGCAGAACAGAACAAGCCTAAGTCACGCAGAGAACAGCTATTAGAGCAACGTCAAAAGAATAATCAAATGGATTATTCTCTACCTGAAAAAGTTGATAAAAGTGTAATTATTCAGAACCGTGATCGCACTTCTCAGATCTCACAGACACAGATCAGAGAGATTGCAAAAGATCCTGATTATATGCGCTTATCAAATAACAGCTCATTATCTGATGGTGCTCCTGTAATTGCTTATGGATCAATCCCTGCAGAACAGCTAGGAAAAGTAACTACTGCGGTTGCCAGTGACGGAACACGCTATAAAGTACAGTATGCCGTTATTGATGCGGATGCAGTCGAAACATCACATAATATTAACGGAGCTGAAAACGAAAAATTTTACAGTGACGATCCGAACATAACCAGAGCGATTGCAGGCAACGGCAGATTAACAGGACTTAAAAAAGCGTATGAGCAGGGCACTGCAGGGAACTATGCAGATGAATTATTACTTGATGATTCTCACGGTGTTAACTCAGATGTAATCGAGAAAATGAAGAAACCTGTATTAGTTAGAGTGATGCAGGCTAAAGATATTACAAAAGATATAGGCGATAAGACCAACACTCAGAGTAATCTGCAGTTATCCAGTGTAGAGCAGGCAAACAATGACAAAAATCGAGTTAAATTTGATGAAGTCGAAACATACGCCAACGGAGAGCCAACAATTAAAGCTGTATCTGAATTTGTTTATAAATTACCAGTTGCAGAGCGTGGCAATTTAATTGATTCAGACGGCAAGCCAACAAAACAGGCGCAGGAACGTCTAAAGGGTGCTTTATTTGCTAAAGCCTATAATGATGATACTTTGTTAAGACTTGCTCACCAAGCTAATGATCCTGATGGCAAAAACATTTTAAATGCGCTTGAATTATCCGCCCCTAAATTAGCCACATTAGAAAATCTACCAAAAGAATATGATATACGCCCTGTAATTACTTTTGTTGCAAATCAGGCAATAAAAGCAAAGCAGGAGGGCAAATCACTTGATGAATTTATCGGACAGACTGATCTATTTCAGAATGAAAAAGAAAACAGCGCAAATAATGAAATTATGAAATTGTTTGCAAACAATCTCAGATCGCCTAAAACAATCAGCGATAAATTAAATAAACTTGCTGATACATTACAGAATGAAGTTAATGCGCCTGATATGGATCTGTTTGGAGCGGTTGAAAAGCGATCGAAAGATCAAATAATCAAATCGGTTTTAACCCAGGATAGCAAAAATCGTATAATTTCTTTCTGGGATAAAAATTTATACCTGTTAATGAGTGATGATAAAAGAAAGCATAAAAAATGCTTTGATAGATTACACAAACTCATATTTTAAATGATAAGAAAAAACCGCTATAATATTTATAGCGGTTTAAAATTTGTGAATTTAACGATTGAATACACCTGTAAAGATCGAAGTGCATCAATAAGATCTTATCAGAAAATCACACAAAGGATCGAGTTATGGCAGACGAAAAAGCAAAAGTAATTGATAAAACAGAAAATAAAATAGATTCTGTTAAAAGTGATGTGCCTAAGATCAAAATGACTGCAGACAGCATCAAAGAAAACTTAATGCTTTTGCCTAAGAGAACTGCAAAGGCTTTTGAAAGTCTGGATAACGTTAAAAGTGCTTTTGCGTTACCAATCACAATGAGCGGATTATCAAAAGATGATCGTGAAGCCTTGAACATGGCTTTTGATTCTGCAGGCGGTTTTTCAACCATATACGAAAGTCTAACTCAACATGCCTATGATTTAGGGCAATATCCTATTACTTCATTTGTTGGTTATGGTGTTTTACAACAGATTGCACAACAAGGCTTAATTCGTGCGTGTGTTCAGACTGTATCAGACGATATTTCACGCAAATGGATCAAGTTAACAGGGTGTGATGATTCCGATAAACTTGAAAAATTAACAAATCTGTTAAAGGATTATCACATCAAAGATCTGTTTCATAAGGCGGTCACTACAACGGGATATATGGGCGGATCTTTTATCTTTGTTGATACAGGCGAAGAAGATACTACATTACCACTGGCAGTTAATGATTTAAGTGCGGAGCTTAAAGGCGATAGAGCAAGCGTTAAATTCGTTGTTGTTGATCCTGTAAACGTATCTCCTATTGAGTACAATTGCACTAATCCACTGCGTGATGATTATATGAAGCCTAGAATGTGGCAGGTTTTAGGGCGTAGAGTTCATGCAAGCCGTTTAATAACATTTGTTGAAAATCAACCTCCAATTCTTTTAAAACCTAATTACAATTTCTTAGGCATCCCACAGGCGCAGATCTTGTGGGATTATGTTATACACTTCAATGACTGCAGAGCATCAACCGCAAGACTGTTAAATAAGATTTCTTTGCTTGTTGTTCAAACTGATATGGATGCGGTTTTGTCTGATCCGCAGGGATTAGAAATCTTTGATGCAAAGATGCAGTTTTTAGAGCGTTACCGCAACAATGATTCAATCTTTGTTTGCGATAAAGATTCAGAAAGCGTGATGAACGTTCAAACTACAATCGCAGGATGCACCGACATTGTAAGACAAGCGTTAGAGCTTATAGCCTGTATCAATCGCACCCCTGCAGTTAAGTTACTGGGTATCAGTCCAAGCGGTTTCAATGCGACAGGCGAAAGCGATTTAAAAAATTATTATGACTATATCGCATCAAAGCAGGAATTATATAGAGAGCAGATTCAAGAAATCTTAGACATAATTCAGTTAGTAGAATTTGATGAAATTGATCCTGCGATTACTTTTGAATTTGAACCTCTAAACGAAGAAAATAAAGCCTCAATGGCTATGACCGCTCAAACCAAGATCGGAGCATTAACGCAGTTGGTTGATAGGCAGGCTATGAGCGCAGAAGAACTCAGAGAGGCAGTAAAACAGGATCAGGATCTAGGATTAGAATTTTTAGATGAAGAAATGCCAGAAGAATTAAAAGAGGCTACACAAACCGAGTTAATGGCAGACGATCCGAACAGTGAACAGGGCAATATGTTTGCCGATATGATGCAGAAACAGCAAAAGAGCGAGCCTGCAAAAACTAGCCTTGTTGACATGGCGCAAAAATCGTTTAATAATTCAAATGAATAGTTTTTAATTTAATAAAAATTATGAGTATAAAAAAAGTACGTGTTTCAAGAGCAATAGGCGCAAATGTAGGCGTTACCAGAGCTTACAAAAAAGCGGTTGAACGTATAAGCGCAGAATTTAGAGCTTTTATTGCGGATGAAATACTGAAATTTTTAGAAAATAAACACGCTCTAACCGCTGATTCATTAAAACCTATGACAGCGGAAGAAAGGCGTAAAAACAGAGAATTAAAGCGAAAACTGTTATCGGAAATTGCTAAACGCAATCCAGATCTTTTGAAGTCTGATCTTGATAAGTTTATAAGTGAGAATATTTTTTTATGGTCGGACTTGCTAGAGAAAGCAAGCATAAACACTGTATCAAAGTATATTGAACAAATGGCTTTTATGACCTCCGAAGCACAACGCAGAGCGTTTATCAATGCGAGAGTGTCTAAAGGATTAGTAAATAAGGCTTTTACAGTTCCTACAGTTAAAAAGCGTTATATCTCACAAAAAGCACTTGATACTTTACCAGATTTAATTCAAAAAAATGTAAGTCTGATTAAAGACATAAATATTGATGATATAAATCGAATTTCCGAAACAATCTATAACGGATTAGTTGAGGGTAAGAACTACAACGAATTAAGACAGGTTTTAGCCAGCACACAAGGCTTCACAGATCGCAGAGTTCAGACAGTAACTAACGATCAAATGTCAAAGATTACGCAATTGATACAGGCGGAGAACGCAAAAGCCGTTGGAGTTAAAAAAGCCGTTTGGATTCACGTTGCAGGCAAATATACATCAAGAGTAAGTCACATACACATGAACGGTAAGGAGTTCGATCTTGATAAAGGGTGTTGGGATGATTACGAAAAAAAATTTATCATGCCTGCAGAGTTAATAAACTGTAAGTGCCAGATGCAGATGATTTTTGATGAGGATCTTTTAAATGGATGAGAAAATCGTTTTTGATAAAGTAAGTTTCAAAGATTCTGTAAGGTCGATTGATGATAACGGCTTTTTACACGTTGCTATTTCAAATATTACCAAAGAACAGGTTGCTCCATATATGGGGCATGAAATACCTAATTATGAGCGTTTAGGGTTAAAGCCAGATGAGATCTACAACGTTTATCGCCCTGCAGAAGAACTCAAAAAGGCGGTTATCAGTTCAAACGGCATCCCTATTCAGTTAGATCACCATGCAGACTTTGCAGACGCACCTGCTAAAGAAACAAGAGTTGGATCTACAGGTACAGACGGCATTTTTAATGCTCCATATCTGCAAAATTCTTTACATATTCAGGATGCAGATGCAATCAAGCGTATCAATGACGGATCAATGCGTGAATTATCACTTGGTTATCGTTATACACCTGTAAAAAAGAGTGGCGTATTCAATGGTGAAAAATACGATCTGATTATGACCGATATATCCTGCAATCACTTGGCATTAGTCGAGGAGGGCAGAGCAGGGCATGATGTTTTAGTAAAGGATTCTAAACCAAAAAACTTAACAGAGGATCAGAAAATGGATCAGGAAGTTGAACAGAAAGAATTAGAGCTTGCAGATCAGGTAATTGCACTTGCTCAAAAGCTCAAAGATTTGCATAAAGTTGATGCAAAGGGCAACGTTGTTGATAAAACAGAGAAAAATGGAGATCTCCACATGGAAGAAAAACTAAATGAGTTCCTGCAGAAGTTAGAAGAAGCAGGACTAGACAAAGACGAGGCAAAAGCACAGATCGAAGAAATTATTGCTCTAAAGGCAAAGCCTGCAGAGGATGAAGATCTGGAGGTTGAAGAAAAGGAAGAAGAAAAGACCGAAGATCTAAACGCTGATGATGAACTCGAAGATAAGGAAGAAATCGAAAGCGAAGAAGATCTTGGCGAAGATGAAGAAGAAAAACTCGAAGAAAAAGACGAGTTAAAAGAAGATCTAGGCGAAGATGAAGAAGAAAAAACCGAAGAAAAAGAGCCAGTATTTGATGAAGATCAGAAAGAGGCTTTAGATCGTTGCGGTTTTGATTCAGAAGATCCAATCGTACAGAAAGCATTTGCAGAGGGTGTTAAGTACGGTGAGAAGAAAGAGAAAGACGAGCCTAAGCACCTTGATTCTTTACACGAAAGCGAGGGGGAAAAGCGTGCTCTAGGTGAAGATTCAATCGTTAAGATCACCAAAGCAATTAAAGCAAAGATTCAGGCAGAAATGCAGGCAAAGATTAAGGCTGTTTCCGCTTGCCGTCAGTCACTTGGAAACGTTGATCCACTGGCATTTGACAATGCAGGATCTGTTTACCGCATGGCTTGCAAAAAAGAGGGTTTAAATACTAAGGGCATGACTGCTAAAGAGTGCAGAGCCATGTATCTTGGCTTCATGGCTAACAAGAAATCTATTCTTGCACAGGATAAAAAGAGCGTTAAAGAAGATCTTGCAGATGCTTTTTTAAACAATGTTAAAGATTCAATTTAACTTATTGCAATAAGAGGAAATCAAAATGGTACAGAAAACAGTCGGTATTTTACCAGAGATCGGCATTTCAGGACAGAAAGTTGCTACTGATTCAGCTAGATACTTAGCATATCAGCCACTATCAGACGGCACAGTTAAGGCAGGCGCATTTGCATTTGCTAAAACTGCAGGCGGTACACAGAGCGCACCATTCGCAATTGTGGCAGGTACAGGATCAGCAGATGCAGTACCTCTAGGATTCGTTGAGCGTGTTGTGGATGGTACTTTAACCAATGTACTGTCAAGCGGTACTGATACTCTAGCAGAGGGCGCAGTTGTTACCGTTGCCGTTCAGGGTCAGTTCTATTTAGAAGTTCCTGCAGGCTTGAGCGGTATTGTTGACGGTTACGGTGTCTATGTATTACCAACTACAGGCGCAATTAACTTAGCCACTAGCGCAGGCACTGGCGAAGTTGACACTGGCTTTAAGGTTGTTTTACCTAATGGCAAGGCAAGCGCAGGCGCAGGCGATATTGTAATCATTCAGCGTTTCAACTAATTGATTTTAAAAGATTTTTGGGAGTTAAAATCATGTTAACACTTGAGAAATTAAAGGCAAAGGGCATTTCAATTGATGGTGCTAAAGGTGTTATGGCTTATGATTCCGTTAACGGACACATTAAGACTAACTTTGCAAAGACTAAACTGGCTATGGATAGCGCATTACAGACTACACCTAATGTTGCTTTTCCTGCTTCATTCTTTCAGTATATCGATCCTCAGATCGTAGAGGTTTTATTTGCTGTTACCAATGCAAACAAGCTCGCTCCAGAAGTTAAGCAGGGCACTTGGGAGCAGGAGTTTTACTCATTCCCAGTTGAAGAAGTTGCAGGTGATGTAACTGCATACTCTGATCGTACCGAGAATGTAACCACTACCGTTAATTATGAGTTCCCTGTAAGAGAGCTGGCAAGATTCCAGACCGTGATCGAGTATGGCGATCTAGAGGCAGACAAAGCAAACGCTTCAAAGATTGCTCTACAGTCACGTAAGCAGTTAGCAAGTGCAAATATTATTGCACGTAAGCAGAACCAGTTTTATTTATACGGTGTAAGTGGCAAGCAGAATTATGGACTACTCAACGATCCTAATCTAAATGCCTCAATTGCCCCTATTACAATCGGTGCTAATACTACTTGGAGCTCAAAGACTACTGCAGATCCTACTAACGCAGGTAATATCGTTTATAACGATATTCTAAAGTTATGGGGTGAGTTAACCTCTAAGAATGGCGGTAATATCTCACAGAATGAGCGTATTATTCTAGCTGTTTCTAATAGCGTTGTATCATATCTATCAATGCCTAACCAGTTCGGTTTAACTGCAGAGAAGATCTTAAAAGACAATTTCCCTAATATTGAGATTGTTCAGTTGCCAGAGCTGTCAACCAACGCAGGCGAAGAAATCAAGATGGTTGTTCCTAACCTGTATGGCGTTGATACTGCAAATGTAGCTTATGCTGATAAGTTCCGTGCAGGTAGAGTAATTCCAGAAGTTTCACAATTTAAGCAGAAAGTTGTGGGCACTTCATGGGGCGCAATTATCCGCAGACCGTCATTGATTGCAACGATGTTGGGTGTCTGATTTTAAATAACTTTATTTGGTTTATATGATATAATCCTCTATGTAATTTTATTTACATAGGGGATTTTTTTATTATGCAAAGAAACAGAAAATTTAAAGATTATACTGGTTCAGTTTTCGGTCGTTTAACTGTAATTTCAATGTTTAGGCATCCAGAAAATCAAAGGTTATATTGTCACTGTAAATGCCAATGCGGAAATTATAAAGATGTAAGAATTGATTTGTTAAAAAGCGGTATTGTTCAATCATGTAATTGTTATCGCATAGAACAGGTTAAAAAGGGATGTTCTAAACATTCTCAATCGTATTCAAAAATTTATAAAGCCTATACAGGATTAAAACAAAGATGTCTTAATTCTAATCATGTTGCATATAAATATTATGGAGCTAAAGGAATAAAGATTAGCGAGGATTTCAGTACATTTGAAAAGTTCTTTGAATGGTCTATGAATAACGGATATAAAGAAGGTTACGATATTCATAGACTAGATTCAAATAAAGATTATACACCTAATAATTGTAAATGGATCTCACATGAAGAACACATGAAAATTCACGGGCATAAAAATAGTAAAGCTATTTGTAAAATAGATCCTGTTTCTGGTGAAATTTTAGAGGAATTTAAATCCGTAAGTGAGGGTAGAAAGAAATATGGCGATCATATTAAAGAGGCTTTAAAAGATCCTAATCTCATTAGATATGGTTATAAGTGGCAATATGTAGAATAAAACAGAATTTGTGATTATAATTAAAGGGGATAATTTATATCCCCTTTATTTTTATATATATAAAACTTAATGAGGTTAATTAAAAATGGCTAGACCAAAGAAAAACACAGAAACTGCAGAAGTAGTCGCAGATGTAATCGGATCAACCGTTGAAGATCGCAAAGATGCAAATTCTGATATTCAGGGCGCATCTGTTGTTACTCTATGCGTATCACTGCGTAACGGTCATATCTTTGATGATATTCCAGACGGCAACGGTGGACTAAAGAAGATCCATCTTGCAGGCTTAGATGATGCCCTGCGTGGTAAGAAAGGCGGTATTTTAGCCGATAAGGGCAACGCTGTTTATCAGACTATGCCAAAAGCTGATTGGGATGCACTGATCTCCCTGCATGGCAAAGAAAGAATGTTTAACTCTTGGAACGGCTTTCCTCCTTGCGTTTTTGAAGTAAAGAACGTTGCAGAGGCTAAAAAATCAGAGGTTATTCAGGATCAGATCAAGGCTTCACAAACTGGCTTAGATCCTAAAGCTGAAAATTCATCAATTTAATTTTGTTGTTAAGGCGGTTTAAAAATGGCAGTTGTAACTTTAAGTATAAGTGAATTTCTGGGAATGTTTCCACATTTACAGACCGCCTATAATGACGGCAAAATTGATGATACTATCATTCAAGAAAACTTTGATACAGTTGCAGAGTGGTTAGGAAATGATGAAAACTCATTATTTCCTTATAATCCCCCTAAAATTCTAACCAGAAAACGCCTGCTATATTTTGCTACTTGCCATCTTTTGACATTATTTCTTAATCCTGCAGGACAGCAGGGCAGACTTGCAAGCGCATCACAAGGATCAGTATCTACTTCATTTGATCTGATTAGAGCTAATTCTGTAACTGCTCAATGGTGGTTACAGACACCATGCGGATCTTCATTCTGGGTTATGTCGCAGGCATACCGCAAAGGCGGTAGAGTGTATGCGCACAAACATTTTCACCCTTATGGTTAACATATAAAAACGCAAAAACCGTTTTAATGTGTCAATTTTTGCGGTTTTTTAACAAAATAGGCGGTTTAAATGGCAGATTTTGAAGTTAAAACAGATTTACGAGATTTAGATCGCCTTGTTGCAGAAATTGAGCAGGCTAAAAAGCTAGTATTAAAAGTCGGTGTTGACGAAACCAAGCAATACGACAACGGCACTAAAGTTGTAGATGTTGCTCAATATCTGGAATACGGATGGACACAGACAGTTAGTTGGAAACAGCGCACATGGCTTTTAGCAAATAGCGGTGTAGATGTAAAAAGAGGCACACTCCATTTGCCTCCTCGCCCTACTTTTGGTTTTACTTATCAGACCTGTAAAGGTAAATGGGAACGTGCAGGAAGTAAACTTTTTTCAAAATTCGCTGAAAATCCTATAAGTGTTGCTTTAAGAGCCTATGAAATTCTAGGTTTAATGGCAGTCAATGACATAAAGAATACTATTCAAACCAACGGTAAAGGCACTTTTAAACCAAGATCGCCTTTAACACTCCTTTTATACGGTCAAAACTTAGACAAGCACCAACCTAAAGGCGATT
>Ga0326512_10003422_pt1 | contig 11638 bp, 17 predicted proteins | sample 1_2617_0518_D_FD_203652 | JGI IMG/M metagenome (GOLD analysis project Ga0326512, IMG submission 203652) | Bovine rumen microbial communities from UC Davis, California, United States - 1_2617_0518 | ecosystem: Host-associated > Mammals > Digestive system > Stomach > Rumen | place: USA... | reverse complement strand
AGAGGGATACTGGGTTGTCACCGATATAAAGTATCATTTCGTTATAATCTTTAAAGAACATGCTTATGAAGACCAGCATGTAACTGATTTGAACGACCCCCAGCTCACTAATAAGATAATCATCAATAAAGTGATGAGAGATATGAAAAGATGGATGGAGCACCATTACTTTGATATTGTCTAAAAATATATTAAAGATTCCACTTTTCTCCCCTCCCCTATCTATTATATAGTGAGGACTGGAATGAGTATCATACCAATGGTTGTGTAGTCACGCAATTACGCAACCATTACTTGACGGGTTGACAGAGCGGTCGAATGTGACAGCTGATAAAGCTGTTTCCAATCAATACTAGTTCAGGACACGGTGGTTCGAATCCATCACTCGTCTCTATTGCGTAACACACTCTTAGCTGGTGAAGATGCCAGCCCCAACTTTGAACGACAAGACCTTTGTTCTAAAAGTTAAAGATTCAATAGAATTTAGTGAAATTCAGGTAAAAGATTGTTTTATAGGGTAATTTAAAAGAGCTGGGAGAAATCCTGGCTCTTTTTTATTTATTAAAGAGTGTTAATTGCTTGTGTAAAACGAGTTACTTTTAACTTGTTTTATTATCTTTGCAACAACTAAAAACGAATGAAAATATGAAGAAGCAACAATTTACCATTAGATTTGACGGTGACTTACTCCCTGATATGACAGATGGAGACAAGTCAATGTCTGATGTTATCAATAGAAGTTTACGTCATTTGAAGATTATCCGCAGCTATGCGCTTAATTCTCTCAAAGGAATGTTTACTAAAGATGAATGGCTGGCTATTGTCGATTGCTTGAACGGCACTGTAGTAGCTGATGAATTCAGATTCAGATCATTCTCATTAATTGCATCACTGGAAGATGCCGATTTATATGAAGGGCTTGGTGCCAGATATTCAATCGACATTAAGAAGTTATGTAATAAACTCGACAAGCTCTCCCCTGCCCAGGTAGATGCTATGTATTGTCGAATTGAGGCATTCTGGAACACCCCAGACAACATCAGAAACGCTCCGGCTCCAGAAGGTGGCGAGGACTTTATGACTCGCTGGGCAAATTTCTAAGATAAACTATTAAACCAAACATAACAATGGAACATAATTCTAAAAGCATTATCTCAGTTGTGAATTTCAAGGGTGGTGTTGGTAAGACCACTACCACTCAAACAATCGCAGCATGTATTCAAAAGTTACATCCTAAGTGGAACATTCTCCTCATAGACTTGGATCCTCAGTGTAACCTTTCATATCTTATGGGCTGGGATGACCTCGCTCTTGAACTTGGTATTACAGAAGCAAGAACTATTTATGATAGCCTTACCCGTAAATCAGAGGTTCATGTATATCGTTCAGAAAAAGGTATCTATTATGTGCCAGGCTCAGAAGATATGCAGAATGTAGAGCCAAGTCTGAATCAGGATATCATTCCATCAAAGGTATTAGGTAAATGTTTGATGAAAGGCTATATCGATCATTCTAAAACATTACATGAGGATGGTGTTAATGAGGTATTCTCTGACTTTGATGTAATTCTGATAGACTGCCCTCCTGCCCTATCACTTAGCACCAATAACGCTATCGCATGTTGTACAGACGTTCTTATCCCAGTTCAGATGGAAACATTAAGCGCAATTAACACTATGAAGATCGTTAATAAGATTGAAGAGGTTAAGCAGATTAATGATTTTCTGCAGAACATATATCTTTTGCCTGTTATGGTTGATAGTCGTCTTAGCCTTGGTAAGAACCTGGACGATTATCTTAATACTCAGTTTGGAGATAAATTCCTAAAGAACAATTCTATCAGACGTGCTGCAGCAGTACCAAAAGCACAGCTTGCAATGATGGATATTTTAGAGTTCGATTCAAAGTCTACCGCAGCTCAGGACTATATGGAACTTACAAAAATGTTATGTAAATCGATGGAGGCTTAGTTATGAGTAAAAAAATTGATATGAAGGCTTTGATGGCCAAAAATCTGCAAATTCCAGACAATAAACAGACTGCAGTTAAGCAAGATACAGACACTAATACGAGGTCTTTGTCTCAGCAGTTGCGCAACTCCTCAACGGATGAATTAAGCAATTCATCAGATACTCAAGGCATGAATTCACCAAAAGACAAAACTCAAAATAACGCAGTTGCGCAAGTAAGCAACAACGCAAATGGGGTACTTATGGGTTCCAGAATTAATGAGTTGCTCAAGGACGCTAATGAGCAAGATGAAACAGACTCAAATACACAAGCGAGGAGTTCAGTAATTGCGCAAATAAGTAATTCAGCAAATGATGAATTAATGAATAACGGAAATGCTCAAATACGTAATTCATTAATTGACGAAGAACGCAACAACGCAAATAATAAATTAAGTAAATCCTCAAATGCTCAATCAAGCAACAGCTCAAATGAGCAAATAAGTAATAGCGTAATTGATGAAGTGGAAGGGAATTCAGATGAAGTCTCATCAAATGAGCAAAAACTCAACTCACCAAATGAGGATTTGAGTACTTCATCACTTGCGCAAGTTAGCAAAAGCGCAGAAGTAAAACACCGCAAGCCAGCAATTCCTAAAAAGCATTATACTCAGGAAGAGAAGGCTGGTGGTAAACTTAAAAACGTCCAGGCAAAGGTACCTATCGATATGTACACAAAACTCACGATGATCCAGCTGAAGTTCCTTGAAGCTGGAGAACGAGTAAGTATGAACGATATTGCATACGCAGCCCTGGAAATGTACATCAAGAAAAACTTAGGCTAACAAAGCGTTATCTCTGAATTGCGCTACAAAAGTATAATTAGAGATAATATAAAGCCATAAAAGGAGTTTAAATAAAGGTGCAGGAATAATGTGCTTGCAAATAGTATAGCGTGTTTTAATAGCACGCATACTATTTTCTCTATAATAGAGTAGGGGAGTGCAAAGGTTCAAAAGGTTCATTTTCTGTTTACCAAGGTAAAAAAATGAAACTTTCATTAAATGCACATAAATGACTTAGAATGAGAAGGTTACAGTGTTTTAACGTAGTTTTTATCAAAAAACAAACTGAAACTAAACTATGTTTCTGTTTACCTAAACTATGAAACTGTTTACCTGAACTATGCTTCTGTTTACCAGATGCTGATTTTGAAAATAAAAAGATGATAAATATATTGTATATTGCTGATTATTAAGCAGTTACATAAAGTTTAATATCCAAAAATGCTATTATCAAATGTATAACACTCTAAATTTAAAAAACTCTCTTATATTATATTATTTAATTTATATATCTTATATATCTTATATATTAGGGGAGTTTAAAAATCCACGTAAATCGTTGATAATCAGACATATAAAAAAATGCCTGGTAAACAGTTTCATAGTTTTAGGTAAACAGAAACATAGTATTTGGTAAACAGTTTCATAGTTTTAGGTAAACAGTTTCATAGTTTTAGGTAAACAGTTTCATAGTTTTAGGTAAACAGAAACATAGTTTAGGTAAACAGTTTCATAGTTTAAAAGCTAAAAATCATGGTAAAGAAGAAAAAAGACGAAAATATAGAGATTAAACCAGAGGAACTTCTGGCCGATAATTGGATAAACACGCCTTATTCATATATAGAGAAAATCGAGCAGAGTAAAAATGGTAAAATTCTCTCTTTAATGCAACAATCGATTTTGATCAAGGTAAGTGAGAAACTCCAAAATCAAATCAATGCATATTATCAGAATGAGAAAAACAAAGGTAATCAGGAACTATCTTTGTTTAAAGAAGAAGAGCTTATTGGCATGGCGCCGATTCGCATTAAGTTATCAGAATTAGGAATTGGTACAAGTAACTATGGCGATATTAATAATGCTATTGATGAAATAGAAAAGATGCAGCTTCGTGTCTTATCTGATGATAAAAAGATTATTTCTCGAATACCGTTGTTTGGTAGACTTGATATTCCAGTAACACCAAAGGGGTATCAGTTAGCAAAGGGTAAGGATATAGTAACTTATAACCGTTCTGCAGGTTGGATAGATGTAACACTCAACTATGAGTCGACTAAGCATTTGTTCAACATGTCTAAAGGATATATTAAGCACGTTGCGTTGATAGCCCAGAACAGTAAAAAGGCAAATACGCCTGATTTATATTTCTTCCTTAAACGAAACACATATAAAAGCGAAGTGTTTCATGCTACTGCTATGCGCCTAAGAGATGTTCTTGGTATGATTAAATATTCGGATGATGGAGAAATTGAGGAGATGGCTTATCCAAAGTTTAGTCAGTTCTACAAGCAAGTTATTTTAAAGGTGCAAGGAGATATCGAACGTATGGCACAACTCAATCAAGTAGATATCACATTTACATGTACTCCAGTATATCTCAATGACAGACCTCAAAAGGGCGAACCTGATTATCTGGAATTTGTTGTTAAACCAACTCAGCTGGGAATCGCAAAGAAAGAGAAAGATAATGCAAAGAAAAATATAAAGGTCAGAGAGGTTGTAGAAGAGGGCATAGGTGATCGTTGGACTGCTCTCCGGCAACAAACTGTTAGTTCTCCTGTAACTGCTAACCCGGTTATAGTTAATAGCGAGATTATAGAAAAGTCTAAAAAGCCAAGTAAACAAGAAGTCTATAAAGAACGCTGGGGTGGGATAGTGGCTCAATATGACTGCATCATTGGTAAAGAGCAAATATCTCGTAGTGTTTTCGTAAAATTCGAAAAACAGCACTACCTTATCAGATGCTCTCCAGAGGATAAGCAGTTCATCGATGAACATTACCAAATTATCAATGATGAGATTGCCCGTCTGAGCATTGGAGAACCTGTTAGTGGGTTTGAAACACGGTTGATAGAAATTCAATAAATTTAAAAGACTGGGGTTGTAAAAACTTCCCCGTCTTTTGCTTTCAAAATAATTTTGTACTTTTGCAAGCAGTACAATGTAGGAATACAAAACTATAAACGTATCTATTATGAAAAAAGCACTATTCATATTAATGCTGGTGCTCTCAAGTATTAGCTGCTTTTCCCAGTCTCCAGTGAAATTATGTAAACATGTTTAATTATAATCATTAAGCTGGGGTGGTAATACTCCAGCTTAATTAATTTATTCTCCTATTTATCATAAGACTGATTATTATAAACTTTCCAATGTAGCAAGAATTGGAAAGAATGGTAAGCGTCCAATTTCGACCCTTGTGGTAAAAAACGACCCTTTTTAACTTTGCATGGTCAATAAATAAAAGTATATGAATGATGAAAGATTAGAATATTATTAGTATCTTTGCCGAATACCAAAATAATTTAAAAATTATGAAGAAAATACTATTAGCGTTAGTTTCCGTCTTGTTTTTTATTGGATGTAAACAAGAACCTTCAAAACCAACAAGAGCTGAACTGGTTAGAAAAAGTTTTGAACCAGAATTAGTAAAAGGGTTAGATGACCCATCATCATATGAGTTTGATACTATATATTGCGTTTACAATTACACTTATAAAAGCCAATTGGAATATATCATTGATGATTTCAAAAAAGATATTAAGTCATATCAGTATAGCTTAAAACAAAAAGATTTTAGTGGCTATATGACAGCTAAAGACTATCAAAATAGTATCTTGGAAAAGCAACATGCATTACATGAAATAGATTCATGTATTAAATCGTTACCACAAAAAGTCTTAACCGATACTATAGGTTATTGCTATGTGTATAAGTTAAGAGCAAGTAATAGCTTTGGAGCAAAAGTTAAGGGTACACTTTATTTGTATGCTGATTCTACGAATAAAGTGAAAAATTTATTCCAAGTAAATGATGATGAAACTCCAGTTGTACGTCCTGGCATGGTTTTTCCAATATTAGAAGATAAAAGGTTTGACTTTTTGAATAAGTATATTTATGAAACAGGAGATAATCATAACGAATTTCTTAGATTACTTAATATAGATGACTTTGAGCGATAAAAAACTGGAAACCATATTGAATATTATGTGGTTCCCAGTTAACTAAAAGTCTGAGAACATCAGAAAAATATTGCATTTTAAGGCTAATTCTACGAAAAACTCACAAAAATCCCAGTTATTTAACAAAAATATAGCCGAACCATCACGGTCCAGCTATACCACTAAACAAAATAAATAAAGTATATATGAGAAAATTACAGCCTATTTAATGTGCAGTACCTCATTTGATTTCAGTTTGTTGTCCTTGTGGTTAACTGAAACATGTACCCAGTTGTAATTATATTCATCAATGATCTGACGGCACTGGATGGCTCCACTTTTGGCCATTTTTACCACCAAATCAAACAGGGCCTTATTGTCCTTGACACTATCACTAACGGTTCTGAAGTCGGCTGCAGCGCCGAATTTGTGGTCTGAATTGGTTGCACCTTTAAGCACTTTATTCAGTGTCTCACAGCGATAACCACAGGTTACAATAATAGGTTTGCCATACTCATTTCGGATTACCTGAAGGACTTCCATGAGTTTCTGCATGTTTCCAGCGTACTTGGCTGGGAGCGAGTTATCGATACCCATACGAGCGGCTGTCTCGCTTCGGGTCATCTCTTTCATTGTGAAATTCTTTGTTTCCATCGTCTTCTAATTTAAATTATCCATTGATTCTGCCAAGGATCCATTGGGGCGGCGAAAGTGGCCACCTGGAAGCTCGTTGTTGGCTGATTATCCTCTTTATCCAGCTTTCTTGGAATCTGAGGGTCCAGTTTGAAGTGGGAAGCGTCCCGTAACCATTGAATACTTTCGTTGTAATCGTTTATTCTGACCGTTGACACATTAGTGGGCGAAATAAGCTTGTGAAGCTCATACAGCGCAATTCTGAGCGTGTGACGGATGATATTTGGGTTACGTGGGTCATCCTCAATCAGATTTTTGTGCTCTTTTGGCAAATCTCCGTTAGGATTTGTGACTGGGAAGTACACTTTCCCATCAAAAACTACATACTCATGGTCTGACAGTTCATAGATGTAGTCTTCCTTGTATTCGCCAAGCAAACCCCAGTTGTCAGAATTATATGGGTCGACCGTTTTGTCAAGGCCCTCAAGACTCATGAGCGTGTAGAAATCGCCCTTATACTTTACGACCTGCCATAGTGGGTAATCCATTACTGGGTGGAAATCTACAACCTCGGCTTCTACCCAGGCGTTCTGACCAGGCAATCGGATATCCTCGAAGTTTATTCCGTTCGGGTGTTCACAAAGCCAGTGGACTGATGCATAAGCAACAATATCACCTTTCTGGTATGTTTCCATCTGAGAATACGGCTTGACATTATCAAAGTCATACTTGAGGTCTACATCTTCGGCGGTGATTTCTCTCCAGTACACCAAAGAGGTTGGGCGCTTGACACCGTTGATGATAAGCAAGGTCTTGTAGATATTGCCATCATGTCTTATATAAACACCTGCTGGATAGGTAACCTGGGGATTGTAATCTGCTATGAATTTTCCCTGGGCCAGTGTCTGCTCAATCTCATAGTGTTGCTTGAGATATTCTAAGATAGCCATCTCTGCGCTCTTCTCAGCTTGCACTACTCTGGAGTGTCGGCCACGGATGAGATCGTGAAACCCCTCTTCCGTCATAATCGACATATAATCGTTGTCAGTTAAGAATCTTCTGTATTGCATTGTCTTTTCTTTTTAATAGCCCCAAGAATCGTACATTGTTCCACCACCATAGTTTGAAGTGTAGGTAGTTACAGGCTGAGTCTCGGCAGTCTTGAATTTCTTGTATGATTTGCCAAGGAAATAGCAGATAGCATAGTCAAAGCAGTCAGAGGCATGGCCAAGGGCCTCACAGCGTACACCTTCAACCATTTCTTTCTTCTTCTCCTTGGTACCGTCCTCGTTTTTCATTTGGCGCAGGAAGTCCTCGGTAAGTTTACGACAGCGCAGATCTACCTTGACCTCCCAGCCATCATAGCCTTCGAAAATCTGATTGATGAACTCCAATCGCATCGTATGAGACGGCTGTTTCTCAAATAACTTAACTCGTGGAATCAATGTAGGATCCTGCAGAATATCCGTGGCGATAGTGTAGTTGTTGGTTCCATCTTCGGTCTGGGTAGACCTTGATTTTCCTGCCGGGTCACCAGTGATGATGATACCACCAGAATGACCGATATCCAATAAGTCCTGTTTTATCTTACGGGCCAAAGCTGGGGTGTTGTTCTCTTTATCCTTAGGAATCCCCAGCCATTCCTTGAGCACGTATGCCTTCTTATTCTCATAGTCAAACTGTAGCGCCAGACAGGTCATGCGAGGAGCCACGTTAAAGTCCCATGATAGAATCAGTGGACGTAGTGGATTGTAATGCTGTTCCCATAGGCCAGGGACAATATGTATCTTACCATCGAAGTTATGGTAGGCGGCGTTCTTGTTATCACTCGGCGTATCCCAGTCTCCGTACAGAAGACGGCGGCGAGTGTACGGGTCTTTAATCTTGAGCAAGTTGTTCACGTATACCTCACGGAACTGCTTGTCTGGGTTGTCGTACACTGAGAATCGAATGAAGCGATCACCAGCGGCCAGCTTGATCGGGTCACCATTATCATCTTGTACGAACCTGGAGCGAACCCAAGTTAAGCAAGGGTTGGTAGACATCAGCATCTTAGGTACAATAAAGGTTTCGTGTACTTTCCAACGCATACGAGAAGCAAGAACCTCGACCGCCTTACTACAAATCTCAGATACCTCATCGATAAAGGCTCCCGTAATCTCAAGAGAACCCAACGAGTTGTAATCTGGGTCGACATTAGACGGAGCAAGTTCAAGCATGGAAATTTGAGAGCCATTCCAGAGTGTCATCACACCTTCTACGTTATTCATGTGGAAATGTACGTTCTCCTTAAATCCCCATAAGGCCAAGACTGAATTAAGGGTGGCCCAGGTGGTTTTCTTGAGCATTTTGAGGGTCTTACGGGCGATGACCATTTTGATACCTGGGAACTCGATACAGCTCTTAACAATCCAGCAGCAACCTGTGAATGACTTTCCTCCTCCGGCGGCACCACCAGAGAGAACCATGTTAGGTATGTCAGAGTTTCCGCATTTGGAACAGACAGGTGTGAACATCTCATGCCCCTCTTCGTCATACCCCGTCATTTTCATCTCTAAGGTTCCTCCACATTTGTCGCACCTGTTTGGCTGGAGAGCTTGCCAAAGTTGGTACTGTCTGGGCGAAGGAACAAAGTCTATCTTGATATTTTTTGGTGCTACAAGTTTCTTCATTTCTTTTCTTTAAAATAGAAATATCCCCCTTCAGAAGTGCCTGAAGAGGGATACAAACATGGTTAATTTAGTTGGTTATTTTAATCGCTTGTGTTTTTTAGTAGTACCTATGTCACATTTGATTTCGTCAAAGCGCCCACAGTCAAGAGCACCTATCTTTTTAATATTTTTGATATAATCCATTTCACGATTTTATATAGGGTTGGTAAACACAGCAAAACTATGAACCACCATGTATTCAACTTAAATTTCTCCATCAAGGTTAGTTCCTTTTCAATGATTTGAACCTCTTTTTTTGAAACCTCCCTATTTGTCGACTTATCTTCATTATGACTCTTTGTAATTTTGGGGACATATACGGTGTCTTGTAGCTTGGCCCCAGGTAATGATTTGAGGGTATGATATAAGAAACCACCATCCCACCTGGCCATGCTTTCATACAAAGAGTTTCTCAAGAGCGAGACAGTGTCCTTAGAGACCTTTTCGATATTGGACTCTGGGACATCAATCTGCGCCAACTGCGGTGTGTATTCAATCAGAATCGAATCATGTACGGTGGTTGTGTCATGAATTTCTCTGATACTGTCTTGGATCACTGCTTTATTTGATCTACAGGCTACAAAGCCAAACAGCATGAAAAGCAATGTAACAATCATCGTTACCGCTACTGGTAAAAAATCTTTTTTCATAAAACAAATATGCTTTCAACTGGAATCCACCATTCGTCTCCTTCAGGTGCGATTGCTACCCAGCAGCCAGAATTCCCGTTGAGTTTATAAATTACTTCGTTAACAACTCCCTTGCGGCCAATAAACTCGTTCATCCGCATGGCCGATAATTCTTGCGAGCCTATGATATAGACAAAATCGCCTTTCTTGATTCGTGGTGTGAACTCCATATTAATGTCTTTCTAAAACGTCATCTAATCGATTTCTTATCTCTCGGATATCAGTTGACATAGAAGAGAACTGCCGTAAAGTTTGGTCGAACACGGCCTTATCCAGCTTGATATTATCCAGTCGGCGAACGTTAGCGTCCAGCTGGGCTGATAATTGGTTCTGTCGTTCCTCCAGTTTTTGAATCTCTGCAATGTTCAACTGATGCTGAATATATACGCTGACAAGAAATGCAAAAACTACACAGACCGACTTGAAGTTTTTAAGAGCGAACTCTGTTAATTTGTCCATCTTTGTGTATAGTTAAAGTTTATATTATCCCTCAAGAATATCGGTCTCTGTATCCTTGGCAGGTTGATCTGGTACGATAACGTTGAATGTAATTCCAGCAGAAGCTCCTGAGTCTGCTCCATCCTCCTCTTCCGTAATCTTGGCCAGTTTGTGTAGACCATTGAGGTCACCAAGTTCTTTGGCGGCCTTCAGAGCAACTGAGCGTAATGGTGCTGGAGAAAGACGAATGCCGTAGCGATTATAATACTCGCCTTCAGAGCATTCATCCATAATCTTCATAAGTTTGTTTTCGATACGAGCTTTTACGGCCACCTTATGGTCGTAAACTTCCTCTTGCAATTGGTTGATAAAGTCCTTTATCTCCTGACGGGTCATAAGTTTCTTGGCCTTGTATTCGAGCAAAGGGTCGTCATCGGCGAGCTTCTTCCCCAGTGTCTTGTGGTAACAATAAGAAGCGTTACCTCGGTATGGGTCGCAGCCGTCTACGAAGAGCAAGCAAAAGTTCTCTTCCTCTTCAGTTAGTATGTTATGAAAATCGGTATTCTGACTCATTCTATTTTCTTGGGAATAGTCAGAATACCGATTATAAGTTATCGCTATTGAAGCAGTTTCTCCATCAGAATTTCACGGAAAAGTTGCGCAATTCCGCTAATCAGCTGTTCTACCTTTTCAGTGCTGTTCAATAAATCCATATTGAACTTAATATCAAGGTCATAGCCAGTAATCACGGCCATAATGGTTCCGTTGGTTTCATCAATGATTTTGAATGTCCCTAACTCCGATAATGCCTTGAAACTTCTGATAGGTTCTTCTTCATCATCGAGTATTCCAGGTGCTGGAAGAACCTTTGGCTTACTGGCCTCCAGTGCTTCCATCATACTGGCTGGGTTAAAAGGCAGTGGCTGAGCTTTGGGTTGCTCAGTTTCACCGTCGACTTTCTCCATTGTTCCTGTAGCTGGATTGAATTTATAACTGCTCATTTGGGTATGGTTTTACGATGTCCTCTGCCTCTTCTTTAGTCTTTGGTGGGTTGACCCAATATAGTTTTCTAGCCATTTGTTTCCTCCTTTTTTGGATTTACATACTCTTCCATCCAGTCGGTTCTTTCGATGACATGGTTAATACGGTCCTCGTGATATGTTAGTATATCAGAAACCTTATCAAGACAATAATTGAAATCATCCCCAACTC
>Ga0326512_10003421_pt1 | contig 11642 bp, 18 predicted proteins | sample 1_2617_0518_D_FD_203652 | JGI IMG/M metagenome (GOLD analysis project Ga0326512, IMG submission 203652) | Bovine rumen microbial communities from UC Davis, California, United States - 1_2617_0518 | ecosystem: Host-associated > Mammals > Digestive system > Stomach > Rumen | place: USA... | reverse complement strand
ATAAAGAAGTCAATAAGAATAGGAAAGAAAGGTGAACCAATGGAAGTAGAAGAGAAACACCCTTTGTTTCCGGCATTGTTTAATACTCAGACGAATATAAACCGCATAGTTAATCAGTTCGGATTTACTTTATTTGCAAAGTCAAGAATAAAGGTAAAACCAGAGATAAACGATGAAAAAGATGATTATCTGAACAGTCTTTGATTTGCCGTATTTTCAGACGTTTATAAATATTTAAATATATGTTACTCTCTCATAATGAATATAGATAAAAAACTAACTATTCAGCTTTTTCTTGCAGTAGGCGTTGTTATATTTGGCTGCATATTAATGATGATGGGATTCTGGAGTGTTCCTATTGGTGAAATTTCATCATCGGTCCTGGCTGGTGTAGGTGAGCTTTTGACATTCGCAGGCAGTGTAATGGGTTTGGATTACAGCTATAAGGCAAAGATACACATAGACAGAAAGAATGGCATTTCCACATATGACGCACAAAGAGATGATAAAAATAAGAATCAGCCAGAATGAGAGAGATAAAATCAATAATACTTCATTGTTCTGCAACCCCTGAGGGCAAGGATTTCACGGTAGCTGATATAACACGTTGGCATAAGGAGCGTGGTTTCAGAACTATTGGCTATCATTATGTTGTGTACAGGGATGGAACTGTTCACAAAGGTCGTCCGGTAGAACAGATAGGAGCTCATTGTGAGGGATATAACAAGAATTCTATTGGTGTCTGTTATATTGGAGGATTAATGACAGACGGAAAGACACCAAAGGACACCAGAACATCGGAATAGAAAGAAGCTTTGTATCAGCTTTGTTATGACCTTATGGATAGGTTTAATATTGGAATGCAGGATATTCACTGTCATAATGAGTATGCGAAAAAAGCTTGTCCGAGTTTTCAGATTCATAAGTTCAGGGAGGAATACCTTAATTGGGTAAATAATAAGTTCTTTAATAAAAACGCATAAACATGCGATTAAAATGAATGATTAGAGATGAATACTACAATATACACGACAATAGAATTGGCATGCTATATGAAACAGCCGTTTAAGACTTATGAAAGATTGTATGAGGTCCTGTAGTTATTGCCGAATGAAGGATCTCATATAAGTTTTTCTGTCAAGAAACTGCTTAAGGATTATTTCTCACCAGAGGCAAAGGGAATGAATCTGATAGCATATATAGAAGGTGATAATTACTATGTTGATATAGATAACGGAGACGAGACACTTACGGATATAAAGAAGAAACACATGATTAAAGGTATAGTCAATTCAGATAAGACGATAACAGTTAAAGTATAAATACTTAAAAGGAAATTATTATGGGAAATATAGAAATTGCATTAGAGTTATTATATTAGCAGATTCAGGAATTAAGCAGAGAAGTAGTTGAGTTAAGAAAAGATATAGAGGATTTAAAGAAGAAGATTAATATTTATGAATAAGTTGAAACCAGAAGGATTTAAGATACAGACACCAAAATTTTAGTTATCACTAAATAACGCTAATAGTAATCTGAATATTGATTTACCAAAAACATTTGATAGTAAACAGTGTAAAATTATAAAGAAGGAAAAAACATACAAGACTTTCAGTTTATTTTGAGATAATTACTATATTACCCATTACATTATTTAAAAAAACATTTAATTTTCTTTTTAGAGTACTTGCCATAGTATTTTAAATAATTATTTTTATCAGTTCCGGATTGTTCGTGATGAATAGTCCGGATTTTTATTATGTGTTAAAATATCTTAAATTACAAAGAAATGCTAAACTATTTTGGAAACCTGTGGTACCATAATTAAAATAATTAAAGAGTTAATTATTTGTTTTAATTTAATTTGTTTTTTTAAATAATGTATTCATTTCATTGTGCACGGTCTGGGATAGATAGTGCGCAATTTTTATATGTATACACAGGAAGAAATAAATACTAAAATGCATTTTTAAATATATGAAGATATTAAATTACAATGAAGATCTTTCATTAACTATTGATTTGCCTGCACTTATAGGAGAAGTTGTTGATATGGATTCATTATCTTATTTTGATGTTACGGTTTTTACACAGGAGAAGAATATTAATCCTCAATATCATAAATCAGACATATAGGATGGAATACTTTCTGTAGGTTCAGAGGTATTATCTACTTTACCTGACGGACAGCTTGGATTGAAATTCTCTTATGGTTATACAGATCCGAACTATAACGATGGAACGTTTGATACACAAACAGAAAAATATCTGAATTACTATTTGAAGAATTCATCAGAAACAATTTCACCTAATGTAAGAGATTACTATACAAAGGTAGAAATCAGAGATATGTTCATTAATTTGGATCCCTCTACTTTTGAACCAATGATTGCTGAAATACAGCAAGGTCCTAAAGGTGATAAGGGTGACACCGGTGCAACTGGTCCACAAGGTCCTAAAGGTGACAAAGGAGACAAGGGCGATACAGGTTCACAAGGTCCTAAAGGTGACAAAGGTGATCCTTTTGTTTATTCTGATTTTACACAGGAACAACTTAATGAATTAAAAGGCCCTAAAGGAGATAAAGGTGACAAGGGAGCAACAGGTCCACAAGGTCCAAAAGGTGATACTGGTTTACAAGGAATTCAAGGAGAAAAAGGTGATAAGGGTGACAAAGGCGATAAAGGTGACAAAGGTGACACCGGTGCAACCGGAGCTACTGGTGCAACAGGTTCACAAGGTCCAAAAGGAAATGATGGTTCTACTGGTAAATCTGCATATGAAATCGCTGTTGAATATGGTTTTTCAGGTAATGAAGAAGCATGGCTTTTATCTTTGAAAGGTCAGGATGGTAAAGATGGTTTGGATGGTTCTACAGGACCTCAGGGACCTGCAGGTTAGGATGGTTCAAATGGTTTGACTCCATATATTAATTCTTCAAATAAGCACTGGATGATTGGTAATTCTGATACAGGTGTTGTTGCAGAAGGTGTTAATGGTACTAATGGTACAAACGGTACAAACGGGCAGGACGGTGTAACTCCACATATAGATTCAACAACCGGAAACTGGTTTATTGGAAACACTAATACTGGTGTGAAGGCCGGTGCATATTCTGTGTAGATTCTTACACAGGCTGAATATGATGAAATATCAGTGAAGGATCCTTATGTAATCTATATCATACAATAAAATTAATTTTAAGGCTAATATGGGCTCTTATAACAGCATAAATTTCACAAAGCTTATAGTTAACGGTATTCCATATAATAAGGCTTATATGGGCTCTAAAATACTGTTTAACGGTAACTGGAAACCTTTTACTATAGAGGCTCTAAAAGATAATGTAACAGTTACTTTTAGTGTTAGTAGAAAGAATAATGATCTTCCTGTACCAAGTAGCTACTATGCTACTATTAAAAACTATAATCCTAATGATTCAACAGCAACAAAACGTTTAACTGATTCTACAAGAAAAGATAATGACAGAAGTATAAGTGTAACATTATCAAGAGGTTAGAAAATTCATCCAGAATGTGTTTACAATATTTCAACCCCATGGAATCCATATTATGAATATGAAGGTGCAACAGGATATAGATTATACGTAAAAGTAGGTATTTCATATCCTCTCAGCGGTTAGACAGATGTAGTAAAGATTTATGGAGATATTACAACATGGAATGCCGATTGGTTTGATCATATGTTTGAAGGTGATTGTATTACTGATGTAACAGAGTTAAGTATGCCTACTTCAATATAGCATCCTAATGAGTTCAATTCAATGTTCTATTATACGAAGATAACAGATTTAACTTTGAAGATAACAGATTTTTCATAGGACTATTGTTGTTATCATTTGTTACCGACAAATTCCGGTAATAGTATTCTTCATTTGCCATCAGGTCATAATTATCCTTCTACTAATACAAGTTGGCTTCCTACAAACTGGACTATACAGACTATAACAACAGATTATTCACGAGAATATTTTACCATAAAATCATTAGAGAATAACAATACTATTACGTTCACCAAGTATAATAAGAACAGTAATAAAATTACAGCAGATAAACCTATTCAGTATTCTAAAGATTTAACCACATGGAACAATATTTCATTTGTTACAGACAACAGCAGCCAGATAGTTTTAAATAGTGGTGAGAAACTTTATTTAAAGGGAACTAACAGTGCATATGGTGAAACTATTTCTGGTTTTTATACGAGTGCGGCTAATATACAGTCAAGCGGAAATATAGATGTCATGGGAAATATAATGTCATTGATATATGGTGATAATTTTGAGAATAATAGTACAATATCATCTAATAGAACATTCACTAATTTATTCAGAAACAATAATAAACTAACAAATGCAAAATATTTGGTTTTGCCTACGATGTCATTGACAACAGGTTGTTATTAGCAGATGTTTTATGGTTGTACTTCATTAACTGTTGCACCTGAATTACCAGCAACTACATTGGTAAATTCATGTTATGATTCAATGTTCTACGGATGTACTTCATTGAACTATGTAAAGGCTATGTTTACAACTACCCCATCAAGTTCTTATACTTCAAATTGGGTTAGTGGAGTATCATCTACAGGTACTTTTGTAAAGAATTCTTCAGCAACCTGGGACGTAACAGGAGTCAATGGAGTACCGTCAGGATGGACAGTAACAACAGCATCGGCTTAATTATTGAAATAAATACTAAAAAATATTAGCGTTAATATGAAACAAAAGAAAATAGGTACAGATCTTTATGTTTTTGATACTTCAGCATATCAATTAACCAAAGATTTAGATGTAGATAATATCTACATTCAGCAAGAACTTATACCTGGTTATTTGGCAGTTAATTCAAGCACAGGTGTACAAGCGAAAATCAAACCATATAACTATAAGTTAATCACAGCACAAAAGCCTGTTTGGGGCGATTATATCTATGCAGATGATCCAAAGGCAGATTTAACTGTGAAGTTTGTTGATGACAATTCTCATGATTTAGCAAACCCTTGGTTGGTTGATTCTAGAGTAACTGAAGCATTATTTAATGTAGAAGCTACTGGTTTAGAAGAATTCCTCCCACAATATACTGTTACTACAGGTAGTGATGTTATTGAAATAGCAGAGAAGTCAGCAACACATGGAGTTGTTCCATTGAAATTAGGTAATGCTACTATAAAAGCAGAATGGACAGAGGGTGATACTTATACAGCAGGTTCAGCTACACAGAACATAAAAGTAGTTCCGGTATTTCAAGTTTATGGCGAGGATTTATTAGGTGAATATCTCCCGGGAGAGACTATTATTATTCCAAATGGTTTGAATTATTTACCATATAAATTTGCATATTTTAATACAGACGCAGACGAAGATCAAGTATCAATAACAATTACATCTGGAAATACTGATGTTATAGATGCTCAAGAAGCATCAGGAGAAAAAATATTAGTAGTTCAAGCAGGTTAGACTACTTTGACAATTTCTACTAATGAATTACCTGGTGGCCCATGGACATGGGATGTATCAATATTATAATTTAAATGATGAAAACGTGTATAATAACTATAATTAAAAACGAATAGTCGTATTTAAGACAATGGATAAAGTACCATATCAATTTAGGTATTGGTACTTTTTTCATTTATGAGGATTTTGATTCAGATTCTCATAGTGAAATATGCAAAGATTTTTCAGAAGTTTAGCTTAATTCTGTTTCTTCTTTATTGGATGATGAATAGCTAAAACGTGTTAAAGAATGGAAAGCATAGGGACATGGCTTGCAAAAGATTTTTCAGATTCGTGCCTTTAAGAAAGCAAGAGATCTTAATTAGTTTGACTGGATTTTTATTATGGACGTCGATGAATATATAACCTGTAATAATTTACAGGAAACAATGCAGCAATATTCTGATTACGACGCGGTTGTTCTTTACTGGCAGAATTACAATGCAAACGGCCTGGTTTATACACCTGAATTCCCATATGACTTGACAGAAGCTTACACAGAGAAATGTGGGTTTTCAAACAATGATATTAACTGGAAAATTATCACAAAAATAGCATTCAACGGCCATACCTATAACTACGGCTTTCATAACCACCACTGGCCTTCTGATAGGTCAAACTGGTGTTTTACAAATTTTACCCGCGATAAAAGTAAAATCTGTTATGACAGAATTTATATAAGGCACTATATCACAAAGTCTTTTGAGGAATACTACTGGAAGATTAAGATAAGGGGCATGTGTTACAGCAAGCACAGAAATATAGATGAGTTCTTCGTATATAATCCGGAAATGCAAAATAATCCGGAAATCAAAAGACTGGTAAATAAATTAAATACGGATGAATAATGAATACCAAATTTGAAGATATAGATCCAGAAATACAAAAATACGTACTTGATGTTATAACAGGAAAGGAAACGGCGTGTGAGAATATCCGCTTAGCATGTAAACGTTTCCTTTCCTGGTTCGACAGGGATGATTTTTGGTTTGACAATGATAAGGTTAATAAGGTTATTGATTTTATTTCCCACCTGAAACACTTTGAGGATATTTGGGCTGGTTAGCCTTTTGTTCTTCTTCCTTGGCAGAAGTGGGTTGTTGCTAATATTTTCGGTTGGTACAGAGAAGATGATCACGATAAACGGGTTATTCGTAATGTTTTCCTGCTGATTTCTCGTAAAAACGGAAAGACTGCACTTTCAGCGGCGATTATGTTGGCGGCAATGATGGTTGATAATACACCAGGAGCAGAATGTTACTTAATGGCGAATTCCAGAGATTAGGCGAAAATATGCTATAAATTCATAGATGGTTTTGCAAATTCGCTCGATCCGCGCCAGAAGCACCTTCAGAGATACAGAGATTACCTGATATATCCCAAAAAATCCGCTAAATTAAAGTGTCTGTCTTCTGATACGATGAAACAGGACGGACTTAATCCTTCATGTTTTATAGTTGATGAATTTCATGCAGCCCAGAACTATGACAATTACAATATATTGAAGTCAGGTCAGGCTGCACGTAAAAATCCGCTTGCAATTATCATATCTTCTGCAGGTGTTCTTCTTGATACTTATCCATGCTTTGAAACTGCAAAAGTCGGGCAGGAAATTCTTCATGGACTTAAGGAAGATGATTCATGGTTCTATGCAATGTATCAGCTTGATCCTAATGACGACTGGAGAGACGAAACTGTATGGAAAAAAGCAAGTCCAAATTACAAGGTTACTGTCTTTGAGGACTATATGAAAGAAAGAATTCTGGAGGCAAAAAACGATACAGCGAAAGAGGCAGATGTAAAGACCAAAAATCTGAATATGTGGGTACAGTCTATGAATGCATGGTTGCCTAACGAGTTGATAGACAGCCACATGGAGAAAGTAGATATGAGTCAATTTACAGAAGAAGACCTGGGATATATGGGTATAGACTTATCAGCAGTCAGAGACTTATCTTCAACATGTATTATGTTTCCTCCAGATTCAAGGCGTTCATATTACCCTGACAAGTTTATTTTCAAATCTGCTGTTTATATTCCACCATGTGCTTTAAGAGAATCTCCTAACCGTACTAAATATGAGAATTTCATTCATAACGGCTATGCAAGATTAACGACTGGTAAATCAGTGGACTATGATACAATTTTGGCGGATATTTTATCTACAGAGAAACACATTACAATACAGAAAATCAGTTATGATGCTTGGCAGGCAGCAATGTTTGTAAAGAATGCAATGGCAGAAGGCCTTCCAATGGAAGCTTTTGCACAGGGACTTGGCAATTTCAACAGGCCGACAAAGACTTTTGAGATACTTCTCAGGAATGACAGGGTAATTATAGACAGCAATTTGGCTACCAAATGGTGTTTCAATAACTGTGAATTAAAGATAGATCACATGGATAACTGTAAACCAGTAAAGGCAGGAGATGATAACAATAAAAAAATAGATATAGTTATTGCAATGTTAGAGGCACTTGGTGGTTATCTGCTTAGCAATGACTATTATTATGGAGAATAAAACATAAAACAAATCTATTATGAATACAATATAGAAACCACGTAAATTTAAGAATGAGAATACAGAAAGAAAGAAGAAACTGTATAACACGCAGGAATGGAAAAAGCTTTCTTTGATTTATAAGCAAGAGCATCCGCTATGTGAATGCTGTAAGATAGATGATAAAGTTTCTTCTGTTGAGGAAGTTCACCACCTGATTAAGTTTGATGATCAGGAGAAACCAGAAGTTCGCTCAATGCTACTGCTTGACAAGGACAATCTTATTTCACTTTGCAAGGACTGTCACCAGAAATATCACAAGAATCCAAAGGAATTAACAGGACTTCAGAGGAATCTTTTCCATGAGAAACAGATGGCAGTAAAGCGTAAATATGAGAATCAACTTATATTCCTTACAGTCAAATAAATATCAAAAATACATACAACAAATATGAGTTGGTTTAATTTTGGAAAGAAAAAAGAGGAAAGATCTGCAGATGTTCATCCTATAACATACGAAGATGTTTATGGAGTATCTGGAGGCTTTTCCATTTTCAAACAGCACAATAGTTTTGCACTTTCCCTTTCTGCTGTGTACTCAGCCGTAGAGCTTATATCAAATTCTATTGCACTATTACCTATATAGGTTAAGTTTAAAGATGATAAAGGAGAGGCACAGATTAACAATGATCATGAGCTTAATATCGCTTTTAATAACAATGATATGAGCAAGTATATGATTATCAAAATGATGGTTGCAGATATGCTATTGTTTGGTAATGGATATGCACTTATAGAAAGGTCTGGCGGACATGTAACAGGCATACGTTATTTGGAAGCAAATGATGTACAGGTATAGTGGGACAAGTATAAGAAGAAGCTTTACTATACATGCAATACAGTAGCAGGGAAGGTAATTCAACCTGAAAACATATTGCATATATACAAGAATTCTCGTGACGGTCATACAGGCGTCGGTGTATTGAAGTATGCAGCAAGGACTATTGACTTGGCAAACTATACAGAAAATTCTTCTCTGGACTTCTTTGCTAAAGGTCTTAATGTAACAGGTATTATACATGCGAAACAGCCTATGGACAAACGTTAGGCTCAACAGGCTTTACATTCTATAGAAGGAAATGTAAATGCAGACAAGGCATATTATAAGTTCTTACCATTTGATATTGATTTCCAACCGCTTACACAGAATGCAAAAGATGCACAGATGATAGAGACAAGATTATTTAATGTTTCTGAAATTGCTCGTTTCTTCAATATATCACCTGTTCTTCTTTAGGATCTTTCTAAGTCTTCTTACAGCACAGTAGAAGCTGCAAACTTACAGTTCTTGACACAAACTCTTTTACCTTATATCTCAATCATTGAATCTGAATTCAACAGAAAATTGGTTGGTGAAGAGAATATCTTTATTGATTTGGATGAAAGAGAATTCTTACGAACAGACAGCCAGTCTACAGCCAACTATTATGTTACACTTGTGAATGCTGGAATACTTAGTAGAAATGAGGTACGCGAACAGCTTGGTTATAACAAGGTAGATGGTGCAGATGAATTAGCAATACCATATACAAACACAGAACAGAATACTTTTGGTAATAAATCAGAAGAGGAAAAGCCAGAATAGAAACCAGAACCAGAAGAGGAATAGAAACCAGCTAAAAGAGGTAGAAAGTCAAAATCTGCTGAAGAGAAATAAATACTAAAATAAATCTTATAAAGATGAATAAAGAAGTTAGATATTCTCCTATTGTTTTCAGAAATCTTGAAGAAGATTCTCGTAGACTTGAAGGAAGGGCAATAGTGTTTGACAGCTATTCTAATAATCTTGGATTCTATGAAAAGATTAACCGTTCAGCGGTCACACAGGAATTGATAAATCATTCAGATATTATCTTTACGTTTAATCATGATCCAAACCAGCTTTTGGCTAGATTTAGAAATGGCGGAGGATCGCTCGATGTACAGTTAAGGGAAGACGGTGTTTATTTCTCATTCGATATTCCAAACACTACATTGGGAAATGATATGTATGAATTAATTAAGCGTGGCGATATTTCAAACTGCAGTTTCTGTTTCACTGTTTCTGATGATGCAAATTCTCAGAAGTGGGAAAAGAGAGACGGAAAGATGTACAGAGAAATCTTGAAAATAGACGGACTCTATGACTTATCAGCGGTTACTTATCCAGCTTATTCTGATACAGAAATCAATGCAAGAAGTCTTGAAATGAGAAATATTGCAGAGGAAGAGCTTGACAAAATCATTAAGGAAGCAGAAGAGAAGAAAGAGGAACAGGAAAAAGAACAGGAAAAAGAACAGGAAATTCGCTCAGAAGAGGTTGAGGTTGAGAAATCAGAAGAAGAAAAAGAACCAGACTCAGAACAAGAGGTTCGTGAAGAGGAAAAACCAGAAGAAGTTGAAATTGCCATGAAACCTGTTGAAGAAGAGAAAGAAAAACCCGCTGATGAAAAAGAGGAAAAACGCGAAATAAATAAAGAAAACAAAAATAATATTAATATTATGAATAAGCAATACAGTTTAGTTAAGGAATTGCGTAATGCGATTGATAACAACGAAAAATCTATAACAGTTAATGCAGAAACACGTACAGTTACTGTACAGGGCTACGGCGAAGGAGCATCAGCAGTTGACGGTGTTCATGATGAAGTTGTTGAAACAGAAATTCAGGGTATCTTAGAGCCTTTGTATGCAAACTCTGTTTTAGCAAATCTTGGTGTTCGTTTCTACAGCGGCCTTCCAAAAGGTGATGTATAGATTCCTATCATGGGTAAAGGTTCATGCGGTTGGGCAGGTGAAATCGAAGCAGCTTCTGCAAGCGGCAACACATTCACAACTAAGAAACTTTCTCCAAAACGTTTGACAGCATACGTTGACATTTCTAAGCAACTTTTAGCACAGGATACAATCGGCGTTGAAGCAGCTATTAAGAGAGATATTGTTAATGCACTCAATGATAAATTGGAAGCTACAATTTTTGGGGCAGTGCAAGGCGATACAGAAAAGCCAGCAGGTATTTTTTATGGCGCTACAGAAACAAACGTTGATACATATGCTCAGCTTTGCGCATTTGAAGCAGGTCTTGATGATGCTAATGTAAACGGCCAGAAGAAATATTTGATGGGTAATACAGCTAAGGCTACATTCCGCTCAATGATTAAGGGTACAAATGCTACTGGAATGGTACTTGAAAACGGTCAAATCGACGGCACACCAATGGTAAATACTTCTAACGTTTCTACTAAGAAATTCGTATACGGAGACTTTAATTATCTAGCTTTGGGAAGCTGGTCAGACGTCGAGATTGTAATAGATAATTATACTCAAGCTATTAACGGTTGCGTACGTTTAATTATCAATGCTTACTTTGATGCAGTTGTTTTACGTCCAGAAGCATTCAAGTTCGGTAACGTAGATTAATTATTAACTATATAATAGCAAATTAAACAACATGCTCGTGGAAGAGATAATCAATTATTTGGTTATCTCTTTTTTGTTCTCTTAATTAAACGTAAAAGATAACACTAAATTCTTTAATATCACCTTTTTATTTGTACTTTTGCAAGTTAATAAGATTTATAGCAT
>Ga0326512_10003417_pt1 | contig 11652 bp, 8 predicted proteins | sample 1_2617_0518_D_FD_203652 | JGI IMG/M metagenome (GOLD analysis project Ga0326512, IMG submission 203652) | Bovine rumen microbial communities from UC Davis, California, United States - 1_2617_0518 | ecosystem: Host-associated > Mammals > Digestive system > Stomach > Rumen | place: USA: California... | reverse complement strand
ACTAAGCTGTTCGACCTCTTTGCCCCTCGTCGATGCGCAGGATGTGGCCGTCGCCTGTCAGCCGAAGAGTCTGTCTTCTGTGCGGTGTGCCAGTTGCATGTCCCTCTGACCCATTTCTCCCACGATGTTTACGACAATCCTATGGCGCGGCTCTTCTGGGGGCTACTTCCCACAGAACGGGCTGCTGCCCTTTTCTACTATGAGCCAAATACAGAGGTTGCCCACTTGCTGCATGCCATCAAGTATTTCGACCGTCCCGATCTGGCCGAGGCGATGGGCTGTCTGGTGGCCGAGCGCCTGACGACCGAGGGCTTTTTCGAGGGCATCGACGGCATAGTGCCTGTACCGCTGTCCGCCGACCGTTGTCGACAGCGCGGCTACAACCAGTGCGAGCTGATAGCCCAGGGCGTCAGTCGCGTCACGGGCCTCCCTATATATAATAATGTATTAGTCCGCACCACCTTTCAGGGCAGTCAGACCCACCTGAACGCTTTCGAGCGGCGCGAGAATGTCAGCCACTCGTTTGTCCTCACCGATGCAGCTGATCTTTCGGACCGTCATCTTTTGTTGCTCGACGATGTTGTCACCACAGGCAGCACCCTGTTGGCATGCGGCCAGCAGCTTCGTCAGATCAGTGGTGTCCGCCTCAGTTTCCTGACCTTAGGTTTCACCAAGTCGTGAAGCTGATCTGGCGGAATGTGCAGTCCTTTGTCGAAAGTGTCCACATGGAACGTCTCACCAAAGAACTGGCCTTGATGAATACAACACAGGACAATTTTGGCATTTTCGAATAATAATATATAAAAGGTAAGAGCAAAGTGATATCAGAGTCCTCGCTATGTCTACAGTTTCCTCGACAGCGAACTGAGGACGGGCAGTGTGAGGTGAAGCCAATTAAAAACTACAAATTCTTTGGGTGTTTTATATATAAATCAATAAAATTTGCGTATATTTGCACCAAGTTTTTAATTGCAAAGATATGAATTCTATTAAAAAGCTTTTTGCTCAGAAACTGATGGATGTCAAAGCCATCAAGTTGCAACCCAGTGATCCGTTTACATGGGCCAGCGGCTGGAAGTCGCCCATCTATACCGACAATCGCAAGACCCTTTCGTTCCCCGAAGTGCGCTCGTTCGTCAAGCTCGAGCTGTGCCATCTCATTCAGAGCGAGTTCCCCGAGGCCGAGGCCGTAGCCGGAGTGGCCACGGGTGCCATTGCCCAGGGCGCATTGGTGGCCGACCAGCTGGGATTGTCATACGCCTACGTGCGTCCGAAGCCGAAAGACCACGGCATGGGCAACCAGGTGGAAGGCGAGTTGAAGAAGGGAGCCAAGGTGGTGGTCGTCGAAGACCTGATCTCTACTGGCGGATCGTCGCTGAAGGCCGTTGCCGCCCTGCGCGAGTACGGAGTGGAGGTTGTCGGCATGGTGGCCTCGTTCACCTACGGATTCCCTGTGGCCGAAGAAGCCTTCCGTGAGGCTGGTGTGCGCCTGATCACCCTGAGCGACTACAACGCCGTGCTGGAGCAGGCCGCCGAGACGGGTTACATCAGCGAGCAGGACAAGGCCGTGCTGGCTGAGTGGCGAAAGAACCCGGCTGAGTGGGCTGGCCCTCAGCGTTAAGGGCAGGGGAGCCCGAACAAGCGCAGGCTCCCTCAAGCAGAATATCAACTATTACGGTCTGGTGCTTCGCTTGTCCAGACCCCAGTCCCTTACTATCATGACAAAATTTGAAAGCAGCATCAAGCAAGTGCCTTACGCTCAGGAGGCCGTCTATAAGAATCTGAGCGATCTGAACAATCTGGAGCGTGTGCGCGACCGCGTGCCTGAGGACAAGCTGAAGGACTTCTCGTTCGACAGTGACAATGTGTCGATCAGCATCGACCCTGTGGGCAAGATCACCCTGCACATCATCGACCGTGATGAGCCCAAGTGCGTCAAGTTCGAGAGTGTCGATTCGCCCGTACCCTTCAACCTCTGGATTCAGGTGCTCCCCGTCACAGAGACTACGTCGAAGATGAAGGTCACGGTGCAGGCCGACATACCCTTCATGCTGAAAGGAATGGTGAGCGGCCCGCTGCAAGACGGCGTGGAGAAAGTGGCCGACGCCCTGGCTCTTATCGATTACAGTTTGTGACTTTAGATTTTTGGACTACAGACTTTAGACTACAGGCTTTAGACTGCAGACTATAGTCTACAGTCAAAAAAAGTACAACAGTCAAAAAAATGAAACTCTGGGAAAAAAACTACGAGGTCAACGCAGAGATTGACCGTTTCACCGTCGGTCGTGACCGCGAGATGGACCTTTACCTGGCCCCTTACGACGTGCTGGGTTCCATGGCCCACATCACCATGTTAGAGAGCATCGGACTCCTGGGCAGCGACGAGCTGCCCGTGCTGCTCCGCGAGCTGCGCAACATCTACGACCTGACACAGCGCGGCGAGTTTGTCATTGAAGACGGCATCGAGGATGTCCACTCGCAGGTAGAGCTGATGCTGACCCGCAAGCTGGGCGACATGGGCAAGAAAATCCACTCGGGCCGCTCGCGCAACGACCAGGTGCTCGTCGACCTGAAGCTCTTCACCCGTCATCAGCTGCAACTCGTGGCTGCCGACGTGAAAGACCTGTTCGACCAGCTCATCGCGAAGAGCAACCAGTACAAGGAGGTGCTCATGCCCGGCTACACCCACTTGCAGGTGGCCATGCCCAGCAGCTTCGGCCTGTGGTTCGGTGCATACGCAGAGAGCCTGGCCGACGACATGCTGTTCCTGCAGGCCGCCTATAAGATGACCAACCGCAACCCGCTCGGCTCTGCCGCAGGCTACGGCTCGTCGTTCCCCCTGAACCGCCAGATGACCACCGACCTGCTCGGCTTCGACTCGATGGACTACAACGTGGTCTATGCCCAGATGGGGCGCGGCAAGATGGAGCGCAACGTGGCCTTTGCCTTGGCCTCCATTGCCGGGACGATGGCCAAGCTCGCCTTCGATGCCTGTCTGTTCAACTCACAGAACTTCGGCTTCGTCAAGCTGCCCAAGGAGTGTACCACAGGCAGCAGCATCATGCCGCACAAGAAGAACCCCGACGTGTTCGAGCTCATCCGCTCTAAGTCGAACAAGCTGCAGAGCATGCCCTACCAGATCACGATGATGATGAACAACCTGCCCGTGGGCTACTTCCGCGACCTGCAAATCATCAAGGAGGTGTTTCTGCCCGCCTTCGACGAGCTGCGCGACTGCCTGCGCATGACCGCCTATATTATCAACAAGATTGAGGTAAACGAACATATTCTCGACGATCCCCGCTACGACCCGATGTTCTCGGTCGAGGAGGTCAACCGTCTGGCTGCCGAGGGCATGCCCTTCCGCGATGCCTACAAGAAGGTGGGACTCGACATCGAGGCCGGGCGCTTCACGCCCTGCAAGGACATCCACCACACCCACGAGGGCTCTATTGGCCAGTTGTGCAACGACCGCATTGAGCAGCTCATGGCACAGGTGATCGAAGGGTTCAACTTCGAGCGGGCGCAGACTGCCGAGAAAAAATTGCTGGAAACATGCTGAAACGGCTATTCCTTATCGCAATGGTGGTGCTCACTGCGCTGACGGCCTGCAAGGAGAACGAGACCATCAGCCGTCGCTATCCGTGTCGCTTCCATTTCTACCGCGAGATGCACCCTACGAGCCTCATGTTCTCGGCCTATAGCAGTCCCGGGACATACGTGTTCGTATGGACAAAGATTGAGGTCGATGTGAAGAAAGGCACATCCTACCGCTATGTCTACGTGCAGAGCAACGACGGCAAGACCCCGACGGAGTCGAACCTCATCAACACACAGATAGAGGCGAACGTGCCTTACATGCTGGGGGCCAGCAACGAGATGGGACTTATCGTGGGCTGCACCAACTTCAACGGTCCTGTGGCCTACGACCGCATCTGTCCCAACTGTGTGGGTGTCTATCCCTTGCAGTGGACGGGCAACCGTCAGCAGGTGCTTTGCAACAACTGCAAGCGTGTCTACGACCTGGAGACTGCCGCCATCACGTCGGGTGCCGAGGGCGATCCGCTCATGCGCTATATGGTCAGCCTCGACAACCTTCGGCTGACGGTGTCAAACTGAATTCGCCTAACACCCTAACATGGCTGCGGGGGTGATGCCGCTATAAATTGGACACTCTACTTCCGCACTTGAATTATGAATTTTCTTGACAACGACCCCTCTGAGAATCGCACGAAAATCACCAAACTGAAAGTCGCTTGCAAATATGCGAGTATTGAGAGGGGTTGCGCATCTCGTTGATTTACAGTGTGTTGTGAAATCTTATTTCGCAAAATGAACTATTTCCCTCCATGAGACTTCGCCTTTCGAACAGCTCTAAGCAGCCTTTGCGCTGAGATTTGTATTGAATCAAAGTGGGTTTGCAGGCATATCAAACTGAGTTCTTACTTGAATCAGAACGTAACGGAAGTTAGAACTCAGTTTGATATGGCTGTAAACCCACTTTGATTCAATATTAATCTCAAAACCGCCGTTAAGACATGACTTGAGCACTGCGGTTCCCCGCTTCCAGAATGCACTTTTTTGTGAGTGCTTTTTTCTATGAATAATCTTGACAAAACTACGGTGGTCTGAACAAAGGGACTGTTCTAAATAATTCCAACCGTACAGGTCGAAACGGCTTCGCCTCAACAAGCCAGAAAGCAAGCTTTCGCTTTTTGTTCGGCTTGTGCGTTCTTTGACATACCTCAGCTTCAGTTCCGTAGAACATGTTGCCTTGATGGCAAGATAAAACTGTAAAGACGACGAGGGTGTGGCAAGGAATGTCACACCCTCGTTTTCCTTCGACAAAGCATAACTCCGTCACCAATTTATTTTTAGCATGTTACTAAAAAAAACGGTGCTTTATTTGTCGTATTTGAATTTTTGTATTACCTTTGCAGCCGTCTTTTTGAGGCCGCGATGGTGGAATGGTAGACACGAGGGACTTAAAATCCCTTGACCCGAAACGGTTGTGCGGGTTCGAGTCCCGCTCGCGGCACGAAAGGAGGTCATGGGGACGATGAGGCATTCGGCTGACAGGATTCTTCTGAAGCCCCCTTCTGACGCAACAAAGGCGCTCTCTCGGCTGAGGGAGCGCCTTTGTTTGGCTTGTACCGCGAAAGGTTAGTTAAGAGCATCGGCGAGTTCGGCACCGGCCTTGAACTTCACCACCTTCTTTGCTTCGATAGTGATCTTTTCCTTGGTGGCAGGGTTGATGCCTTCACGAGCGGGGCGCTCGTTGACGGCAAATGTTCCGAAGCCAATCAGCGACACTTTGTCGCCTGCAACAAGGGCTTCTTTAACGGCAGCAACCATTGCATCGAGAGCATTCTTTGCGTCAGCTTTTGTGAGTCCAGCACCAGCTGCAATCTTTTCAACTAATTCGGTCTTGTTCATAATTAATTCAGTTTAAAGTGTGCTTAAAAAATAATAATTTGCAAATTTAAACGCAAATATAAGAGAAAGTATTCAGAAAACAAACAAAAATCAAGAAAAAATGCATTTTTTGTTGAAAAATAATTCGAAAAGGGCATTTTTCATAGGTTGAAACAGATATTTTTCGTAATTTTGCCGCAAAATTCGTAAATCTTTAAAATAGAAGAAAGAAAGTGTTTCAGAACATACCAACAGTAACAAAAAATCTGCTCATCATCAATGTGCTGGCCTATCTGGCCTCCGTTGTGCTGGAGATGGGCGGTACTTTCGACTTGTCTTACTGGGGCGGCCTGCATTTCTTCGGCTCCCCCCATTTCTATCTCTATCAGTTTGTCACATACATGTTCTTGCATGGCAGCCTCACCCACCTGTTCTTCAACATGTTTGCGCTCTGGATGTTCGGTTGCGTCATTGAGCGCGTGTGGGGTTCGCGCAAGTACCTGGCCTACTATCTCATCTGCGGACTGGGTGCCGGCCTGTGTCAGGAGCTGGTGCAGTTCCTCATGGGCAGCTATAGCCTGACCATCGGTGCGTCGGGTGCCGTCTATGCCATTCTGCTGGCTTTCGGCATGACCTTTCCCGAAGAGCGCATGTTTGTGTTCCCCCTGCCCATACCCATCAAGGCCAAGTGGTTCGTCATGGGCTATGTGTGCATAGAGCTGTTCTTGGCCATCAACTCCAGCGGCGACGGTGTGGCCCATGTTGCCCATCTGGGCGGCATGCTGTTCGGCTTTCTGCTCATTCGCTACTGGGAGCGCCATCCCTATCAGAACTTCGACCTCGACAGTGGCAGGCAGTTCATGGGCCGCATGTTTGAGAACCTGGATGCCCGCAAGCGCCGCAAGCCACGGGCTACCGAGCCGCCCCGCAGGCCTGAGACCGACATGGAGTATAATGCCCGCAAACGGCAGAACCAGGAAGAGATTGACCGGATACTCGACAAGATACGCATGAGTGGCTATGACAGTCTGACGAAAGAGGAAAAACTGCGTCTTTTCAACGCAAGTCGCGAACAATGATAAACGGACTGAAGAAAGTTCTGTTCACCCTGATAGGACTGGCCAACGTGCTGTGCATCGCGCTGATGCTGCTCGTTGGCTATAGTGATCGCCTGTCGCCCGAAGCTCATCCCACCTTGGGCTGGGTGGGCATCACCTTTCCTGCCTTTGTGCTGGTCAACCTGCTGTTCGTGCCGCTGTGGGCCTTGCTCAGCAAGCGCGGCCTGCTCATCCCTGTGGTTGGCTTTCTGCTCGCCTTTCCCCCCATCCGCATCTACATGCCGTTGCATCTGCCCGGCGAACCGCCAGAGGGCAGTCTGCGCATCATATCCTACAACGTGGCGGGCTATGGCGGCAACTACAAGTACGACCATGCCTTCGACAGTGTGTTCAGCTACATCATAGCTCACAAGCCCGACATTGTCTGTCTGCAGGAAGACATGACGTCGAAGTGGCTGGACACGCAGGAACGCTATGCCGAGGTGTTTGCCTACAACGACACCACCTGTCTGACCAGGAAGGGAGCCCCCCGGAACTGCATGGGCATACACACTCGTTTCCCCATCCTGCGCAAGGAGCGGCTGGCCTACTCGTCGCCCTCCAACGGTTCGGTGGCCTACTACCTGCAGATTGGCAAGGACACGGTGATCGTCATCAACAACCATCTGGAGACGTCGCATCTGTCGTCCAAAGAGCGCAACCGCTATCAGGAAATGCTGAAGGGCGACATGCAGAGAGACACGGTGCGGGCCGAGACGTTCTTCCTCAAGGACAAGCTGCTGGCCAGCATGCGCATAAGAGCCCATCAGGTGGAGGTGGTGCAGCAATATGTCGAGGCCCACAGGCAGTATCCCATCATCGTGTGCGGCGACTTCAACGACACCCCCATCTCCTACACCCGTCATGTCATGGCCAAGGGGCTGACAGACTGTTTTGTAGAGACTGGAAACGGGCTGGGACTGTCGTTCAACAGGAAGGGCTTCAACTTCAGAATAGACCACATGATGTGCTCATCGCATCTGACGCCTTACGCGTGCGAAATTGATAACAAAATGGATGTCAGCGACCATTATCCGTTGCTTTGTTGGCTGAAAATGAGGGAAAATCCTTAAAAAATGTACAATAATAGGGTAGAAATTTTTCGAAACGTAAAAAAATGCCTATATTTGCAGGCTAAATTGCATAAAATCAATAAATAACATAAAAAAAACAATGCAAAACAAAGGATTAGTAAAGACAATTGCAGTAGCACTTGTGCTTGTATGTTGCTTCTACCTCTCCTTCGGACTTGTGACCAAGCATTACAACGATAAGGCTATGGCCATGGGCGAGGCGGGGCAGGAGTTTCTCGATTCTATGAAGAACGAGAAAGTTTATCTCGGGGTCTACACGCTCAAGCAGTGTCAGGAAATGGAAATCGGTCTGGGTCTGGACCTGAAGGGTGGTATGAACGTCATCATGGAAGTGTCGGTACCCGATGTCGTCGACGTGCTGGCCGACCACAAGCAGGACGCTGCCTACCTGAAGTCGATGGCAGAGGCCAAGAAGGACGAGGAGAAGAGCCAGGACGACTTCATCTCGCTGTTCATCAACCGCTGGAAGCAGAACGCTCAGGGACGTGGCCTGGCCGAAATCTTCGCCACACAGCAGATGAAGGGCAAGGTGAGCACACAGTCGACCGACTCAGAGATTGAGAATGCACTTCGCGCCGAGGTTCAGTCGGCCATCGATAATGCAGAGAACGTGGTGCGCCAGCGTGTGGATAAGTTTGGCGTGGTTCAGCCTAACATCCAGCGCCTGGAGGGACAGTCGCGCATCATGGTCGAAATGCCTGGTGTGAAGGAGCCTGAGCGCGTGCGCAAGCTGTTGCAGGGCTCGGCCAACCTGGAGTTCTGGGAGACCTACAACTCGCAGGAGATTGTGCCGCTGCTGGCTCAGGTCAACCAGCGCTATGCTGCTGTGATGAGCAATGAGACGGCTGCTACCGACACAACGGCTGTGGCTGCTGCCGATTCGACCGCTACCGTGGCTGCCGACTCGACCGCCGCTACTTCTTCGTTTACAGCCAAGCTGGCCAAGGCAAACGATAAGGCTGGCGACACCAAGGCCAAGGAAGAGGCCAAGAAGCAGAACCCGCTGTTTGCCGTGTTCCAGCCCGTGCAGGGTCAGGGCCTGGCCATCGTGGGCTATGCACTGGCACGCGATACCGCCGATGTCAATACCGTCATCTATTCTGAGATTGCACAGCAGATTCTGCCCGCAGAGCTGAAGCTGCGCTGGGGTGCCAAGGCCGAGGACTTCGGTACGGGCAGCCACGGCGACGTGTTCGCTCTTTATGCACTGAAGATTACGGAGCCTAACGGACGTGCTCCGCTGGAGGGTGATGTCATCACCAGTGCCAAGGACGACTTCGACCAGATGGGTCACCCCTCTGTTTCGATGGAGATGAACAGCGACGGTGCTCGCCGTTGGTCACAGATTACGAAGATGAACCTGGGCAAGGCCGTTGCCATCGTGCTCGACGATGCCGTCTACTCAGCTCCTCGCATTCAGTCGCAGATCGACGGTGGTCGCTCGCAGATTACGGGTAACTTCACCATCGAGGACACCAAGGACTTGGCCAACACGCTGAACTCTGGTAAGATGCCGGCTCCTACCCGCATCGTACAGGAAGAGGTCGTTGGTCCTTCGCTCGGTGCTCAGTCTATCCAGCAGGGTATCATCTCGTTCATCGTGGCCTTCGTGCTGCTCTGCGTCTACATGATCATGCTCTATGGCTTCGTTCCGGGTCTTATCTCTGATATCGCGCTGATCTTCAACCTCTTCTTCACACTGGGTATCTTGACGTCGTTCCAGGCCGCACTGACCATGCCTGGTATCGCAGGTATCGTGCTGACGCTGGGTACTGCCGTCGATGCCAACGTGCTGATCTACGAGCGCACGAAGGAAGAGCTGCGCCGCGGCCTGAATGTCAAGGAGGCCATCGGCAAGGGTTATTCTAATGCTTTCTCGGCTATCTTCGACTCTAACTTCACTTCGCTCATCACGGGTATCATCCTGCTCTACTTCGGTACAGGTCCTGTGAAGGGCTTCGCTACCACTTGGATCATCGGTATCGCTGTTTCATTCTTCACCGCTGTGTTCATGACTCGTCTGGTCTATGAGAACCGCATGAGGAACGACAAGTGGCAGAACCTGACCTTCACTACTGCCTACTCACGCAACATGATGCAGAACACGAAGTTCAACTTCATGGGCATGTGGAAGACTACCTTCACCATCTGGGGTGTGGCTGCCGTGGTGTTCCTTGGCTTCCTCTTCACACGTGGACTGAGCCAGAGTATCGACTTCACGGGTGGTCGCAACTATGTGGTGACACTCGACAAGGCAGTGAATGTTGAGGATGTGCGCACCGTGGTGCAGAATGCTTTCGTCAACACGATTGGTGAGAAGGCCGGACAGCGCGCCAATACCAGCGTAATCGCTCTGGGTACCGACGGCAAGACCGTGCGTATTTCGACCAACTGGGATATTGAATCGAACAATCCAGAGGTGGACGATCAGGCTGAGAATATTCTGTTTGAGACTCTGACCAAGGGCGGCTTCATCAGTCAGGCTAACGTTGCCGACTTCAAGAATCCTGACGTTCGCGAGGGTGGTTCAATCATTTCTTCGGCCAAGGTAGGTCCTTCGGTGGCTAAGACCATCACCAGGGGTGCCATCATCTCGGTCATCATCGCTCTGTTTGCCATCTTCCTGTACATCCTGCTGCGTTTCCGCAATATTGCCTTCTCAACGGGTGCTACAGTGGCACTGGCTTTTGACGCCCTCGTCGTGCTGGGTCTCTACTCTGTACTGTGGGGCTTCGTTCCCATGTCGCTCGAAATCGACCAGACCTTCATCGGTGCTATCCTGACCGTGATAGGTTACTCTATCAACGATAAGGTGGTGGTGTTCGACCGTATCCGTGAGAACTTCGGTCTCTATGCAAAGCGTGATCGTCAGCTTGTGTTCAATGAGTCGTTGAACCAGACACTGGCTCGTACCATCAACACCTCTGTAACCACTTTGCTTGTGTTGCTCTGCATCTTCATCCTTGGTGGCGACAGCATTCGTTCGTTCTCGTTCGCAATGATTCTGGGTGTCGTCTTTGGTACGCTGTCTTCAATCTTCATCGCCGCTCCTGTGGCTTACCTCACAATGGGCAAGACCATCAAGAACGACGTGCAGCAAGCATAAGAAGAATTGATTGCATAAAAAAACTTGGAGCCTGGCAGTTAGCTGTCAGGCTCCAAGTTTTTTATGTACTGGGTTGTGCGCTGCGAAATTGATTTGACTTTGATTGCAGAAGAGCGTTTTTTATTTCAGTACATTCAGTTCCTTGCCCACCTTGATGAAGGCATTGATGCACTGGTCGAGCTGCTCGCGGTTGTGGCCGGCAGAGATCTGTACACGGATGCGGGCTTGTCCCTTAGGCACAACAGGATAGTAGAAGCCGGTGACATAGATGCCCTCGTCCTGCATGCGTGCTGCGTAGATCTGCGACAGCTTGGCATCGTAGAGCATGACGGCACAGATGGCACTCTGCGTGGGCTTGATGTCGAAGCCTGCGGCCATCATCCGGTCGCGGAAATAATTGACGTTCTCTACGAGACGATCGTGAATCTCGTTGCTCTCGCCCAGCATTTTAAACACTTCGAGCGATGCACCGATGATGGCCGGAGCCAGTGAGTTGCTGAACAGGTAGGGACGAGAACGCTGGCGCAGCAGTTCGATGATTTCCTTGCGGCCAGTGGTGAATCCGCCCAGAGCACCGCCAAACGACTTGCCGAGCGTACCCGTATAGATGTCCACACGTCCGTAGGTGTTGAAGAACTCGCTCACACCGTGGCCTGTCTGTCCCACAACGCCCGCAGAGTGGCTCTCGTCGACCATCACCAAGGCATCGTACTTCTCTGCCAGATCGCAAATCTTGTCGACAGGTGCCACGTTGCCGTCCATCGAGAAGACACCGTCGGTGACGATGATGCGGAAACGCTGTGCCTGAGCCTCTTGCAGACAGCGTTCCAGCTCTTGCATGTCGGCATTGGCATAACGGTAGCGCTTGGCCTTGCAGAGGCGCACACCGTCGATGATAGACGCGTGGTTAAGGGCATCGCTGATGATGGCATCCTCTTCG
>Ga0326512_10003416_pt1 | contig 11653 bp, 14 predicted proteins | sample 1_2617_0518_D_FD_203652 | JGI IMG/M metagenome (GOLD analysis project Ga0326512, IMG submission 203652) | Bovine rumen microbial communities from UC Davis, California, United States - 1_2617_0518 | ecosystem: Host-associated > Mammals > Digestive system > Stomach > Rumen | place: USA... | reverse complement strand
GCTGTCGAGGCTGTCCACTTCATGAACCCGCTGACCGCCGCCGACTATCTGGGCAGCGCCAACATCAGCACCCAGACCGCGTTCGGCCTGAACTACATCGAGGACTTCCTGGGCCTTGGCACCGTGATCCTGACTGCCGGTGTGGCGAAGAACAAGGTGTTCTCCACCGCCAAGGAAAACCTGATCCTGTACTACCTGACCATGAACGGCGACGTCGCCCGCGCGTTCAACCTGACCACCGACGAGACCGGCTACATCGGCATGCACACCAGCCAGACCGACAGCCGCGCCCAGATCGAGACGCTGGTCATGTCCGGCATCGAGTACCTCGTGGAGTACGCCGACGGCGTTGTCGCTGGCACTGTGACCGGCGCTTGATGTACCGCGTAATTGAGGCGTTCTTCGACCTCAAGGACGGCAACTATCACTATGAGGCGGGGGCTGAATACCCCCGCCCCGATTATGAGCCGTCCCGTGAGCGCATTGCCGAGCTGGCTGGCAGGAGTAATCGCATGGGGTGTGCGCTCATAGAAGCCGTAGAACGGCCCGTAGAACCGCCGAAGGAAGAACCCAAGGAAATACCAGCCGAAGCCGCGGAAACGCCCAGAAGGGGCCGTAGAAGCCGCGTAAAGGGTGATGAGGATGATTGAGCGCGTTTGCGACGCTATCCACAACTACTTTACCCGCAGGAACAACCGTATCTATGACCGTTGGAGCGGCACGTTCACCATCGCAGACGGCGTGCTGGAGCTTGATTTGCAGCCCGGCAACTATTTCCTGATCCGTGGCAGCGACTTCAACGACGGCGTGCACATCTACCCGGCGGATGACCTGACGGACGAGACCTTCACGGGCACGATCTACAAGATGGTGCCGCCCAAGGCGTTCCTGACGCTGGTCGATGAGATCAGCGCGTGGGAAACGAAATACGCCGCGACCGTGAACAGCCCGTACCAGTCGGAGAGTTTCGCCGGGTACAGCTACACCAAAAAGAGTGGCAGCAATGCCGACGGCACGGACTCAACGGCATCGTGGCAGAGCACCTTTGCGGGCAGCCTAAGCCAATGGAGGAAACTGTATGAGCATCTTTGACAGCCCTATGCTGGATAGCTACAAGCACCAATGCGTGCTGCTTGAGCGGCAGCGCGTGTCTGACGGTCAGGGCGGTTCTAAGACCGTGTGGGTGGACGGCATGGAGTTCACGATGATCTTCTCCGAGGACACCTCAACTGAGGCGCTGATAGCCGAGCAGGAGGGCTTCACGAGCACGTATCATGCATTGGTTTCCCGCAACATGGACATCCACTTCCATGATGCCATCCGTCGCCTGAGTGACGGCAAGATTTTCCGGGTAACCAAGGACGGCGACGATGACAAGACGCCCGCCACATCGTCCATGGATATGAAACATCTGGTATTAGAGCGATGGGAGATTCCCGCAAGTGACTAATGTAGCCATCGCCCTGTACCAGTTTTTTTCTGGTTTTGACCTGCCCGCCTTTGTCGAGAACAACGTCCCCGACGAGGCGACGCTGCCGTACATCACATACCAGCTCATTGCCCCGGACTGGCGGGACAGCTCGGCGATGTATGCGCGGATATGGTACAGGTCAACGTCCTTCGCGGCCATCAATGCAAAGGTGGACGAAATCAGCGCCGCTATCGGTGAGGGCGTCAGCATACCGACGAACGGCGGGGCGGTATATCTGGGAAAAGGGTCTCCGTTTGCCCAGTATATGCCTATGGAGGGCGACAACACGCTCAAGGTTGTGTATCTCAACCTGATCATCAACGCAATTACGACATAAGAGGTGAAAATCATGGGCCAGTATACGCAGGTCAAAAATACGACCATGCAGGAAATCCAGATGAACGCCGGTATCATGGTGGACGAGTTCGCCCCGGACACTGGCGTTATCGGAAATATCCTCGCGGCAACCACGGGCGGCTTCCAGTTCGCCAGCAACCCCGAATATGAGGATTTCGGCGAGGACATCGACAACATGCCGCCCAACACGTGGCAGATGAAGCGCGTGCGCAGCTACGACCCCGCCGCCAGTGGCAACTTCGTGGCGCTTACCGCCGCACTGGCAAAGAAGCTCTCCGGCGCTGGCGCTGTTTCCGGCAACAAGATCACGCCAAGCCATACCCTGGTTGAGGCGGACTTCGACGACATCTGGATCATCGGCGACTACAGCGACAAGAACGAGGGCGTGGCCACCGCAGGCTATGTGGCCATCCACATCATGCACGCGCTGAACACCGCTGGTTTCCAGTGGCAGAGCACCAAGGACGGCAAGGGCCAGTTCGCATTCGACTTCCACGGCCATTACGACCTTGAGGACATCGATACCGCGCCTTACGAGATTTACGTCAAAACGGGCACTACGCCTACGCCCTGATGACCTACAAAGCGGCCTGTAGGACGCTCTGACGCTTCGGACGGGAAAACCCTAACCCGAAGATTGAGCGCCTTACAGGCCGTATTTTGAGCTTTTAGGAGGTATTTATGAAAACGCTTGCAAACTGTTCCCCGCGTGAGTTCCTTGTCCAGTCCAATAAAATCCGCAAGTCCGTCGCCAAGTGGCTTTCCCTGACCAAGCTGCTCGACATCCGCAAAAATCTCCCTACAATCCCGGAGGACGCCACGGAGGATGAGCGCCGGGACGCCATCGCCAAACAGGTGCAGGCCAACGCCTCCGCCATGCTGGACGCTATCCTTGACGATCACCCGGAGGAAACCGCTGAGCTGCTGGGCCTGCTCTGCTTCGTTGAGCCTGACGATCTGGACAACCATTCCATGACGGAGTTTTTCGGCGCGATCTCCGAAATCCTCAACAGCCGGGAGATCATCGATTTTTTTACTTCGTTGGTGAGTTTGGGGAGCGGGAATACTTCCGGGTCTGCCAAAGCATAAGGCTTGACCTGCTCGACCTGTACGGGCGCGGATATGTGCTTGAACATTGCCTTGACGCGGAGGAACAAATCCTGCGTGAACGCCAGTACAGGGCGTATATCACCGATTGCCTCATGACTCTTTGCAATAACGTCGCCCACGGTCTGGGCGGCAGCGCGATCAATGCGCGTTGGATGGACAGTTTCAAGGAACCCGACCCGCGCACGCCAGAGCAGATAGCGCATGATGTCGTGAAGAACGCTGGATTGACACCAAAAGGTGGTGAATGAAATGGATTTATTTGCCCTGTCGGCGCGGCTGACACTGGACAGCAGCGAATATGAACGCGGCCTGAGTCAAGCCGAAGATAGGTCGGGCATGTTCGCCAGCATCCTCAAGGCCAACCTCATCACCAAGGGCGTTGAGGTGTGCGTGAAGGGCCTCGCCAGATTGGGCGGGGCGGCGGCGAACGTGTTCAAGGGCGCAATCGACAGCTACGCTGATTATGAGCAGCTTGTCGGCGGCGTAGAGACGCTGTTCAAGGGTTCCGCTGACACGGTCATGAAGAACGCCGAGAAGGCCTATCAGACCGCCGGAATGTCCGCCAACGAGTATATGGAGACGGTGACGAGCTTCTCCGCGTCGCTGATCCAGTCGCTGGGCGGAGACACCCGGAAGGCAGCCGATATGGCCGATTTGGCTATACGGGACATGTCGGATTAACAAATCAGTCCGATTAAAACGTGTTGAACCTTACCAAGGGTGTGGAGCGAAAAGGCCGCAGGAAATGGCGGCATGAGATGTCTCTGCTAAAGGGGGAAGCCTAAACGCATTGCGCATGGTAATCCCTTGCCAAGTTACGGCATAGCCGTAAAAGGTCAAACGACTATCTCTTCGGAGAGTAGGGCTGCTATTGGTACGCAGCCCGAAGCGGCACGATTGACTTAAATACAAATTTGTGATATAATACAACCATATAGAACATGTGGAGGTATTGTATCAATGTGGAAAGACATTAAAGGTTTTGAGGATTTATACCGAATATCTGACACTGGCGAAGTATGGAGCAAAGACAGATGGGGTGTAGACACAAAAGGACGCAAAAGATTCTGGGAAGGGCGAAAGCTCAACCCAGGTATAGCGCCAAACGGTTATTATAGGGTAACATTTGCAAAAGGAAGAAAATGCAGAATACAGCGGTACTTGCATAGATTACTTGCAGAGCACTTTATTCCCAATCCAGATAATTTGCCGCAGGTCAATCATAAAGACGGCAATAAACTAAATTGCAGTCTGGATAACCTCGAATGGGTGACGAATAAGGATAATATAATTCACGCATACAAACATGGCCTTATTAATCACGTCCGAGGCGAACAGCATCCCAACTTTGGGAAATGTGGTGCGGAGAGCAAGAAAGCAAAGCGAATAAAAGCTACCAATGTAATAACCGGCGAAGTCAAAACCTATAATGCAATGATTGAAACCAAAGCGGACGGTTTCCTTCCGTCCGAAGTTTCAAGATGCTGTAATCATGGCGGCAGTCATCATGGATTTGTGTTTGAGTTGATATGATATAGTCTACTCCCCTAATAAATATCGGGAAACCGAGGGTAGCAAGGAACGCCAACAAGATGGGCACGGATATGCAGAGTATCCAAAATGCCTATAACGGGTTTGCGAAATCCAACTTTACAATGCTCGATAACTTAAAGCTCGGTGGACGTTGCTTTAGCTGAGCTTATAAACCTCGTGAAAACGGTGAAACTCCCAGCGGATAATGCCGGGGACAATACCGTGCGAAGCCCCAAACGGGGACCGTGTAACGACTATCGAAACGGCGGCGAAAGCCGAAACGGAGTAGAGTACACGCAAGCGCGTGGAAGTGCGAGGGGCGCGAAAGCGTCAAGAGATAGTCTGATCTGTATGGAAACATACAGCAGGGCACAAAGCATCCGCAAGGGTGCTTTTATTTTGCCCGGTTGCGGAGTAGCGACCCGCAATGAACATAATGTACGGCGGTACCAAGGAGGAAATGGAGCGTCTTGTCAAGGACGCTGCAAAGATCGACAAGTCCTTCAAGTACAACACCAAGACGGTAGTCAAGAACAAGAAGGCCGTCACCGAGCTGGACATGTCCTATGCCGACATCGTGCAGGCCATCCATATCGTCCAGACCAACATGGGCATCACCGGCACGACGGCGGAGGAGGCCTCGAAGACCATATCCGGCTCCATCGGCATGCTCAAGTCGGCATGGGCAAACCTCATCACCGGCATGGGAGAGGGCAACGAGGTGAAGCTGGACGGCCTGGTCAACGCGGTCGTGGACGCGGGGAAGACCGTCTTCGCCAACGTCATGCCCGTGGCCGAGAAGGCGATATACGGCTTTATCCACCTCATCGAGGCGTCCGTGCCAGTGCTGCTGGAAACGGTGCCGGGGATGGTGTCGCGCCTCGCGCCGAGGCTGGTAAAGGCCGCAGGCACGCTCGTGACAAGCATCGGGAAGTCCCTGCCGTCACTGATGAGCAGCATCGTGAAGAAGTTGCCGCAGGCGCTTAAAAGCGTCGAGCGCTTCATCATCGTGTGGGTCGGCGGCGCGATGGGGCGGCTTTTGTCCAATCTGGCCGGGTACAAGATACAGACAAACCAGAGCATCTTCCAAAACCTGTTTACGCAGCTGTTCGACCTGCTGAAGAAGGCCAGCGGCAAGATCAGGGAGTTTTGGAAGGTGGTTGTCCAGCCCATTGGGCAGGACATCGCAAAGCTGTTGCAGGGGATCGTGAGGGCGGCGATACATCTCCTTGACGGCCTGAAACCGTTCTGGGAGGAGGTATCGCCGAAAATATCCGAGGCGTTTCGGGCCATCGCTGATTTCTGGCACAACACGCTGTATCCTGTCCTTGACGATATTGTCTTTTTTGTAATTACATGGCTGGTTCCTCGAATCATCGAATGGGTAGGGAAAGCGGTTGATTTTGTCGGGAAGGCCTTTAAGGCAATCGAGCAATTCTGGCGTGATCCGTTATACCCAATTTTGAAGAGGATTTGGGTATATATTTCGGAAACCGTTGTTCCAAAGGCAGTAGAAGCATGGGGAATCTTTAGGGACAAAATCAAGGAAGTATTCGATAAAATCTCTCAATGGTGGGACGACAGCGGTAAAGACTTGTTTGATAAGGTCAAGAAATTTATCACTGAAACGCTCGTCGAAAAAATGGGAGAGTTTTACAAAAATGTCCTTTCGCCCATTGTTGAAAGTCTTGGAGGTATGGAAGGTATTATAGACCTGCTTATGAAAGGCATAGCGGGCTATATTGCCGCAAAGTCCATTAGCACTGCTTTAGGCGCTATACATGGACTCATTACCAGTATAACGGAAGGCTTCATCGGATTAAGCGCCGCAATCGAAGCGTTTGCGCCCAAGTTGATAATACTGGCCGAGATAGTTGCCCTGTATCAAGAGATAAAGCAGCTTCTTGACACGGACAAGGAATACAAGAAACTGTATTCCGGAAGCAGAGAAACCGTCCAAAAGAACCTTGATGAATATAAGCGCTTGTATGAAACGCAGGGCAAAGAGGTCGCCGATGCCTATGCAAGCGCATGGGTTGACGTCGGGAAACTGGATTATAACGATTCGGTGAGGCTTCTGGAATATGCTCTTGAACAGCAGTACACGGATATTCCCAAAAACCTTTGGGAAGGCTTTGCCAAGGGCTGGAGATATTATTTCGGCGGTGAAGGTCAAAAGGGAGTCGGTCTTAATCAGCTTGTGGAAGATGCCTTTGTCAATGCTATCGCAAATATAAGAATTTTGCTTGGACTTGATAAGGATGAGAGCGAGTCTTATATAATTGCGGCTGATATAGTTGAAGGCTTCAAAACCGGGTTGAAAGGCATTAAAACATGGTTTGAAGGACTCGGGGAAGCAATACTGCGTAGAATCAAAACAATCGCAAATGTGATAATACGTGGTATTAACACGTATATCCTAACTCCGATTGAAAACGCAATCAATAAGATCATAAGCGGCCTTAATAAAATTCCCGGTGTGGCACTAAATGATGTAACGTTAGGCAAAATAAGTGAGTTTGCTTTAGAAGCAAATTATGGCCTTGGAAGAAAAGGCAATGAGCGCTTTTTTGCCAACGGCGGCATCCTGGGCGAGGGCCAGTCCGCGTTTGTCGGCGAGTACGCGCCGGAGCTGCTGCGCGTCATCGGCGGAAAGGCGATGGTCACGCCGCTGTCGAAGGTGTCGGCGCGGTTCCCCGGCGGGCCGGAGACCTTTGAGCCGAGGGTGGCCCAATCCCGCCCCGTGACGGTCATCATGCAGGTGGGGGAGAAGGAATTTGGGCGCCTGGCCTTTGAGCTGGGCAGCGCCGAGGAGCAGCGCGTGGGCGTCAAGCTGGCGAAGGGAGGCGCGTACTGATGTTTACCATTGACGGCATGGCATGGCCGTGGCCCTGCACCATCGAGCGGGCGGCGGAGGTACGCGCCTCCGAGCTGTCGGGGCTGATGCTGAACAAGGCGTATTTCAACGACGTCATCGGCACGTACATGTCCTACACCGTGCGCGTGGCGATCCCGCTGGATCAGCGGGACAAGCACACGGCGCTCTACGACATCCTCACCGACCCGGTGGGGGAGCACACCGTGGTTCTGCCCTACAACCAGTCCAGCGTGACCATCACGGGCCGAATCGACAACGTGGGGGACGTGCTGGTGCGGCTGCCCAACGGTGGGCAATACTGGAAGGGGCTGGGCTTCACGATCACGGCCAACAATCCCACCCGCACGCACACCCTCGCCGAGGCCATCACGCGGGGCCACGGCAACATGCCGGAGGTGGCCGAGCACTCCGAGGGCGACACCTACATCTGGGTCGGCAACCGCTGGGAGCTGACGGTGCAATACCGCAACGCCGACATCACCCGGTATTGAGGAGGCGGCTATGTATATCAAGACCCACGACGGGCAGAGCACATACAGGCGCATTTCCAACCTTTCCTTCGCCCCGGAGACGGACCTGACGCTGTCCACCGTTCCCGTCTGCGGCTTCTCCGCGGACATCCACACCACGGACGACGTGGGCGGACGCATCGACCTGTACGACGACATGAACGCGCTGTGGGCGTCCTACATCGTCACGTCCCGCAAGCGCAAAAGCGCCGACGTGCTTCACGTTGAAGCGCAGTCCGACATAGCCGTGATGGAAAACTGGACGCTGGGCGCTGAGATGTTTTCAAATTACTCCGCCGATACCTTTGTGCAGCGGCTGTATACGGATGTGCCCGCATCCGGGTCACTCTATCCCGTAAGCATCGCCGTCCATTACAGCATTGGGGGCGCGTCCGTGACCGGCTTCTGCCCGGAGCAGACGGCGCGCGAACGCCTGCAATGGCTGTGCCTGACCATCGGCGCGATGGTGAAGCAATGGCAGGACGGCACGTTGATGATCGTGCCCGTGCCAAAGTTAAACAGCACGGCGGATGCGACGCTGATCCCTCTGAAGGATACCTACTGGCGACCGGACATAGAGGACCGGACGGAGGCTGCGGACGTCGCCTTTACGGTGTACTATGGCTTTCACAAGGTCACCGACCCAGACACCGACAAATCAGACGAGACCGCCGAGGACAGCGCGGGCGATACGTGGGGCTTCAACAGCTTTACATTGTCGTATGAAAACACGGGGGCCAGCGCCGGGAGTCGGGGCGTGAGCGTGGACGGCGTGACGCTCATCAACAGATACAACTACGGCGACATAGCCGCCGCCCTGACCTACGCCTATTTCGCCTATCAAAAGATGGAGGTTGAGGTCATCAACAACGGCCAGTACTGGCCGGGGGACAAGGTGCGCATCTACAGCGACGAGTCTACCATCTACGAGGGCTACATCCAGTCGTGCAATTTCACCTTCGGCCTTCAGGCAAAGTCCCGGATGACGGTGCTCATCACCGAACCCGTACAGACCGCGAAGCTGACCGTAAAGTACAATTACCAGTTACCCGGCGGCGCGGCGACTGTGCTGCTGGGGAGCTCGTATTACTATCTGCCCCTGGGCGAGGTGTACAGCGTCACGAATCCGTTTCTGACCATCCCCAACGGCGGGAGCGTGACCACCTACACCCCGGAGGTGGAGACGATCATAGGCACGCTAACCCAAGCGACGAGCCGAACCGTGGAATACGCCCCGGCCAGTCTGGACGTGGCATACATCGCCATCGACACCCCGCCGACGAAGCTGACCTATCAGAACGGGGAGCGCATCGATCTGACGGGCATCGTCGTCCGCGCCTACGATGAGAACGGCAGCGTGTTCGATGTCTGGTATGACGGCGGCGAGAAGGGCGTCATACCGCCGTCCAGGCTCTACCACGACGCAACAGCCACCGGCAGCGGCGAAGAGGATCTGCGCCTCTGGTGGCCCTACAACGGCGAGACCTATGGGACGATACTGACCATCACCGTCACGACATGAGGAGGGATATAAGTGGCACAGAGTGAAAAGGCCCTGATTACGGAGACGTCGCTGACCGACGCGGCGGACGCCATCCGGGAAAAGCTGGGCGTGAATACCGCCTATCTGCCCTCCGAGATGGGGGCGGCGATACGGTCCATCAAGACGCTGGACGCGACGGTGAGCGGCACCACACTGATCTTGACCGGCACCGCCGCCCGCGTCAGCGCAACGACATTGATCGTGGAGGAGAACAATGGATAATGTGATAACTGCCGTGTTCGGCGCGATGCGCACGGCGAAAACAGCGCCCCGGCACCAGTATGACTACGGTCAACACTTGAAGTTTTCGGGCCTGCCCGCGATGCCGAATGCCTACGAGGTGCATTTCGCCAACGCGGGCGACACCGACGTGCTGCGCGTGCTGAGCGACGGCACCCCCGTTGCCATCCCCGACGTGCTGCTGACCACCGGGCGGGACATCGAGGCGTGGGTGTACGTCCACACCGGCGCCGAGGACGGTGAGACGGTCTATACCGCCCTCATCCCCGTCATCAAGCGGGCCAAGCCCGTGGACTATGAGCCGACGCCGGAGGAGGCGGGTCTTGTTGAGCAGGCCATCGAGGCGCTCAACCGCAAAATAGATGTCCTCGACAACGCGAACATCTACGAGATGTCCGTTGAAGATACCACGCTGGTCTTCACCAGCACGAAGGAGGGATAACACATGGCCGAGATCAGGAAAATCCGGGTTGATGGCACGGATTACGACGTGCGGGATACGAGCAAGATTCCCGTGGATCAGGGCACCGCCAACGCCGGGAAGGTGCTGGCGGTTGGCTCCGACGGCAAAGCCGCGCCATCCGGCATACTTGGCGACAAGGTGGACAAGACGCAGACCATCAACGGTAAGGCGCTCAACGCGAACATCACCCTTGACGCCAACGATATACCCTATGACGATGACCCCGAGGCGGAGATCGTGGTCGGTTCGGTGGGGTCGGCGCTGTTTCAGCGGCCTCAGTATAACCAAGTGGTACGGGTGGACGGTGAACAGTCGCTTACCGACGCGCAGAAGGCCACAGGCCGGGGCAATATCGGGGCGGCAGATGTGGGGAGCGTAGAGGAGTTAAATAGTGCTGTAAGCAATACCAACAATTACCTGGGTGCGAAAAACCTTGCATGTATTCCAAATAAAACAAATACCATCAATGGGATTACGATTGCATGGAACAATGGTATAGCCGTAATAAACGGCACATCTACAGCTGTAGTTTATTATAATTTCGCCTCGCTCGAATTAAAAACGGGGCGTAATTACCAGCTGAATGGGTGCTGCGATAACGCATCGCTCTACGTTCTGGACAGCTCGAACAACGTTATTGCGCAGGCAAATTACGGGCAGGACATCGCGTTCAGCGTCCTTACTGATGGAGAGTATAATCTGAGACTGCGAATCCCGACAGGCAAAACGTTTGAAAATGCGGAATTTACCCCGATGGTGAGGTATACCGGAACAAGTTCTACTTTTGTGCCTTACGTCCCGACAAACGAGGAATTGGCCGCTGATATTTCGGCCGTTAAAACCGAATTTCAGAACGCCGATACTATATTGTCTGGCCGTATTGACGCTGTTGATGTAAAATCAGAGGCGGCAACGACCGCAGTTGATGGGATTGAAAGCTCTTTTCCCCGCAACCTTTTTTCCCCCAGTATCGGCACTGCGTCGTCCAGTGGAATCACCATCACGAACGCAAACGGCATTATAACCCTGGATGGTACTGCTACAGCAACCGTCCGTGCTGGAATCGGCAGCATATACCTTGAAGCAGGAAATTATATCCTGTCTGGCATGAACAACCAGTATATTGCGCTCCAGCTCCTTAACAGCGATAATTCGCAAGTGATCGCAGCGCAGCAAAGCGGCGTTGAAATGGCGGTCAGCATTGAAGAGACAGACTGGTATAACCTGCGCGTCTACATCAGTAATGGTCGCAGTCTGGAGAACGAGAAGGTTTATCCGATGATCCGGAGTGCTTATATGATAAACTCCGAGTTCGAGCCGCTCGGGGCGGGCAATATCGCACTATGGATAGGCGATTCTTACGTCCAGGCAAATTCGCTCTCTGCTGCCGGACTTAATCAAAGGAAACGGTTCTCCACGCAGGTTTGTGAGCATTTCGGCTGGTTTGAAGTGAATTATGCTGTTGGCGGTATGGGTTTTATCGAAGGTAATACTCCGTATCTTGCACAGCTTCAAAACGCCATCTCAGACACGAGTTATAATCACTATA
>Ga0326512_10003415_pt1 | contig 11653 bp, 15 predicted proteins | sample 1_2617_0518_D_FD_203652 | JGI IMG/M metagenome (GOLD analysis project Ga0326512, IMG submission 203652) | Bovine rumen microbial communities from UC Davis, California, United States - 1_2617_0518 | ecosystem: Host-associated > Mammals > Digestive system > Stomach > Rumen | place: USA... | reverse complement strand
TTCAAGAGCGGCAAGAACGTCATTTGCCAACTCTTCATCGTGATAATCGTGAATAATTTCTTTCCAAATACTTCTGTGTTCTTCTGGTGAATAGAAATCCCTATATGATGATACCAAATCCTCTAAAACGTCTGGACTGTAAGATTCTCTTATTATGCGCATAAAAAATCCCCTTTATTTAATTAGTAAAAGGGATTGAAATTACTATGACTTAGTATAAATCTTTTTTACATTCTTAACTGCCTGATCAAGCCTTTCCTTTTCTCTTTCTTTACAATCTTTAATTGCCTGGTCAAGTACTGTAAGAACTCCATCATCGTAATTGGTTCCGGAACAAATAAAACTGTTAATGCCGTAAAGCTCCCTATGAACCTCGTGAGCCTTTACTTCATCCTTGCCCTTATCCTCACAGTAATAATGAAGTGCATTACATAAAACGTGTAACTCCTGATCGTCTAACTCAAGAGTACAGGATCTTACTGCGGGCTTGAAAGGATCCCTATGAAATTCTAAACAAGTCGTTGGTTTACCCTCCTTAGGCGTATGTAGAGAATTATTCTACCTCCTGGTATTTCCAATCTTGGGATTCGAAAGTCTTAAGATTACTAACCCTCAAAACCCTGCGATATCCATTTGCTTCTTTATGATATTTATAATGTTGATTTAAGAGCCAATCCCTTTGATCCACATCAGTTTCCATTTCTATTTGTTGTTCGATTGCAGACATTTGAGATAACTTATAATCCAACATCTTTTTATTATAGGATGGAATAAAAGTTGCAACCCCTTGAGTAATTATACCTATCACTAGAAGGGATAGAAAGCCTATAAGGAGCCCTACAACTATAGGCGCAATCCTATCCTTAAAATCTACTAAAGGCTTATCCTTTGCACTTATAACCGCCATCGCTATAATACTAATTATTATGCCAATTATGATTACTATCCATTTAAGTGTTGTTTGAATCATATTTCTATTTCCTCCCAATCTGAAGAATAAGGTAAACTACTAGGGTCTTCTCCTACATTAAAGAAAACGTTAACAACATTTTCAAGCCTAGGACAGTAGCAAATCCAATCACCATCTTTCAAAATAAGTTGATAACAAAGGGTATCATTCTTATCTATAGAAAACCAATAAACCTCATCTTCTTGCCAACCATTCTTTTTAAGAAGAAGATCAGCAGTCCATTTAGTCCACCTATTGCCTGAATAACCCCAGCCTGGGCTGAAATCAGGATCGATCTTTTTTACTTCCTCTTCAGTGAGCCCGTTATCATCTACAGCCCAACCATATATACCATCGTCGATAAGTTTTTGAAATCTTTTCTTTTCACCCTCTCGGCTTTTCTCTTCACATATATGTTGAGTGTCTGTATAGCCGGCTCCGTCTGCCAATCTGTTTATAATGTTACGAGTTTCTTCTACTTTATCTAAATGGAACTGCCAACAAATAGCTATGGCTCCTTCCCACATTTCAGTATTTTTGAAAGCTCGTGTTCCGTCAGGCATCATCATTTCTTTCCTAACTCTCCCATCTTTAATCCCGCGGCTTTTTCCATAGACTTTGCACAATCCCGGAGCTTACAAAGCCTTTTGATTTCTTTTTGCATTTCAATTATGCTACGTTGATTTTCATAAATATCCCCACCACCCCAGTAATTAACTGCTTTCTTAGCATAACGAAGAGATGCTCTCATTCGATTTATATCTTTTGCATATTCTGCCCAAGACTTTCTTACGACCATATCGTATTCAAGGTCGGGTTCCTCTCTAACTGCTCTTTCACAATCATCGATCATATCCTGATGGTGATCATCAAAATCAAAGTCTGTAACGGATTCACCCCAATCGGAATCTTTCATTGCTTCGAAAAAGTAATCTTCCATAATTGTAATCTCCTATACCTCAAATCCATCAACGGTCATTTGGTCTAAGGCATCCGATAAAAATTTCGGACTAATGATTGGTTTATCATAATCCTCATCCCGTTTGCACAAGTGGGTTTTTATACAATTAACGATTTTAAGCATTGATCGTACTTCAAGTTCTCTTGCTTGGTCTTTAACATCTAGCATTCTATGCTAATCCTCTTTATAATGGTCTGCTACAATTCCATAATCATAACCCCATAGGAAGCATATCTCTTACCGATGTAATTACAGTATACCCATTGTTTCTTGCTTCCTGAGTAATCCTATCAATATTATCTTCATACTGTAAACCCAATGTTGTAAAAAGTGTAGCAACAAGAGTTCCTTCTTTATCGTAAATACGAAGTCTTATATGACGCCAATTCAATGCACCCATTTGCATTCTCCTTAAAAGTTCATTATCCAATCATCTTTTTTATCCCATATACGTGCCATGGGTATTGGATAATAATACCTATCTGATCTTCTTAAACAATCCTTTTGTTCATAGAATTTTTTTACATCTTCATAAACTTTATCCTCTGTAGAAGGAAGTAACTTAAATCCATAATGCCCACTTAAACAAGGACTAAAATAGGAAAGTGCGTATATATTGTATCCTTTATCCAAACATTCTTTGAGAAAAGAAGAAGATGGTTCTACACAGAACATTATTTTCTGATCTCTAGTTAAACTAGACCTTAAACTTCTTTTTAAGCGATCGATGTCAGCAAGCCCCAAATCTCTACAATCAGGGTATCGAGCTTCTCGAATCGATTCTAAAGTTTCTAAAGGGTTGTATATTCTTACAAAACAATCCTTTATATCGACATCTTTATATTTGCAAAAAGGACAGTCATTATCCTCGCGTTTCGGGGGTTTACTAAAGAATAAATCAAAATAACCTTCTCCTAAAAACTGTCCGCAAGTTGGGCATCTATAATCTATTCTAGCCACTTTATATTCTCCTTACCGATCCTTTATCTTTAATATGAGCCAACAAAGCACCCAAATACCTAAAACGATTAGTATCATAACCCAACCGTATTTTATAGTAAAGTGCCAATAATGTTTACATAATTCAATGTACTCTTTCCACATCTTCGTCCTCCAAGAACTTTCCGCATTTAGAACATACAAGTTTATAAGGAACTTTGACATATACAATATGAGTAGCCCCTGATTGCTTTACTTCTAAAATAGGAGAGTTCTCTGGGTGGAATTCTCCAGAAGGCCCAAAGTTAACCATAATACGATCATTAGGATTAAAAGCTTCCAAAGCCTTTTTCAAATCTCCTATTGTTTCAATCATTTAAGCAACCTCTTTTTCATAAGCGTCAAACCAAAAGTTTGCGCCATCAATATTGTCTATGGCTACCTGCATTCTCATTTCAAAGTAACCTGTCTTTTCTAATTTAAGAACGCCAAGGTGTTTATTAGTTGCACATCCAATATCCTGAAGCTCTACGATAAAAGCACCTTTACCCTCTTTTACTACTTTTGTGATACGGTCAGGGAAGTAAATACCATAGAGCGCTCCGACTTTAATTTCACACTTTTTGAAATCGAGCTTTCCTCTTTCTCCCATTGTCGTCTCCTTAATTAAAACTCGTATCCGTCTTCATTGTTTTCAACATTCAATAAAAGATTAGATACCGCATCGTCTTCTGCAATTCTCCAAGACTCAATATTTTCATATTTATCTAAATCTTTTTTATTAACTAAACGAACTTTTGCTGAACCATTTTCGATAATATTGATGTAGTAATTATTTGCTTCGATCTTTGAAGGTTTTCCTTCGTGCCAAATCAAATTATAGAATGGATCTGAAAGACCCTTCTTTGCAAACTTCTTTGCAATCTTTTCTCTGTAAGGGCCGAAGATGAAAAATTCTTCGTAAGTTGCTTTTGGATATGATCTTATTTTTCCTTCAAACCAAAGATTGCATTTACCTGAAACCTTTTTGAAGTCATAAGCCATATCACCTACTGTCCACCAGAAATGTGGAAGTCCACCACAGTTGTTGATCTTTGAAGGAATTATATGTATCTTAACGTTTTTCGGATCTTTCGCTTTTACTTTAAGTGCTTCGAATAAACAGTTGCTATACATCTCTGTTCCTCCTTACGATATAATATAGGGAACTTTCTAAACCCGTTTTCCTAAAATGTTCCTAAAAAGGTAAAAAAAAAAGGACTCTTTCGAGTCCTTTTATTTTAATCTAAATCAAGTTTTAGATATTCTTATTTGGTACGTATTTATCTTCTACTTCTTTATCAGTAGCATATGCAAACTTCCAACCCTGCTTTAATAAAGAATCTACACTACTTGTAGTTGCTTTAATTTTCTTATCTAATTCTTTTTTAGCTTTAGATAATTCTTCTTTATCTCCTTTCTGGGTTAATACATATACAGGCTGTCTAATTAAACATTCGTGTCCGTATAATGGATCACCTTTCTTTTCGCAAGTTCCTCTTTTAGTGAGGCTATAGATTTTACCTTCAGGACTCTTCATAACCAAACAAGCCATTCCGGTATTCATTTCTTTGATTCTCTTTTTAGATTCAAAGAACTTCAAAGCCTCTTCAGAACTAGCACCTCTTGGTACGCCATACATTTCTCCCATATCCCTAACTTCATCGTCCTGCTCGATCGGATCGGCATCGAAAGCTAAAGACTGATAATCGAATATCTCTTCTCCTACTTCTCCATCTATGCCTTGTTCGTAAACTTTAATAGGAAGATCGTATTCTTCAATAAACTGTCTCAACATTGCAGGAGTTGCTTGCCAAGTACCATCAGTTTCTGGTGCACACATTCCACTCTCAGCGTCCCCATCAGAGAAAGGAATAAATCCTGTCTGCATTCCACAAGCCAAAGCCGCATTCTCTAACTTAGTAAAGTATTCAGCTTCTTCTCTTGGATCCCAACCATCTGGGTTACCATGTTCGTCGCAAGGGTATTGATCCCAATCAGGTGTTACAATAAATACATCCATATCAGAAGCATTTTCTTTTATAGATTTCTTTCCCTTCTTTTTTGATTCACTTACTTTACTTCCTCGGCTTTCACAAACCCCAGTTAAGTAATCAATTGCATCCTGTACATCTGCTTCAAACTCTTCATAGTCTCCTGAGTTCCAAGCTACTAATGGTTCGCCGTCTCCATCATAAGCATTCTTACCAAAGTAAGTTCTCATACTACCACTGTAGTAACCACCATTATAATTCAAATCAAATTGAAGTTCCAAATCAAGTTTGTCAATGAAAATCTTTGCAGGGAATTTTCCATCCCAATCTTTTGAAACTCCGAGGTTAGGGAATTTATCTTTAATCTCTAAGAAGATATTATTAAATAACTTAAACCATTCAGTAGGAGTCTTTGCACTTGTGATTCTTTTTTCTTTAATAGATTTCTTATTCTTTTTCTTTGATTCCGTAAAGCCTCTATAATCTTCTTTATTATAAGGCTGTCCATTGTAAGGATCGTATGGAATATTTCCTCTATGAATAGGATATGCAGTCCAACCAGCTACCCAAGCGGCCCAGTGAGTACTAAAATCAGTATCTATTTGATCGAAATAAGAACAAGCTAACTCTTCAAGTTCATCTTCAGTATAACTATCTAAATGGTTTTCTCTATAGCCCTCTTTGAATGCTTCCGCATCTGCTAACCAAAGATCGTTATGGGGATTAGAAGAGCGTTCGAGTTGTTCACTTTTATCGCACCAGGCATAATAAGCTTTTTCCATTCCGTCAATTACAGGATTGTTAGACCCAATATTCATACTTGCCCAAATTAAAGATTCTTTTATTCTTTTACTTTTTGGCTTACGTGATTCTTTACAACCATTGTATTGAGCCGCTAAACCTAATCCATATCTAAACTGCATTCCGTTCTTTGCGTTAAACTCGTTTACAACTTCTCCATCCTTAACAACTTCTACGTGAGCGACTACACCACCTTCAACATCTGTACTTATGAAAACATCAAAGCCGTGTAATTTATAACAACCATTGTCCTCATCGAAGTCCCCTATAAGTTTATCAGCGAGATCATAAACATCGTTTTCATTTGTAAACTTTTCGCCGCCTCTAATCTTAGGGAGGTCAGGATCGTCTTTACAATTATATTCTTTTAAGCTTTTACCTTTTGGCTTTGTAGATTCTTCTAAATCTTCCTCTTCGAAGTAATCATCCTCTTCTTCGTAGTCGTCACCGTACTGTGCAACGAAATCAGGGTCCCAATCAAATTCATCTTGGAATTCTTCATAGAAGCCTGCAGGGCCCATATCTGCTAATTCCTGATAGTAATCCTGAGCCTCTTCCATATTGTCACACAAATCTTCATCTTCCCAAAGAAGCTCTTTGAAACTTTCATCGTAAGGGTCTACACAACCACCGCATTCGTAGTCGCACTTAGCCATCTCTCTAACTAAGCCTTTCTGGTAATCTGTAAGACCATCACCTGCAAATTCCTCTATATCTTCGAGAACCTTTTCTTTATAACCATCGCCTTTAATAAAGCTGGTAGATGCTTCGAGTAAATCTAAATCATCCTTTATATAATCTCTTGAAGTTTTCATTCCTTTCATAAATACTACCTCTAGAAATAATTAGTGTCCTATTTGGATAAGTAGTACTTATAATAAGACTTTACAATACGTTTTTGATTAGCTACCAACCAATCTACTAACTGATCTTGGGTTTCGAAGTTAAGAGGAATCTTATTCTGAAGGAATAGTAAATCAAACCAATCGCTACTACTAAGAAATCCGTAACCTATTTCAATTGCTTCTACATTGTTTAGATATCTTTCCCAAATAGTTTTATTTCTAATATAACGAGGCTGGTAACCAAATACATCTTCATTGAATTCTTTATTAAGTCTATGTACTCCGCCTCTATAAGAAGGGCCACCTTCTTTAGGCCATATCCAAGTATCACCCCAATGAAGGTTTCTCATTTCCTTATTGTAGAATTTCTCATCAGGAGCTTCACTCCAAGCATAATCAAAATGGCCATCATCCCAACTATTTTCAGACCAACCACAACCCATACATATTAAACCATTCTCAGGATATTCATTTAATTCTTTTTTATCGATTACCCACTTAGTAGGGTCATCATAATACCATTCATCTATGTAACAAACATCCCCATAGAGTGGACAATTCTTTTCATAAGGCTTAAATGTTTTACAATCCCTATAAAAGTTTTCACATTCTTTTAGAATTCGGTGATCGTAAGCTCTACGGGTTTGGTGGTATAATCTACTGTACTCTTTATCACTACCATTGTGATAAGAAAAGAAATCGTGTTTTCTATAACTTCTGCTCATAATAAAATATAGTTTTAGGTAAACAAAAAGGACTCCCTTTTCGGAAGTCCTCTTAAACTATTCTAGTTCTTCTTTGATAACTTGTTCCATGGCGGCTTTAATTACTTTGTCACCAAATTCCCCTTGTAACCCTTTAACAGCTCCTTTTACGTGAATCACTGCCGCATCAAAGATCTCCGCCCCTTTGTGGCCATCTTTAGTAGTTTGTTTTTCCGCCTCCACTTTTACAACTTCCGTTGTTTTCTTTTTGGCCATAAACAACTCCTATTTGTTATAAATCTTCCTTTGAGCTTCCCAACACTCATCTACTAATGCGGGATCAAGATTAACAATGCCATTCCAATTAGCTCTTACCCAATCCTTATAAGGTCCCCAAGTTTTATTTGCGGCTCTATAAATAGCACCAATCGAATTACCACAATCATTTGCTTCATTCATTTCTTCAAACTTACTTACGAGGATTGTGCACATATCGATATCGTTTTTATCAAAGCAAGTAGTGTTTCGGAAGTTTCCAAATCTCTTTTCACATTCTTCCAATAACTTATAAGCTCTCGCATTTGAAGAGAATCCCATCTTACCCATATCGAATACTGCACAATACTGACCTACGAATTCCAATGCAATCTCTATATCCGAATAAGAAGAAAGTCTTCTACCTGCCATTTCCTGTACTCTATTTGCCTGAGCCTGTGCGACTTTTGATTGTGTGGTTGAATCTACAAAATCCTTAAGATCTGTCATAAATTCTTCTATAGTGTTTCCATCCCAGGCATCAGTAAGTCTTCCTTTCTTATAAGTTTCCAATGTATATTCTGTATTAGAATAATTTGTTGCAAGTTGTAACTGAACGAAATATCTATTACGCCTGTCAATAGCAAAGGCTACTGTAAGGTCCTGATCCCTAACAAGTTCTGCTCCTAATATTTCCTTACAATATCTCTTAAATAACTTTTTTGCTTTGGCGTTATCGAATCCATCTCTTTTGATTTCTTCACCGTCTTTGTAAGTTCTTGCCATTTCCTTTACTCTTTTCTTTCCTTCTGAAAGCGTAGCTTTAGGAATAAACTCATCCGTAAATTCTGAGAAGTCTTTAATAAAGTCTTCATATCCAATTCCCTGCCACCTATCTGTTGTTTCGTTACCACCCTGCTGTACTTCAATTACATAATCGTACTGTTTATTATATAGATCAATTCTCGCCTTAAAGTCTGGACCGTTTACAAAGAATTCCATTACATCTCTAGTGAATCCTAATCCGCTACCTGCTAATAAACTCTCTACAATAGATGCGGCCTTAAACATAGGACCACCCTGTGCGTGCCAAATCTCTCCGTTATCCCTTCCTACTCCGTGCTTTAATATACGCTCTTCTCTTACTTTCTTTTCGTGAAGAGATCCATCTTCACCTCCAGGGATTGTTATGATATAATCATTAAGTCCATATTCCTGTGCAATAGCATTAAGTTGTCTTGCATAATCTGCAATTGCGTTAAAGTAAATCTTACAATGTTTACAAATAGGATTATCCTTAAACTGTGCGAGGAAATCTAATGCGTGTTTAACTCCTCCTCCACAACCATCTGCGAAACCTCCGAGCGGAATGTTTGCATCACTAAGACAAGTTTCATAACCTTCGATTGTTTCAATAAGAGCGCCTTCAGGATCGTCTTTACAAGATGTATTATAAGCTCCTGTCCATTCACCTGACATAAGGTTATCAAATATTTCCCTTGCATCGTTTACATTAGGGTTTCCATCCTCGTCTACTATAAATTCACTTAAGTCCTGATCTTCAAGCCACCAAGCATCTGAATCTAATTCATACAACTGATCTAAAGCTTCTTGTTCATTTGCATAATCCAAATCCGACATTCCCTTAGCTGAAGCTTTTATATGTAAGTCTTTAGCGAAAGCAGGATCCTTTAAGTCCTCATCAAAGAAAGCTTCCCAACCTCCGCTTTCAATTCTATTCAATTGATCTTCAATAGAGTTCATTATATTCTCCTTCTCTATAATTAGTAAGGGCATAAGAAAAGGGAAGTGTAAAACTTCCCTTTCTTGGTATGGATTTCTCCACCTCCACCACTTTGTTCTTTTTAGACGGTGAACAAAGAATATCCAACGTGGACCATAGGAGAATTGAACTCCTGTCCAAACTAAGTTTTCACAAACAAACTTCTATACAAGCTTAAGCTAGTTTTCGATTCGGGATAGCTACCGGATTCTGCCCAAGTATATAACCTTTACAAGTTACTTTCATAAGAGATACATGCTCTCGCTCCGCCTCTACTCTTACTAGTACTTCGCAATCTGTCAAGTTGAAAACTATGGAAGACACTTTCGTTTACAACCCGCTAGAGTTCTATTTGACTCTAGAACTTGAAAGGGTGCTTACGCAACCATTCTCAAGTCTTCGTATTCTGTTTCGTCGTTTACTTTACGGTGCTTTTAGAGTACACTAACTACTGTTGCTTGATTCGTTTGATACATCACCTAGCTGTCGAAACCGGTAATGGCCCAAATATATAAAAGTGTAAGCTTATCCGTGGGGATCGTTACCGTTGCCCCTTTCCTACTTACATAGGACTGCTTTGTTTATTCTCCCGCTCCGGCCTATCGCCTCTGTGTTGCGTTAGGAATTCACTTACACTTTATTTTCTAATTCTTTTAGATTCCTTAATCATATCCTTATCTGTGAGATCCATAATTTCTTTATAAGCATCCCCCTGATAAGCATCTACAGGATAGTAATCCATAAGTGCCTGTGTTACACCTTTAAGGAAATAAACTCCAAGATTTGCAAGGATGTCTAATTCGTCATCCTCTTCTTCATCATCAAATTCTATTCTATCAAAGAACTGTTTTACAGCTTTTCTTCCTGCACTTTCAGCGGCAGAGCAGAAACCTTTTCCTGCTTTATATGTTTCTTCTTTGATATTAGCTTTTACAACTCTCATAACAAACTCCTATGAATAATTAGCATAACTGGTCGTTAACCTTTGTTTCGATGGACCAGATATAGTTGTTATAAGCCCTTCTTACAGAATCATCATTCCAATGCTTCTTCCAATCAATGTTCTGTTTCTTACACCATTCTTCTTTAGATAAAACTTTATAACCAATTCTTTCACTAAGAAATTCTAGGTGCCTTTTTTCATCCCTTTCATCCGCCTTTATGATAAGCCAAACAAGTAGGAATATACCACCTATTAAGATAATGAATGTTAAGAAACCTTCCATACAATCTCCAAAAAAAAAATGTAGGTCTTTAGGAACGGGTGCAGGCCCGTCTATTGGTTTTCAGTCTGTCGCGCCCCTAATTCCTTTTGCGGCCTCGATACCGTGATTCCACAACCCGCTGATCGACTCCTTTAGTCCTCAAAGGTTTTCCCTTCGAACCTTCACACCTTTTCAGTGTTGTCGCCATTTTACATATATAAGGGCTCCGAATTCGTCTAACGCGTATTTTCAAAGAGTCACATAGCAAAGGCGACTCTTCTAAGACAAGGGGAGAGAATTAAGTCTTAACTCCAATTATTGACACCCTTATTTTAATCCAGGATTAACACTATTTCCGGAGCTTTCGCATACCCTTTGTTCTAGTACCTGGTTCGGGGGATTCCCTCAACCACCTCTCACGCGCGTCCGTATGACCGAAATGATACTCTTGAGATCACCTACGCCCCCTAGCTCTTGCTTGGTCCTAACCGGAATCGAACCGATACATCATTCTTAGGAGGAATGCAGTCTATCCATTAACTTATAGAACCATAAAAAAAAAAGAACCTTGACGGTTCTTTTTATTACACTCAAGGTTGAGATATATTGGCCTTGATTTGCAACCGTTCGATCCTATCGGATCATCTTTCAGTTTCCCGATCAATACCCACACTATTATTTCTAATAGTAGGTTGCATAGCGAATAACTTAAAGGTGTTATCTACCTACTACCACCAACCTTATGAATTCCTTTTTCAGTCTTGACTCCTTGCGGGATTCGAAGCTTGCAGGCTCCTATCAATTACCTACTTCATTCCTACCTTAGCTTTCCTTGCGGTACTCACTAAGCCAACATATTACAGTTGGATAACGCTATTTTCAGTTGATGGTGCTGAGCACTTTTGCTTATAATCACTGGTTATGAATGCTGGAATTGAACCAACTACCTATTGTGCCTAAAACAACTGCTCTACCATATGAGCTAATTCATATAATACTTCGGTGGAATCCCTTAAAAGACGAGGCTAAGCTCGAAACCTTGCTGGCTTTTGATCAGTTTAGGTTACATCGCCTTTCTCCTTTTGCCTGCCGGCTACTCAATCTACTAACTTCAATTCTCTCCATTTCTTTCAAGAATCTACCCGTTTTCGTTAATAACTCTGTCTGGTCTTGCGGAC
>Ga0326512_10003414_pt1 | contig 11654 bp, 11 predicted proteins | sample 1_2617_0518_D_FD_203652 | JGI IMG/M metagenome (GOLD analysis project Ga0326512, IMG submission 203652) | Bovine rumen microbial communities from UC Davis, California, United States - 1_2617_0518 | ecosystem: Host-associated > Mammals > Digestive system > Stomach > Rumen | place: USA... | reverse complement strand
GCCAGAAAACATGCTTCCTGGTACATGACCGGACTCAAGAACGCCGCGGCATTCCGGGCGAAATGCTATCAGCTCAACTCTTATGAAGAAGCCCGGCAGATGGCCGAAGAATTTTTAAAATATCAATAAAAATATCCCCTGTTGATGCAACAGGGGATAGATTTTTAACTGTTCAGGAAATCGGCCATTGTGATTTGCACACGCGGATTACCGTTTTCGTCAGGGTCAAGCATCTTGACTTCCTGCATGACAATGGGCGTATTCGGTGATGATACTGCACCGTCTCCGCCTATTGAACGCGGTACTTGCAGGAAATTATCAACAACTTCCATGCCCTGTGTCACCTCACCAAATGCCGCATAGTTTCCATCCAGGAAGGAACAATCTGTATAGCAGATAAAAAACTGACTCGATGCGCTGTCCGGGTCGGAGCTTCTCGCCATGGAGACAACACCCCTCTGATGAGATAAATCATTTTCAACGCCATTTGAGGCAAATTCGCCCTTAATCTTGTTTTCAGAACCCCCGGTTCCGGTACCCTGCGGGTCTCCGCCCTGTGCCATGAAATCATCCACAACTCTGTGGAATGTCAGGCCGTTATAAAAGCCCTGTCCGACAAGAGTTTCAAAATTTTCACAGGTGATGGGTGCTTTGTCCGGATAAAGCGTGATGACAATGATATTTTCATCCGTGACGGGTGTTTCAGCATTTGCATCAGCATTACTGGTATTATTATCAGCAACCGCGGCAGCCGGAGCCGGTTCGCTGTTCTCTCCGGAGGGAGCGGCTTCTGTTGCTGTGCCGCATCCGGTCAGCAGGATGAGCGCGGTCATACAGAGAAGTAATTTCTTTTTCATTCTTTCGGCTCCTTACTGGTCTGATTGGCACGGTTGAGCCATTCAGCGGCAACATCCAGAGCCTCATAGAGATTTTCGCGCTCGGCTCGCTGAACCGGCGGCTTGGGATTTTCCAAATCAGTGGACATCTGATAGAATTCCACTTTTCTTGCTACCTGAATACCGCAGTCTTTCTGTTGTTGTTCGAGTTTGAGATATACCACATACGGGTCACTCATACGGCCGTAATAAGCTTCTGTCCCTTTGCGGACAAGAGGATAATTTTTATAATTCATAAATAGCTCCTTTCTGACCGGCATTACTGCCAGGTCATCGTGAAATCTTCATCGAGATTATCAAAAATTTCAAGATTATGCCAGATAACGTCAATGCAGGAAGAACGGATTTTATAAGTCGGCGTTCCGTTCACAGCAACGACACCATTCAGACCCTCCAGTTTATAGAATGAAATGGTATAGTCTTCCCGGCCGTTCTGTGTAGTGAGATGGATTTCCGCATCGGGGGGGCTGTCGGGGAGTTCGGCATCAAGATATAATTCTTCGCCGTAGATATAGAGGAAGAATTTATATAACAGCCGGAAACGCTCTGTATCGCAGGGTTCACCGTTTTTGGTGACGACATAAGTATCTTTGTCGCCCTCGCCGACAAAATGAAGCTCCTGTCCGCCTCCGGTGACATCGAGTGTTCCGATATTCCAGACCATCGTACCGAAAATATTGGCAGAGGTAATATCTCCCGGCTGCATGGTTGCCCAGACGGCGCGTGTCTGTGCCACGCCATAGAGAACATCCACGCCCTCTAAATAGGCATAATATGCATCCGTGCCGTCAGCCGTCTGATACATATCACCGAATTTCAGTGTATAGACATTGCCGTCATCACAATCCATTGTGACAGTACAGAACGGAACATCAATTCCGGCCGTGAACAAATCCGTTTCTGTGGGATGAATCTGGACGAGTTCCAGAGAAGTCAGGCCGAACATGCCGTTTGTGACATCGGTAGAGTGTTCCACATTCAGATAGGAGAATATCGGCTCTCTCATGACATGTGTCGCGGCGGTTCCGCCGACAGAATCATCTTCCGCGGATTCATAATCATATTCCAGATAAATATCATAATCCAAATCTTCACGCTGAATCCGGACGGATTTTACAATGGGATAATTATCATCATCGGGCTTTTCGAGAATCGTCTTGGAAACAAACTGAATGCTGTCTTTCTGATAATTGGCCATCAGTGACGTTTTGACTAAATAAACACTGCCATTGACTTCGCAGTATGTCTGTGAACTGTCCATAGGGGAGACACTGCCGACAGAGAATTCAAAGTCCGTTCCATCCTGATAGGACATTTTCACTCTTGAAAGGGGGTCACTCAGTCCGTATTTGGCCAAATCCGAGGGCGTTTCCTCTACAAGCTGAATGGCGGAAAGCTCACTTGCATTATTGACGAGTGTTGAAATCAATCCGGTGTCAAGATTCATATCTTCATAGCCCCTGATGGTATAGACGGCTTTTTCGTCTTCGGATGCGGGTTTCAGCTGATATACGGTAAAATCTTCAGTATTGGAAATCTGAATTTCTCTGACATCATCACCGGATTCCGGATTGAGCTGGACGGCGTTCACTTCCTCATCATCAAGAAGCTGATTGGCAAGGGAACTGACATCAATAGAGCTATTATCCTCATCAGAATGACCAGTCAGGATGACAACGGCCAGAGCCGTCCCGACAATCACCAGCGCGGCGGCGGCAATGAGCAGATTTCTGACATTTTTGGACATTCCCTGTTTGACGGGTGTTTCCGCCGTCCGGGGCGTATCGGAAAAGAATGTATCTGCGCCGACCTGTGAATCTGTTTCCCGGACTTCCTGCTTTTCCTGTTCACTCATTTGTTTCGTCTCCTTAAGAATACCCAGACACCGACTGCCGCCACGGCCGCGGGAATGGCAAAGATAAAAAGATGAATGCCGTTCATGCCTGCTGTCGTAATGGTAATGGTTTCATTGGTCAGGTCTTTGGATGCAATCACGAGGCCTGCGCCCTTTCCGGCCATATTATTGATGACTGTCACCAGATACTGTGCATTATTATAAGAAGCATCCTGCATGACATTGGCATCACTCAGCAACATTGAGCCAAGCACCATGATATTGCTTTCATAAGTGATATTATTTTCGATATTTCTTCTTGATGAGATGGCCGCGATGGTCTGCGCACCGGCAGGGGTAGTATCAGCATTTTCGGTATTCTGTCCCATCTGGTTGAGATATACGGAATCTGATGTTTTCAGCAATGCGGATGTGATGCCGCTCGTTTTGGAATCCCATAACAGATTGATGACACGGCACAGGGGCGCGGCAATCGGAAGGGAAGTATTGGCCAGTCCGGCACTGTAAGTTTCTTCGGCGATTGTAGCTACAGGAACAGAAACGGCTCCTGTACTGATGGATAATGATACCTGCTGTGCAGCATTGACATCACTTTCCAAAGCAAGGTTATTTGTCACCTGAATGCCCCATGTTTCGAGGAATTCATTCAGATTGGGCGTATCGGACTGGTCAAATCCGGCGATATAAATCAGGTCTTTGCTGTACTTTCCGTCATTATAGAGAAAAGCGGAAAGCTTATCAACTCCGTTGGCGGTAATGTCATTGACCGGAGCCGGGAGCAGTAACATATCATACACTTCCGGGTCGAATTCATCATTATACAAGTCTATTTCCTGGATGTTATAGCCATTTTTATAGAGCGTATTGGCAAGCGCGTTGAGGGAATTACCACTGAATTGTGTATTATAAATCGGCTGTTCGTTGGCGAGGGAAATGACACCAATCGTGACCGGGTCAGCATCGGTGACATACATCAGGGCAGAGGTCAGATTCTGCTCTCCGGAAAAGCCCGTGATACAGTCTTCGAGTGTTCCCTGTCCATAATAGCGATAATACATATATTTCTGCTGGTCATAAGAAAACAGATTGCCGATATTGACGACTCTCAATTTGGACTCATCGGCGGCATTGGAAACGACAATATCGCCCTCTGTCAGGGATGCAGAATAATTGGTCTGATACTGATTGACAATATCGGGATTTGTGGACGGGTCTGCATAGCGCAGATGAATTTTATCCGTATACTGTGTATATCTTGCTAAAATTTCCGATACCATCTTGAATGCTTCGCCACTGGTCTGGAATTTGCTTTCGGCCATGAGGACGGTAAAATTCACTTCCTGATTGAGTTCTTTCAGATAAGAAATACTCTCTTCGGAGATTTCAAATTTTGCATCTTCGGTCAAATCGAGTTTGAGCGGATATTTTTCGACCAGCATACTGACCAGAATATTGACAACTATCACAACAGCAACGACAATGCAGGTAATCGCTGTTGAAATACTGCCGTATTTCAGTTTTTTGAGCGTTGCGGCACTCATTTTTTTCTTTTCTTTTTTAGGTTTTTCAGGTTTTTCCGGTGTTTCCGGCTCTGTTTCGGGATTCTTTTCTAAATCAGCCATGATATGCCCCTCCTTAACTCCAACGGCGTTTTTCAAATACTCTCACGGTGAAGAAATTGAACAGCACCGCCGTGCTGATGTAGAACAGCACACTCGAAAGATTGAAAATTCCGCAGGTAAATTCATAATATCTCGTATAGAAAGACAAATCATACAAAAAACTCTGAAGCCAGCCGGTCTTGACGAAAGAGGCCACAATATCAATCAGAAAAATCATGCCTAAGCACACGATACCCCCGACTGCCGCTGCTACCTGATTCTCCGTCAGAGATGACACAAACAGCCCGATTGCAATGAATGCTCCGCCAACCAGCAAAGCCGCCAGATAATTCGCCACGAGTGTCAGCCATGCCACTGTACCGTAAATGCTCAGGATAAAACCGTATATCCATATGATACTGACCGCTATGACATACATTGTCAATGCGGCAAAATATTTCCCCAGTACGATTCCTGTCAGGGAAACGGGCGCGGTCAGAAGTCCCTGCTCGGTGCGCTGTTTCTTTTCTTCGCTGAATAAACGCATCGTCAGAAGCGGAATCAGAAAAATGCTGATGAAAAACAATGTCGAAAATACGCCCGATAAATTCGTTGAACCAGCCGCTACATTGTCAAGTGAGAAAAATAATCCCGAAAAAATATAGAAAACAGCCAAAAAAATATATGCGATACTTGACGAAAAAAATGCGCCGATTTCTCTGCGGTAAATAGCACCCATTATTTTCCGTCTCCTTTCTTGTTCTCCTGATTGAGCTGAATGTTTTCGCCCATTGTGATTTTTAAGAAAATATCTTCGAGTGTCATTTCCATTGTCCGGAGGGTGAGAATATCCCATTCGTGTTCCCTTGCCACCCTGTTGATGTCCCGGCGGATGTCTATTCCCGGCTCGGCCTCGATTTCATATTCATAAACGCCCGGTTCGCGTTCCATATCCGCACGGATGTATTTAATCCCGTCCAGTCCGCGGATAGCCTGTAGGATTTCAGCCCTGGGGCCGTCAATCCTTGCCATGATTCTATGGTCTGTCGTGACTTTATCGGATAAATTAGAGGCTGTATCATCCGCGGCCACGACACCGTGATTGATGATAATCACTCTGTCACAGACTGCCTGAATCTCACTCAGAATATGAGATGATAAAATCACAGTATGATTTTTCCCTAATCGCTTAATCAATGTGCGGATTTCAACCATCTGTTTCGGGTCAAGACCGACTGTCGGCTCGTCCAGAATCAACACGGGCGGATTCCCGATTAAGGCCTGTGCCAGCCCGACACGCTGTTTATATCCCTTTGACAGATTCTTGATGATTCTGTTTTCAACATCTGCAATTTTACATAACGTGAGTACATCTTTCAGATGTGAACGCCGGGGCAGTTTGCATTTCTTCAAATCAAAGACGAAATTCAGATAGGAATGTACTGTCATATCCACATACAGCGGGGGAATTTCCGGCAGATAGCCGATATATGATTTTGCCCTGATGGGGTCTTCGAGAATATCCACCCCATTGATGAGTGCTTGTCCTGAGGTAGAAGAAATATATCCGGTCAGCATGTTCATGGTTGTGGATTTGCCCGCGCCGTTGGGTCCCAGAAATCCCAGGATTTCACCGTCATTGACCGTAAAGCTGATGTCATTGACGGCTTTTTTATCACCATAGTGTTTTGTCAGATTTCTGACTTCAATCATGAAAAAAACACCTCTCTGTAATTATTTCTAAACTATACTATACTATCGTTATGTGTCAGTTCTGTGACAAAAAGCCGAAAATTCAGGATTGTAAATCTTTTGTCATCTGTTTGTGAAGTTCTTCCACGGAAGAAAATTTCATTTCAGGCCGGATGAATCTCAATAATCTGACCGTCAGGGGCTTTCCGTACAAATCGCCGGAAAATTCTCTGATATACGTTTCTGCAAGGGGAAGACCAGCATAATTGACTGTCGGCTTCATGCCGATATTTGTCAGAGACGGGTACCATCTGCCATTGACTGACGTTTCCGATGCATAAACACCAAACCGCGGTACAAGCTGTCCCTCCCGGAAGAGCTGATTCACCGTTGGAAAGCCGATTGTCCGGCCAAGCTGTGCGCCGTGAGACACTTCCTGATAAATCCGGTACGGCTCACCAAGAAATTGATTTGCTTTTTCAATTTCGCCGTTGGATAATAATTTCCGGATTTCTGTCGAGGAAACTGTCATGCCGTCCCTCTGCACATCATCAACGATATGTACCTGAAAGCCGAATTCAGTTCCTAATTGTTCCAAATCATGGACATCACAGGACGCAGATGCACCAAACCGGAAATTCTTTCCACAGCAGATGTGCGCGGCATTCATGCCCTCATGGAGGATGTCTTTTGCAAAATCTCTTCCGCTCATGGCCTGCATTTCGGCAAAGGACGGACAGTAAAATCTCCGGATGCCACACTCACTCATCATATCACAGCGCATATCAAACGGATAGAGATATTTTGCGCCTTTCTTAGAAATAATCTCTTCTTTCCGGAATGTGAAGACACAGGGAATATTTTCACCATCCCGGCACAGCTGAAGCGCAGTATGCAAAACAGCCCTGTGTCCGAGATGAACGCCGTCAAACACGCCCAGGGCGACAGCCGTGGGCTGAGAAAAAAGCTGTTTCATGTCTTCACCTCTTTCGGTTCGCAGAGATTGCGCTCGATTCTGAGGCATTGTTTTTCATCATCAAGCAGAGCCGTCCCGATAAAGCCGTCCGGCGTTCCGTAAACCGCATAGCGATTTTGTCCAATCATCAACTGTTCCTGAAACTGTGACAAACTCATCTTGACACCGTTCCGATAGTGCCGTGTCTGATTTTCATTCAGATGAATTTCCGGCAGGGAGGAAAATACTCTCTCAATCGGAATGAGAATTTCAGAAATCCGGTTTTCATCGGCCAATTTCTGAATCTCATCGAGTGTATGGCAGTCACACAGGAAGAACCCTCCGGCGGATGTGCGTCTCAATCCGGTCATGACTGCACCGCATCCGAGACTTTGACCCATGTCATGAATCAAAGTCCGGACGTAAGTTCCCTTACTGCATGAGATTTCAAGAACGCCTGTTCCGGTTTCGGGGTCGAAACTCTCACAGAGAAACTTCTCTATGAAAATTTTCCGTGCTTCGCGCTCGATTTCTTTTCCCTCACGCGCCAGCTCATAGAGCCGTTTTCCATTGACAGAAACTGCCGAATACATGGGCGGTATCTGCATGATTTCGCCCGTTGGGCAGAGATTCTGAATCTGTTCTTTTGTGATGCCGGGAATATCATGTGTTTCTAAAATCCGTCCGGTGCTGTCCTGTGTATCGGACACTTTGCCGAGGGCAAAACCTGCCTGATAGCTTTTATTCTCATCGGGGAGGATACCGCAGGCCTTTGTTGCATATCCCACAAACACGGGCAGGACACCCGTTGCCATCGGGTCGAGGGTTCCGGCATGACCCAGACGGCGCATTTTCAGGATGCCTCTCAGTTTGGCTATCACGTCAAATGACGTAAATCCTGCCGGTTTGTCAATACAAATGATGCCGTTCATAATGCCTCTGCCACTGCATCAAGCAAAATCTGCCGGACTTCATCGGCTGTGAGGTCTTTCATCTGACACCCCGCAGCCCTGATATGACCGCCGCCGCCGAATCTGGCACAAATATCAGACACATTGACATAATCAGCTGAACGGAGCGAAATTCTGTAACTTCCGTCATTCTGTTCCCGGATGGTGATACCTACCTGAACCCCATCCGGCTGAAGGGGAAGACTGGTCAGCCCTTCGAGGTCTTTGTCATTGATATGATTCTCTTCGCAGATTTTCTTTGTCACCCAGATAATTGTGCATCGGTTGTCAAGATGATACTCCATATTGCCGAGCATGAGCATTTCCGCATGGATTCTGCCCGGGGTCTTGATGTCAAACATTGTCCGGTTAATCAAATCATACCGGATTTGGGGAAATTCCCGCATGATTTCAGAAACGAACAAATGCGTATCCGCTCCGGTACAGCTGAATTTGAAACAGCCGGTATCCGTTGCCATGCCGGTATATAAACAATTGGCAATCTGTTCCGTAAACTGAATCTGCATATGCCGATATAATTTATACAGAACCTCACACGCGGAAGAAGCATTTTCTTCAAGAAGAAGCTGTTCGGCATAGAATACATTTGAAATATGATGGTCAATGCAAAGCTGAACCTTTCCGGCATATTTTTCCTGCAAACTGCCGAAACGCTTTTCGTCCGCACAATCAACAGAAATAATATTCTCCGGCTCAAATTCCTCTTCGGGCTGTTCCGGGAGCAGGAAGTGGAACCGCTCCGGAATCGGGTCAACGGAAATCACGCGCGAACGCTTTCCCAACAACGTCAGAACCGCCTGGAGTGAATACCCCGACCCGATACAATCGCCGTCCGGATTCATATGAATCAGAATATGCACGTTATTGCAATTCCGGATGAATTCCGCTGCTTCGGAAAGATTAATCCTCTTCATCTGTTTCCTCCTGTTCAGAATGTTCCATTTCCGTGAGTTTTCTGGTGATTTCGGCACCTCTTGCAATAGAATCATCCGCGATGAAGTTCAGCTCCGGACTCTTCCGCATTTTGAGCCGTGCGAACAGCTCTCTCCGGATGAATCCGGCGGCACTCCGCAGGCCTTTGACAGATTCTTTCGTATCTTCGGCACCTTTCAGGCTGGAAACATAGACTTTGCAGTGGGAGCCGTCCCCGGCAAGCTCCACACGGACAATCGAAATCATATCGCTGACCCGGGGGTCTTTGACCTGCCGGAAAATATCAGTCAGTTCTCTGTGAATATCTTCCGTCATACGGCTGTTTTTAAAACTTGGCATAACTCACTTATTCCTTTCCGTCAGGATTTCCGGCAACACTGTAATCAGTGCCGTTTTCAAAAAAGGTTTCGGCTTCGACTGCATTTTCAAGCTGTGTACTGCTTTCTTCGTAATCGAGCAGTTCTTCAGCCGGGATGGGTGCGGTAACTCCGGCGAGTTCGTCAGGTTCTTCTTCCTGTTCAGCGGGCATTTCCACGGCGGAACACTGCCCTAACAGGATTCTCTTGACGGATTCAAAAAAGAAAATATCCACGGGGCCGAACTCTTCCCAGGCTAAGGCTTCGTCACAGTACTGAAGCATATCTTTTGTACTCATTCTGGTATATTCCATGATTTTCCCCCCTCACGGCATTATTCAGGCTGATATTCCTCCATGATATAGGCCTCAAAAATATCCCCGGCCTTGATGTCATTGAATTTTTCCAGACTGATACCGCATTCATAACCGCTGGCAACTTCCCTGACAGCATCTTTGAATCTCTGCAACCCGGCAATATGGTCATCTGCAATGATGATGCCGTCACGTACGATTCTGATTTGACACTGTCTTGTGAGTTTGCCCTCAAGAACGTAACTTCCGGCAACCGTGCCGACACTTGAAATCTTGAATACTTCGCGGACTTCGGCTTTTCCGAGAATGACTTCTCTGAATTTGGGCGCAAGCATTCCTTTCATAGCGGTTGAAATCTCTTCGATAGCATCATAAATGACACGGTACAGTCTGATGTCTACACCATCTTTAGCGGCACTTTCCGCCGCGCCGTTATCCGGTCTGACATTGAATCCAACAATAATCGCATTGGAGGCATTGGCAAGCATGACATCACTTTCCTTGACGGCACCAACGGCACTGTGAATGACTTTGACACGCACTTCATCATTGGAAAGTTTTTCAAGAGAAGTCTTGACGGCTTCGGCACTGCCCTGCACATCGGCCTTGATGATGATGGGCAGTTCTTTTGTTTCGCCCTCGGCAATCTGACTGAACAGATTATCAAGTGTGAGTTTGTGTGTGCTGTTCTGGAAGAGTGCCTCTTTGGCCTCATGTTTTCTCTGTTCGACAAGTTCCTTGGCAAGACGTTCATCTTCAACAGCATCAAACACATCACCTGCGCTGGGGACTTCGTCCAGACCCGTGATTTCCACCGGGACGGAGGGACCTGCTTCTTTCACGACTGCGCCGTTATAATCAGTCATTACGCGCACTCTGCCGACAGAAGTTCCGGCAATGATAATATCACCCGTGTGGAGCGTTCCTTTCTGAACCAGAAGTGTTGCAATCGTGCCTTTGCCCTTATCGAGTCTTGCCTCAATGACAGTACCTTTGGCGAGTCTGTCGGGATTGGCAGTCAGTTCCTTGACTTCGGCAACGAGGAGAATATTTTCCAGCAAATCATCAATGCCGGTACCCGTCTTTGCAGAGACCGGAATACAGATAGTATCACCGCCCCATTCTTCGCACACAAGGCCGTACTCAGTCAACTGCTGAAGAACTCTGTCGGGGTCAGCGGCTTCTTTGTCCATCTTGTTGATAGCGACAATCACGGAGACGCCGGCGGCCTTTGCATGGTTGATAGATTCAATCGTCTGCGGCATGATACCGTCATCAGCGGCGACAACCAGTACAGCAATATCTGTGATATTGGCACCTCTCGCTCTCATGGAAGTGAATGCTTCATGTCCGGGTGTATCTAAGAATGTAATCACCTGGCCATTGTGCTTGACCTGATAAGCACCGATATGCTGTGTAATCCCGCCTGCTTCGGATGCTGTGACATTGGCATGACGGATTCTGTCCAGAATGGAAGTCTTGCCGTGGTCAACGTGACCCATGACAACGACAACCGGAGGACGCGGCTGCTGATTTTCCTCGTCAGCCTCTTCGGATTCGATGAGCCGTTCTTCGATAGTGACAATGACTTCTTTCTCGACTTTTGCGCCGAGTTCTTCAGCGACAAGGCTTGCTGTATCGAAATCGACTTCTTCATTGATGCTGGCCATCACGCCCAGCCCCATCAGTTTGCCGATGACTTTGGAGACATTGACTTTCAGACGGCTGGCAAGTTCGCCGACCTGGATGGTATCCGGAATTCTGACTTTGAGCTGTTGTTTTCTGGCGCGTTCGAGTTCAAGCCGGTTGAGCCTCTGAGCTTCGGTCTCCTGTTTTTTGCTGTTGCTTTTTTTATTTCTCTGAGCAGATTTCTGATTGATTTTCTGCTTTTTGGTAGAATAATTATCTTTTCTTCTGTCGGCAGGGGCAATCTGTTCATAACGCTCATTATACTTATCCATCTCGATATAGCTTCCGCGGGTATCGACAGTACGGCGTTTTTCGGTTGTCTCCTGGGGTTCAGAAGTCATCACAATATGTTCGGCGTTCATGACACCGCCGAGACGGGTTTTTTCGCCGTG
>Ga0326512_10003413_pt1 | contig 11656 bp, 6 predicted proteins | sample 1_2617_0518_D_FD_203652 | JGI IMG/M metagenome (GOLD analysis project Ga0326512, IMG submission 203652) | Bovine rumen microbial communities from UC Davis, California, United States - 1_2617_0518 | ecosystem: Host-associated > Mammals > Digestive system > Stomach > Rumen | place: USA: California... | reverse complement strand
AGCTCATCTGCGGTCAGCGCCTGAGATTCGATATGGTCTTCCCCGGCGAGCTCGATATGGAGACCTTCACCTTCGGTCCGGACAGAGTCTTCTCACTCGGGCACGCTTTTGCGGAATTCGCAGTAAAATTCCTGCTGCTTTCAAGTATATGCGCACTGATACTTCTGCTCACGACAGGGTTATGTTCAAATGTTGCAGGAACTATAGCTGCTGTTTTAGTCGGCGCAGGATTTACCGGAGCTGCATACGCGGCAGCATCTTTTGCTGTGAACAAGCTTCTCAAAGCCAAGGACTTTTCGTTCTCGGACTATATGCCCGACAGCCTTTACCGCTCTGACCTTATCGCAGACGGCGGAATGATACGCGGTATCATCGCCGCGATCGCGACCACAGCAGTCCTGCTGTTTGTCACCATAAAGCTCTATGACAAGAAAGAGATAAAGTGATATGGCTGACCTGCCATAAAACTCAATAATGAATGACCCCGAGCGTCTCAGCCTGCTGACGGTGCCCGGGGTCGTTTTTGTCTCTGCTGAACGCATAGTAAGAGCCGTTGAGTTGCTATTCCCATATCGAAGTGATATAATATAAACAGATTTTTTTGAAAAAAAGTGAAATGCAGCTGAAATAAAGTTGTTATTATTATCAGAAGGCCTCAGAAAGGAGGTTGAGTCTTGAACGATGCATCGATCATTGAATTGTTATGGGAAAGAGATGAACAGGCTGTCTCTGAAATGAAGAAGAGCTACGAAAAGCTGTGCTTTCACGTTGCAGGAGGTATACTCTCGCAGCAGGAAGACCGCGAAGAATGCGTAAATACTGCCTATATGGACGTCTGGCGCTCAATACCGCCGAATCGTCCGGCAAGTCTGAAAAACTATCTTTGCAGGCTTGTGAGGAATGCAGCACTCAATATTCTCAAGTACAATACTGCCGATAAGCGGAGTCCGGATATGTCTGTTTCACTGGACGAGCTGTCAGAGTGCATTCCGGCAGGCAAAAGCATCGAGGACAACGTTGATGCCGAGCAGCTCGGCGCGGCGATAAGCAGCTTCCTCAGGACTCAGCCGGAAAAGCACCGAAAGGTATTTGTACGCCGGTACTGGTATTCCGAATCGATTGAAGAGGTAGCAAGATTCTATGGTATGAACGAAAAAACAGTCGCTACATATCTTTTCCGCGTAAGGAAAAAGCTGAAAGAATATTTGCAGAAGGAGGGGTATTTCATTGAGTGATATGAAGCTTTATGAGGGTATCAGTCATATTGACGATGATCTGATAGATGAGGCAAATGTTCCGGCACGCAGACCCAGATACTATACCTTTGCACTCTCTGCGGCAGCTGTACTGCTCGTTATCGGAGTTTCAGGCATAGCACTCGGCGGAAACGGAAAATACTCTCCGCGCAGATATACCGGCGTTGGGACCGCATCAACCGCAGCGACCGGATACATCACGACCACAGCAGCATCACAGGTCAGCACGGCAGCACGTGCAGGCACTACAGCCGCAGCCACATCCGGCATTGTCGGAGAGACATCTCCCACCACAGCAGCCAATAATAAGGACTCATACTCTCCTGCTGAAACGTCTGTAAAAGCAGATACAAACGTCACAGCCGCACAGATAACAAGATCATCACCGTCGGTGACCTCCGCAGCCGCAAAAACAACAGCACCGGTACAGCAAACCACCGCAGCTGTTACTGATGTCCCGCAGACAACGGTACAGCCGGCGATGACCACCGACGCTCAAGAAGACGAAAGGAGTTTCGATATGAAAAAAGCAATAAGTTTACTTTCATCAGCAATTATGCTGAACCCTATCGCAGCTAATAATGCATATACCGCAGACCTTGCTTACAAAGACCCTGCTGAGAGATACGGTCTCGGCACCTCAAGATACTCAGAGGAGGTATCCGAGATAAGTCCCGCAGAGCAGGAGCTGTTCGACAGGATAGACCAGGGACTCATCGACATCGACATCGACCGCAACGGCGAGCTCGATATGCGCGATACAGCACTTCTCTATTTCTATGAGCTGCGCGATTACCTTATCAATAATCCCGATGATACGCAATATGCCGAGCTTTTCGCTAAAAGCCTCGTGAATTATGATTTGAACGAGCTCCCGGAGGATATAAGAGAATTCCTTGAAAACAGAGAGAGTATACGCAACAAGGAGCTTTTTGCCAAGAGCAAGCACTACTGGCCTTCTGCGATCGCAACACTGGATTCCAAGCTTCTCGCCCGTTATCACCTGACACACACTCTCAAGCCCGAATACTTCACGGAAGAGTATTACTCCGACGTTGTTGTATTTGACGCTCTCACCAACTATGATCAGATGTTCAGATTCGACTACTTCTTCTATTTCATAGGAGGAGCACGCACAAGTCTGCTCAATCAGATGAGAGGCGCATTCCCCGGCGACCTTGAGCCGCTTTTCGACCTCAACGGTGACGGAGTATTCGACCTCCACGACGTTCAGGACTATACAGAATACCAGTTCGGATATAAAGTACCAGAAGCGGAATATGCGGCTATCGTTGGTTCCGATGCTGTAGATATAACGAAATACAGGGAATATCCCGATTCCGACGACAGCATCTCCGAGGCCGTTTTCAAGAACTGCGTAAAGCTCGAAAAGGCAAATATCGAATTTGAAAAGACATACGGATTCGCCTATCAGGAAAAGGAAAACCCTGAGTCTATCGTAAGGATCGGCTTCCAGAAAATGATCGAGCTCTACTTTATGAACAATGAATACAAGCTCATCTATGCAAAGCCCGAATACTACACCGAAAACCGTCCCGGCTGCGAAGGTCTGCCGCTTTATGACCGCGTAGACTTATACAGCTTTGTCAGCCAGTACGCCGGAAGCCACGGATTTACCACCACAAAGATAAGCTTCAACGAAACCACCTTCAACCTTTTCTATGATAAGTGGAGCGCAGCCGTAAAAAACGGAACAGCTGACCTCCCCGATGTAAACGGAAACGGCAGCATCGACAAGGACGACTTCAGCTTCCTCCAGCAGTACGAGAAGGAGATATGGGCAAAAACTCCGGAAACAGATACCAAGCTTCCCAGAAGTATCCGCAGCTTCCTCGATACTGAATTCGACCTCAATGAGAATGGCATAAGCGGCGACCTTTATGATGTAATGGGAGCAAGCATATTCATCAGAGCAAACTATCCCGAACTGACCCCCGATGTCAGCACCTCCGCGGTTCCCGAAACGACTATAAGCTTCCCCAAGGGCGACGCAAACTGCGACGGCAAGGTGAGCGTAGCTGATTCAGTAGCGATATTACAGTTCATCGCTAACCGCGACAAATTCGACCTCAAGCCTCAGGGCAAGGAGAACGCCGATGTCAACGGTGACGGAAGCGTAACAGGCAGCGACGCACTTGAAATACAGAAAATGGACGCCGGCATTATAGTTATCAAATAAGCAATAACAGATCCACCTGGGCTCGTAACAGCTCAGGTGGATCTTTGTTCCACATGAAACAATTTGCGCAGAAGCTGTAGCTTAATTAACATTTTTGTGTGGGAGTGTAGCTTTTGCTACAGATCGTTAATGTATTATCTATTGTGCTCCCGGGAGAACTGTGATATGATATAGTCATGGAAAACAAAAACGCTGAATGCGAAATTCTCAGGAGGAATCAAAAATGAAAAACACACAGAACAACGTAAAGAAGAACAAGAGATTTGCAGCAATGATGGCTGCCGCAGTTATTACACTTTCCGGCGCAGCTGCAATGCTGACAGGCTGCGGAACTGACGTCGGATCGAGCATATCCTCACCCGTCCCGGGAACATCTGCCGCTGTTGAAGGAACAGCAGCAACTACAACAGCAACTGCTGCAAATACAGACAGCAAGTCTGCAAATACGACTGCTGCAAAGAAGGCAGAGCATACTCAGGCTGCTGAAGCTGCTTCGCCTGTCTCGGCTCCCGCCGCTGACACAAACACAACAACAGTCACAAGCAATACCAACAACGATGGCATCGGTGTTGACCGTGAAACAGCTATAAGCAACGTCAGAGCACGAGTTGGCTCAGGCGCTGAGATAGTCAGCTGCGAAAAGGGCAAGGCTCCCGACACTGACATCAATTGCTGGGTAGTCGTTGTCAAGCCTGTAACGAACGGAAATGGTCCTGAGCAGGTAACATATTACTCAGGCTATCAGTTCTGCTACCCCCTTGAAAGCAATGCTGCGAGCACTGCAAGCACAAACGGCGGTCAGAACCCGATGATGAACTTTATCGGCACATACACTAACGGCCGTGCAATGATGACAGTTTCGTGCAGCGGCAAGAACGAGGCATCAATACAGATCAAGTGGAGCGGCAGCGCTTTTGAGGGCAGTGTATGGACAATGAGCGGAGCTGTTTCCGCTTCCGATGAAGGTGTCACAGTAACGTATAACAATTGTGCAAAGCAGTCCTACAGCTACTCTGAGGACGGTGTGCTCCTCAGCAATACGACCGAATACGATAACGGAAGCGGCTCTGTATTCTTCTCTGCTGCCGACTATAATGCTTACTGGAACGACGCCGTAGAGGGCGCAGGTGCAGGCAGCTCATTCTGGTTCTACAACGAATAAGCAGCACCACACTTCAATATAACGCAAAAAAAGAGGGAAGCTCTTCTGTAGATGAGCTTCCCTTATTTTTATGATCTGCTGATCTTTACGATGAACGAATCACGCACAAGAATGTCATTGTCCCATTTCTGGCGCTTTTTCTTGCCGTCAGCCAGAGTGTGTATGCCGTCGCCGTGGCGCTTATCGCCCTGCCATTCGCCTTCGTAAACATCGCCGTTCTGGTAGTAATAGATGCCGTGTCCTTCCTTGAGGCTGTTTGCAAAGCTTCCCTCATAGCGGTCGCCATTATTATAGTAGAATATGCCCTTGCCGTTTTTGATGTTGCCCTGCCATTCGCCGTCATAGACATCACCGTTCGTATAGCGGAAGATGCCGCTGCCGCTTCTCATATCGTCTTCGTATTCGCCTTCATAAGACCTGCCGTCTGCCCATGTGAAAACGCCTCTGCCGTGCTTTGCGCCTTCCTTGTATCCGCCTTCATAGCGGTCGCCGTTTGAGTAAGTGAAAACGCCCTTGCCGTGCATCCTGCCCGAAAAGTCGAGCTCGCCCTCGTAAACGCCGTTCTCAAATCTGAGCGTTCTCGAAGCGCCGGGGTCAGGAGGCGGAGTACCGCTTATAAGCTTCTCCATAAGCATCTCATCGTGCTTATAGAACCGCGTGTAGACACAGCCGTCACGCTTTGTGAGCTCGGCATAGCCTTCAAGCAGCCCGTCGCGCCATTCGCCTTTGAGGACATCGCCGTTCTCATAGGTGTAAACGCCCTTGCTGTTGTATTTTCCTCGTTTCCATGTTCCGACAAATTTTACCGAGCCGTTGGGGTGGTATTCAGTTCCTTCGCCTGATTTCCAGCCTTCCTCCCATTCGCCGTCATATTCAAGGTCACCGTTCTGATTGAACAGCTTGCCCTTTCCGTCAAACTTGTCGTCCTTGAAGTCGCCGGCATACACAAGGGATTTGCTTGTCTCTTCGTCGTTTCCGCGTATAATATCATAGTAACCTTTTGCGTATTTTCTCCCGAAGCCGCAGAGCTTTCCGTCCTTCCATTCGCCGTTGAATTCTATCTCAAGGTCATTGATAAATACCCCGTGGCCCTCAGGAAGCCTCGACGGTCCCACGTGTCCCGAATATGTGCCTGTACCGAGAGCTTTGCTGGTGTAGCTGATACCGTTTGCGATACCGTGACTTATTTTTAAGAAGTCTAACATGCCCATAATTTCTTCTCCTTGATGCTTCAGATCTTTGCGGAGAATCTGACGAGTTTTATAGTAAATGTGTCCTCAGTGACCGCCGCCGGCGGTTTGCGTTCCGAAAATATTCATCCTACATATTGTAACATATTACAGATACAAAGTCAACAATTTATTAATAAAGTATAAGAGGAAACTACTGTGCAGTTGTCTTGCGTAAAAAAGAGAGTTTTTCCATTTTCAGGCTCCACTGGTAAAAAAGAGGGTCACCGAGCCGCGAACCTGCGTTCTGGATCCGGTGACCTCCGAAACTGCCCGAGGGGGGCTCCCCTCTGTGCGCTATCCTTAACGGAAAAAGTGGGCTACCGAGCCTCGAACTTGCGTTCTGAACTCAGTGACCCACGAAACAGGCTGAAGGGACACCCTTCTGCGTGCTATCCTTAACGGAAAAAGTGGGCTACCGAGCTGTAAGCCTGCGTTACGTATTCGATAACCCACGAAACTGCCCGAGGGGGCTCCCCTCTCAGAGCCATTTTTTCTTCTTGAAGAAGATGAGACAGACTATAACAATGACAACACTGAGCGCTATTATTATCGGATACGACGCCTTGTATTCCAGCTCAGGCATATACTTGAAGTTCATTCCATACCAGCCTGCGATCAGTGTGAGCGGCATAAATATCGAGGTTATGACCGTTAGCAGCGCCATTGTGCGGTTCTGCTTTATGTCGAGCTGTGACTGATAGAGGTCGCGTATCTGGATAGAATACTCTCTCAGCGAAGATGTTATATCGTGAAGGCGAGTGACTCTCTGGGTGAAGAGGTGAAAATAGCGCGTATTGTCCTCGTTGAAGAAGTCGTTCTCATTCTCTTCGAGTTCCTGACTGAGGTCGATGAGCTGCTCATAATGGATACGCATATCCCTGAGGTCGCTCCTTATGCGGCTGACTGTCTGTGACGGGTCTTTTTCATCGCCGCCGAGTATATCCGACTCTATCGTATCGAGCTCCTTGTCCACACTCTCAAGCACTATCTGGTCACGCCGTACTATCTGCTCAAGGAAATCGTAGATGAACCGCTCAAGGCTCGGGACTGCCCAGCGCTTAGAGCTTATGATATTGCTGATGGTCTCGCTTACGAAGCCGCTGTCGTCGATGAAGACTATCCCCTTCTCGTCGAGCGCAAATGCAAAATTGACATTAGGTCCTGAGATATTCTCCCTGTCCGGTATCGAAAAGGTCCCGGTGAGAGAATCGTAGTTCACCTCCGCCTTAGTGGAATGAACAGAAGAAAGGTCGATATCCATTTCAATGCCCATATCGAACCTGTCTCTGTTCTCAAGCCACTCTGCGGAGGTAAGAACAGCGACGAACTGACCGTTCTTCCCGTTGAAGCTCAGTTTTTTGGTCTTCTCAAGAGTATTCTTTATATAATAATACATAGTCCTGCTCCTGCTACAAAATATACCTCATTATACCATTATCCGGGCGATAATGCAACTAAAAACCGAATAACTGCCATAATGGAAGCATAGCCTGATAACAGCGGAAAGGTATCAGGAACGAATAATTATACGTTATGTTTTAGAACACTATATTATCAAATGTACAATAGCACAAACTATATACATATAGTTAAAAGCACTTTCTTTATAGTTGTTAAAATTTACAAATATTTTTTACGCACACTGTGCAACATAACAAAATTTTAAGTTGTTCATAACAGATATATTGATTTTTATGCGTTGTGGTAATATAATAAAAATATGGCTCGTTATATCATTGTATATAGCGAAGATCGCGACAAACAGATGAAGGAGGATAAATCAATGAAAAAAATTCTTGCAGGTATCCTGGCTGTGATATGTGTTATGGGCTCATTCAGTATGGGCGCATCTCCAAACAGCAAGAGCGGGATCAGCACAGCTGTCACAGCTGCTGCAGCAGATGCGGAAACTCCTGAGCCCGGTCTTAATGCAGGCTCTTACAAGTATCAGTATGCGGATACCTCTATGTATACAACAAAGTTCACCGAGGTCAAGATCTATGCTGACCCCGAAACAAAAAAACAGCTCTATACGTGGAAGTCAAGCGATGGCAAGTTCACCTACGGCGTATACAAAGTCGAAGTGACTCCTGTCGGTGAAAAAGTTGCAGTATCGACAGAATATGTTGTCGGTATCACAAAGGCTAACGAAAACGTTATCGACGTTGACCTTTCCAAGCCCGTAGACAAGGACGATCAGGTCGTTGCATATCTCAACAGTCTCAGCGATGTTGAGCTTTCGAGCTGGAACGTTGGCTATCTGAACGCAAGCTCATTTGCCGATTCCTACCTCAAGACCATCAAGCTTGACGGCGTAAAGTATATCGGCGCAAACACATTTTATTCATGCAAATACATAACTGATATAGAGATACCTGCTTCTGTACTGTATGTCGGAACAGGCGCCTTCTCAAAGAGCGGACTCAAAACTCTCTCTGTACAGAATGAGATGCCCGTTATCCCCGCTTCGCTCTGTGATAACACAAAGCTCACAAAGATAGAGTTCGCACATCCCGAGCTTATCCGTAAGATAGAAAAGTCAGCCTTTATGGCATCTGCTGTTGCCGAGCCTTTCTTTATGAGCGATAACTACGGCAAGAATGTGGACAAGTATGAGCTCCTCGAGGTCGGTGAGAGCGCATACGAGAACTGTACACAGATAAAGAGCGTAGTGCTGACTGATAACGTCGTATCCTGCGGGATCGGTGCTTTCCGCGGCTGTGCGAGCATAACAACTCTCAAGAGCGGCAAGAAGCTTCTCGGATACGATCAGGAATGCTTCAAAAACTGTACCGCACTCAACGACATAACCTTCAATGACATCCTCATCTGTCTCGGCGGCGGCTGCTTCCAGGGCTGTACATCGCTCAAAAAGGTGACCGGTATCCCCGAGACCCTCGGCGACTGGGTATACACAGACAAGAAAGCGAGAAAGGGCTATGGTATGGGCGAAGGTGTATTCTCCAACTGCACCAGCCTTGTTCAGTGCGACCTGCCTGAAGAACTCACAAAGATCCCTGCAAAGACCTTCTATGCCTGCTCCGCATTAACAACTCTCGGATTCAATTCCGGCTCCGGCGGCGCTAATATCCTTACGGTCTGCACAAGCGCATTTGAAAAGTGTACGAGCCTGTTAGAGGCTGGCTTTGCAAATGCCGTTGTCCTCGAGCCCAATGCTTACAATGGCTGCTCAAAGCTTATCGAAGCTAAATTCCCGAAGGCAACTGTCATTGGCGGAACTGAGGATGCGGAAGCTACAGCGCGCGGAGTTATTGCCGACAGCGACCTTGACCTTGAAAACAATGCAATGAAGAGCGGCGGAAGCACATTTGCTGACTGCTCAGCTCTTACAACTGTCGAGATCCCCTCTTCAAAGTATATCTTCCCGAATTCATTCAAGAAGTGTACATCTCTCACCAACTTCAAGGCAGGCAAGTGTGAGATAGTCGGAAACTACGCAATGGATTCCTGTACTGCTATAAAGGAGATAACCCTCTTATCAAAACAGTACGGCAACGCTGCGCCGACCAAGTCCAACAAGACCAACGGCTACACCTTCAATAACTGCTCAGCAGCTGAAAAGATAACCATTGACGCCAAGTTCCTTGTTGACTTCCCGAACAAAACTCCGAACGGCTTCTTCAACGGCTGTTCCTCACTCAAGAACATCGTTACCGAAAACGGCGACTTCTCAGAAGTTACCGTAGTCAGCTACAAGACCTTCACAGGCTGCTCTTCACTTGAAGAAATGGACCTCAAGAGCGTCATCATCGTCGAAGACGATGCGTTCTCCGGCTGCTCATCCCTCAAGAAGATCTCTTCGAGCGCAAACTCTCTCCACGCTGAGGACTACGGAAAGAATGCATTCCTCAACTGCTCTGAGCTCAAATTCAAGATCACAGGAACAATTTCTACCATAGGCGATTACGCATTCAAGAACAGCGGTATCACAGCCGTTGACCTCGAGGGTATGCAGGGCGGTACAGTTGTTATCGGAACAGGTGCATTCACAGGCTGCGAGAACCTCGTTTCTGCAAAGATACTCTCAGACAGCGCTGCCAAGTTCTCGATAGGAACTGCTGTTTTCGCAAATTGCCCGATACTCAAGGACGTCACATATGAGGGCAAGATCATCACAAGTAAGATGTTCCAGAACTGCCCTAAGCTCACAACCGTTACAACTAACGCAAAGAACATCAAGGAATACGCATTTGACGGCGATACTCAGCTCAGAATGCTGAAGGACGTAAGCGACCCGACAAGATCCGTTATCGCTGATGAAATAACTGCATATGCTTTCAACAACTGTGAAGCTCTCGAGGTGATCCCCGCAAATAAGGATACTGTCCTCAAGGGCGCAGGAATATTCACTAACTGCAAGACCATCAAGAAGGCTGATGTCGGTATGCTCACAGCAAGCATCTTCTCAGGCTGCCAGAGCCTCAGCGATGTCAAGATGACAGGTATCAGCGAGATCCCGAACAGTGCTTTCGCCAACTGTGCCTCACTCAAGAGCATCGACATTGCTGAAATGACAAATATCGGCACATCTGCATTCGCAGGTTCGGGGCTCACCTCAGTAAAGCTCAACAACGCTCAGCTTATAAATACCTCCGCTTTTGCCGGCTGCAACTCCCTCAAGAGCATTGATGTCGTTGCAACAACAATAGGCTCAAAGGCATTCAACAAGTGTGAATTCCTTACGGATGCTGACCTGAACGTAGACAAGGTAATGTCAGGCGCATTCGACGGCTGTGCTTCGCTCAGAAATGTAAACTTCCAGTCAAGCGGCTCACACGAGCTTGCAGAGCTCAGCGGAAGCGCATTCAACAATTGCAGCGTCCTCTATGAACTCATACTCACCGGTGATCCCAAGATGGGCGTAAAGAGCGTTGGCTACGTAAACAACAAGGTAAACGGCGACTTCGTACTGGTAGGAAACACAGGTTCATCAGTTGAAGAATACGCAAATAACTACAAGATCGCGTTCAAGGACATCAATGATTTCGATCTCAATGCACGTAAGCTTGCAAGAAATGTGCCCGGCGATATTGACGGCAACACTGTTGTATCCATTGCTGATGCTGTAAAGCTCCAGTCTTGGCTTCTCGGCAAGCCCACTCCCGGTATCATCGGCTCCAATATGGACCTCACCGGTGACAAGAGAGTCGATTCATTCGATATGGTAGCAATGAGAAACAAGCTCACAAGCAAATAAACCATAGTATGGAATAATACTGAAAAAAGCCGTTACCGAGCGATTCAGTAACGGCTTTTATATGCCCGGAAACGGGAAGATCAACGTATGTACCGGGTGCGGACAGTCTCCGTTCCCGATGCAGACAGCTTGGGACAGGCATCTGCACATAGTCTGTCACAGCTGAGCTGAAAAATATATTTTGTAAGGGGGACTTTCAGAAGTCCGGAAAAAGGCTGTGCCGCAGGGATGCTCCCTAAGCGGTACAACCTTTTTTCTTTTCGTTATTCTCCGAGCTCGACCTTGACTCTGTCGAACTCCTCGGTTATCTCCTTTTCGGGAGCACCTGTCACGAGCGAAACGATAATGATAGCCGCAAATGCGCAGAGGAATGCGGGAAGGAGCTCATATATCGAGAAGAGGTCCCTGAGGCTCTGCGAGAGCTCGATGCCGGCAAAATCTGCAAGCTCTGTTGCATACTTCCAGAGGAATACCATTACAGCGCCGACTACAAGACCTGCGATCGCGCCCCATCTGTTCGAGCGCTTCCAGAAGAGTGCCGCAAGCATTACCGGACCAAAGGTCGCGCCGAAGCCTGCCCACGCAAAC
>Ga0326512_10003412_pt1 | contig 11658 bp, 12 predicted proteins | sample 1_2617_0518_D_FD_203652 | JGI IMG/M metagenome (GOLD analysis project Ga0326512, IMG submission 203652) | Bovine rumen microbial communities from UC Davis, California, United States - 1_2617_0518 | ecosystem: Host-associated > Mammals > Digestive system > Stomach > Rumen | place: USA... | reverse complement strand
GCCACAGCTGCGCCATAGCCTCCTGTGCAGCATCCTCGGCATCATCCTTTGATCCGAAGAAGTCAAGCGCCACTTTCAGCATCTGCAACCTTAACTGTTGGGCAATATGTTCGAATTCCGAGCGTTTCATACATATATATTACGCAAAACCGAGCCAAATATTAAGTTGGGGATGCTTTTTTGATGATATTTGGAAAAAGGAGCGGTTTCCTGAGTTTCCACGACCTTGGTTTTCAGGCATAAAAAAAGGGAACCTGACTGATTCCCTTTATGTACTAAAAAGCGGAGAGAACAGGATTCGAACCTGCGAGCCGGTTTTGCCGGCTACACGCTTTCCAGGCGTGCCTCTTCAACCACTCGAGCACCTCTCCTTGCGTAAGCGGGTGCAAAATTATTGCTTTTCTTTGAAATATCGCAATTTACAGAAATATTTTATAGTTTTTTAAATACGCGAGCCACGTTAGCGCTGGTTTGCTGGGCTATTTCGACCTCACTGACACCGTAACTTTCTGCAAGTTTGTGTAACACATGGCGGGTAAATGCCGGTTCGTTACGCTTGCCACGCATGGGGACAGGTGCCATATAGGGAGCATCAGTCTCGAGGACGATACGGTCCAACGGCACATTGTTGGACAGCACCTCGGGCAGATGCGACTTCTTGAATGTCAACACACCACCTATGCCCAGCATGAAACGGTCGAACTGTAGCAGTTCGCGAGCTTCCTGCTCGTTGCCGGTAAAACAGTGGAACACACCGCCTGGCAATGTTTGCGCGTACCTTTTCAATATACCTACCATTTCGTTCTGTGCTTTGCGACAATGTATCATCAGTGGCAGCTGTGTTTCCACCGACCAGCGCACTTGTTCCTCGAAAGCCTCCGCCTGTTCGTGTTCAAACTCCCGGCTCCAATAGTAGTCGAGGCCAACCTCGCCGATGGCGAGAATTGGTGGAGGGAGGATGGTGGAGGGTTGAAGTTGGAGGGAGGATGGTGGAGGGAGGAGAGTGGAGGGAGGAGGGAGGAGGGTTTTGATGGCGGCGAGCTGTTTTTGCCAGTCGGCACGAACTTCCTCGGGATGCAGGCCCACCATCGGGTAGAGGTAGTCGGGATGTTGCTGACAGAGCGTCAGGATACGCTTGGAAGTGGCAAGGTCGATGGCGGGAACGAAAATCTTTTCCACCCCGGCCTCACGTGCCCGTGCAATCACGGCATCGCGGTCTTCGTCAAACTCCTCGCCATCGATGTGGCAATGTGTGTCTATAATCATAACCTTTAACCTTCACTTCTTCCTTTTCATCATCTCGTCGGTGTAGTCAAGTAATATCTGCTTGCGTTGGTCGCTAACCTTGACGTTGGCAAGGAATTTACGGCACTCGTCGAAATAGTAGTTGATTTTCTGTTCGCAGAGCTGGCGGATGCCAATCTGGTCGTACAGGGCCGTAACGGCACGGACTTTCTCATCGCGGTTGAACTCTTTTGCCGTCAGCCACACCATCAGTTCCTGCCGCTGTTCGGGGGTGGCACGATTGACGGCATTGATGAGCATATAGGTTTTCTTGTTAGATGTGATGTCGCCGCCGATGGCCTTTCCAAACACGGCAGGGTCGCCATAGACATCAAGTAAGTCATCCTGTAGTTGGAAGGCCAGCCCGAGTTGTTCGCCGAACTTGTAGAGGTTGGTAATGTCTTCCTCGTCGGCATCGGCCAAGATGGCACCGGTTTTCACGGCGCATGCCAACAAGACGCTGGTTTTGAGCCGTATCATCTCGATATACTCCTGTTCGGTGACGTCGTTACGTGTCTCGAAGCTCATGTCGTACTCCTGTCCCTCGCCAATCTCGAGGGCCGTCTGAGTGAACACGTCGAGCACAGCTTGCAGGTGGCGTTGATCACACTGCTGCATGCGCTGATAAGCCAATACCAGCATGGAGTCGCCGCTAAGTATGGCCTTGTTGGCATCCCACCGTTTGTGTACTGTCTCATGGCCGCGCCGCAGGTCGGCGTTGTCCATCAGGTCATCGTGCAGTAGGGTATAGTTGTGGTAGGTTTCCAGTCCTACAGCAGGCATGAGTATGCTTTCCGGGTCGTCCTTGTACAGGTTGTAAGCCAATAACATCAGTACCGGGCGTATGCGCTTGCCGCCCAGAGACAGAACATACTTGATGGGTTCATACAGCGACGACGGACGTCGGTCATAGGGCAGACGGTCAATAAACTGGTTGACAATCTTCAGGATGTCGTTGGAATTATACATAAGGTTATAATTTAAAAACAATGGGAATGCAGACTTGGGTGCGACAGGGTTTGGCGTTCTGCTTGCCGGCTGTCCAGCGGGGCATCATGCCCAACACTCTTAGCGCCTCGCGGTCAAGGCTGGGATCGACGGGTGTCACCACTTCGATGTTGCTAATGCTGCCGTCAATGTTGACAATGAACTGGGCCACCACCTTTCCCTGCACCTTGCGCTGCTGGGCCGTGACAGGATAGCGCAGGTTCTTTGTCAGCCACTTCATGAACTCCGTGGCTCCACCAGGAAACTCCGGAAGCTCCTCAACCACGCGGAAGTTCAGCGGGTTGTTCTCCATGTCAACAGCGGTGGGCTGTTCGGGATTCTCCACCTCGTCCACGGTTTTCAGTTCCACGTCATTTTCTGGCGGGGCTATCTCGTCCTTCAGTTCCACCTCCGGTTCATCTTCCACCACGTTGAACTCGTCGGCAGACTGTGGACGCTCAATCACCTGCTCCTTGATGAGCGGGATGCGTTCTTCCTCTTTCAAAGCTTCCAGGTCGATTTCCTTGACGATGTTCTCTAAAGCATCCAGGTCATATTCGTCACCGTCAGATGTCCAGTCGTACTCTAAGCAGACGAAAAGCAGAGTCAGCACAAGAATAACCCCGAGGAGGAATCCTTGTACACGCTTGCCGTCCAAATCGGCTTTCGAACTCTTCTTGATTTCCATAATAAAATGCGCCTTGATGCGTTATAAAACCGTTAGGCGGTGCAAAATTACTAATTTATTAAGAATTAAGAATTAAGAATTAAGAATTATTTCGTATCTTTGTGCCCAAATTGAACATATTTAGATGAAGAGAGCCGTTTTTACCATCTTTCTGACCCTTTCTGTGCTTTTGGCCGAGGCACAGGAGAGCCGGACTGTATATAATTTCCTGCGGTTGCCAGTCAGTGCCCATGTAGCTGCACTTGGCGGCGACAACTCTACCATTGCAGAGAACGATGCCTCGCTCATTTTTCATAATCCCGCACTCATCAACAACGTAAGCGACCGTACGCTGAATCTGAACGCGATGACCTACATGGAAGGCTCGACCACCGCCAGCGCCTCTTTCATTCGTGCTGCAGGCGAACGGGGCACGTGGGGCGTCACCGGTCAGTACATGGGTTACGGTACCATGAAGGAGACAAACGTCTCGGGTGAGCAGACAGGGGAGTTTTCTGCCAAGGACATCGCTCTTGGCGGTTCCTTTGCCTATGCCTTGGGTGAACGGCTCTCGGGCGGCATTACAGCTAAGTTCGTGGCATCCTATATTGGACAGTACAACTCGTTAGGCGCTGCCGTTGACTTGGGACTCAACTACTACGATATAGACAACGAGCTGTCGGCATCGGTCGTTGCCCGCAACCTTGGCGGACAGCTGTCGGCATACGAGGACGACTTTGAGCGCGTTCCCTTCGACCTGCAGGCGGGTATCACCAAGCGGCTCATCGGTTCCCCACTGCGCCTTTCGGCCTCACTCGTCAGACTCAACGACTGGGAGTACGGCCTTGGCCATCACATCGTCATCGGTGCCGATCTGCTGTTGTCATCACAGTTCTATGTGGCCGTCGGCTACAATGCCATGCGTGCTGCAGAAATGAAAATCAGCGAGAGCGAGGGAGAGAGCGCCCACGGTGCCGGTCTCAGTATTGGCGGCGGCCTGATGTTGGAACGCTTCAAGATAAACGTGGCTTATGCCAAGTACCATGTCTCGGCCTCGTCACTCGTCGTAAACCTATCTTACGCCCTATGAAGAAAATTACTATTGCTATTGACGGCCATTCGTCGTGCGGAAAGAGCACCATGGCCAAGGATCTTGCCCGCCGTGTGGGCTACATCTATGTTGACACCGGAGCCATGTATCGCTCTGTCACCCTCTACGCCCTGCGTCACGGGCTGTTCCGTGAGGACGGAACCATTCTGGAGGAGCAGTTGCGTGAGCAGATGGCTGACATCCGCATCTCGTTCCAGCTGAACCCCGAGACGGGACGCCCCGACACCTACCTGAACGGCGAGTGTGTGGAACAGCAGATACGTTCGTTAGAAGTTTCCAACCACGTTAGCCCTATAGCAGCCATCGGTTTTGTGCGCGAGGCTATGGTTGCCCAACAGCAACAGATGGGACAGGGCGGAGGCATTGTCATGGACGGGCGCGACATCGGCACCGTCGTATTCCCCGATGCCGAACTGAAGGTGTTTGTCACCGCTTCTGCCGAGGTGCGTGCCCAGCGCCGCTACGACGAGCTGCAGCAGAAAGGCATGCCTGCCGACTATGCCGACATCCTGCACAACGTCCAGGAGCGTGATTACATCGACTCCCACCGCGAGGTGTCACCCCTGCGCCAGGCCGATGACGCTCTGCTGCTCGACAACTCCCACATGACCATCGCTGAGCAGAACGAGTGGCTGATGCAGAAGTTTGAGGAGCGGACAAAGGACCTGTAGCATGTCCTCACGGTGCTACACAGGTTTTAATATTTATTTTATATAATTTGTGCGGTTCATGGATAAATTTTGCTATCTTTGCAGTCTCAAATTAAAATAAGTATGGAAGAGTATATCGTTTCGGCGCGAAAATACCGGCCCATGTCATTCGATGCCGTGGTGGGACAGTCGGCCCTGACCACGACACTGAAGAATGCCGTGAAGTCGGGAAAGCTGGCACATGCCTACCTGTTCTGCGGGCCGAGGGGCGTGGGGAAAACCACTTGTGCCCGTATCTTTGCCAAGGCCATCAACTGCCAGAACCCTACAAGCGAGGGGGAAGCCTGCAACGAGTGTGAGTCGTGCCAGTCGTTCAACGAGCAACGCTCGCTCAACATCTTTGAGCTGGATGCCGCCTCGAACAACTCGGTAGAGCATATCAAGACGTTGATGGAGCAGACCCGCATCCCGCCGCAGTTGGGACGTTACAAGGTGTTCATAATTGACGAGGTTCATATGCTATCTACGGCAGCTTTCAACGCATTTCTGAAGACGCTCGAGGAACCGCCTGCACACGTCATATTCATCCTGGCCACAACTGAGAAGCACAAGATTCTGCCAACGATCCTGAGCCGGTGCCAGATATACGACTTCGAGCGCATGACGGTGGCCAACACCATTGCCCATCTGAAACATGTTGCCGAGAAAGAAGGCATCAGCTACGAGGAGGAGGCACTGGCCGTGATTGCCGAGAAAGCTGACGGAGGCATGCGCGATGCCTTGTCGATATTCGACCAGGCGGCCTCGTTCTGTCAGGGTGACATTACCTATCAGAAAGTAATACAGGATCTGAACGTCCTTGACTCGGAATACTATTTCCGTATCGTTGACAGCAGCCTGGAAAACAAAGTGTGCGACGTGATGGTGCTGCTGAACGATGTCATCGGCAAGGGCTTCGACGGTGGGCTGCTCATTCAGGGACTGGCTAAGCACGTCCGTAATGTGCTGATGGCCAAGGATGCCCAAACACTGCCACTACTTGAGGTGAGTCAGCAGCAGCGCGACCGATACCAGAAGCAGGCCCAGAAGTGTCCGACACCTTTCTTATATAAAGCGTTGCAGGTGATGAACCAGTGCGACATCAACTACCGGCAGTCATCTAACAAGCGTCTCTTGGTGGAGCTTACGCTGATAGAAGTGGCTCAGATTACCCAGCCGGAGGAAGGGCCTGGCAGTGGGCGTAAGCCCAGAAGACTGAAAACCCTGTTTAAGAAGTTGATGCAGCAGTCGAAGCCTACGACAGCGGCCCCGCAGGTAGCCGCGGCTCCGGCAGCCCCATCCTCAGCCTCCGTGGCTGAAAAAGTGTCTGCACAGCAGAAAGACGTGCCGTCCTCTGCTACTACAGAAGGAGCTCGTACTGCCGTCAAGGCCAGCAGCCTTGGCTTGTCGTGGAACAATCTGCGCAAGATGTCGGCAGCACCAAAGAAAATGAACATCCTGCCTGGCACGCCAGGTTTGGACACGAAGGCGAAGGTTGAGAATGCCGAGTTCTCACAGGAGGAACTGGAACTGCAGTGGATGTCGATGTGCAATCGCATGCCACAGACGCTGGTAGGCATTGCCACCCGTATGAAAAACATGAATCCAGTCATCGCCGAAATGCCGAAGGTGGAGGTGGTGGTGGGCAACGAACTGATACGGGAAGAGTTGGAAAAGATTCACGGCAGCATCGTCAACACGCTGAAGGTCTATTTGCACAACAGCAATATCACACTGGACATCCGTGTGGATGAGCATCGGGAAGAGGTGAAGATCATGACGCGACGTGAACAGTTCGAGGAACTGACCAAGACCAACCCGTCGGTGGAGAAGCTGCGAATAGCTTTCGAGCTGGAGTTGGCTTAGGTAATGTTAAGGTAATATTTTGCTATATTGAAATGGTATGAATGTAATGAGGAATTTTGTGACGGGTGTTGTGCGGGTGTGGAACCTGCCGTTCGTCAAGTATTTGGTTATCACGGTCATCGGCATTGTACTGGTGAGCTTCGTCGGTGAGAACAGCCTGCTGGCTCATTTGCGCAACAAGTACTATATCAGTTCCTTGGCTGACGAGATAGAGGTTTACAACACGCGCTATCAGAACGACATGCGTCAGATTCGCGAACTAAACCATAACCCAAAGGCCATGGAGCGCATTGCCCGTGAGCGCTACTTTATGAAGCATGAAGATGAGGACATCTTCGTGTTGAGCGACGACGACCGCGAGTTCCAACCCTTAGCCAACGACGATGAAACAGCTCAGTAAGGTCCAGAACGCCGTCTTCTTGGTCGGAGGCCTCTTGATGGTGATTGGCGCAGGTGCAGGCCTGTTGCAGTGGGGATTGGCTCCCTACCTGTTTGCCCTCGGTGCCATGGGCTTCGCGTCGATGCAGATGCTGCAGCGCTATGAAGGGACAAACTTCGTCATCCGCCGCCTGCGTCGCATCATGCTCATCAGTGATGTCCTTTTCCTGGTGTCGGCGCTACTGATGTTTGCCAGCCAGGGAAATGTATTCCGGCTGAGCCATATCACCTATCTGCAATATGTCTATAACAAGTGGGTGGTGACGTTGCTTATTGCGGCGATTCTTCAGCTTTATACAACCCACCGAATCAGCCACGAACTGGAGAAAGAGGCAAAAAAACTATAAAAGATTGCGCAATTGCTTAAATTGCGCAAATTTTTTTTTGTACTTCGATATAACATCGTACATTTGCAGCGTTTATAAGCAACAACGCTATGAATAGGATTATATACGCATTGCTTGTCGTCGGTACACTTGTGTCGTGTGCCGAGGGTTATTCTGTGCAGGGGTCATCATCGGTTTCTGCGCTTGACGGCAGCAAACTCTACCTGAAAGCCATCAAGGACAACGAACTGAAAAACATCGATTCCTGTGAAGTCGTCCACGGCCAGTTCCGTTTCGCCGGACTGCTCGACACAGTTCGCATGGCCAATCTTTTTATGGATGACGAGAGCATCATGCCCGTCGTATTGGAGAAAGGTGAGATAAGCATTAAGATTGACAATGCGTCGCAAACCGTGGGCGGCACCCCGCTCAACGAAAAGCTGTACGAGTTCATAGACTTTCATAACCAGCTGGATAACCAGATGAACGAACTGGCTCACAAGCAGAGCCAGATGTTGCTTGACGGCATAGACGAGGATGTCATAAACCACCAGCTGAACGTCGAGGCGGCAGAAATAGCCCGCCGCGAAGACAGTCTGGTGACCAACTTCATTGTTGACAACTTCGACAACGTGCTGGGACCAGGTATCTTCATGATGATTACCAGCGGCTACCGTTATCCTATACTGACCCCGCAGATAGAGGACATCATGAGCAAGGCCACTGACAAGTTCAAGAACGACCCTTACGTGAAGGACTATTACCAGGTAGCCACTGAGAACCAGGCACGTCAGACCGGATTGCGTGATGTGCAGCCAGCAACTGTACCACAAGCAGAAGATCAGATGCAACCTGTGGAGCAACCTGGTTCTGAAACCATGCCACAGCCCCAACAGCAACTACAGCCTCAGGAGCCCTTAACCAACGTTCCCCAAACCGATGAGAACCCTGATTAAAGGCGGAACCCTTGTCAATGAAGGACGGACGTTCGACGGCTCCATCGTGGTTGATGGTAAGGACATCTTAATCATTACAGAAGGAAACAAACTCCCCGAGATGCCTGTCGATGAGACTATCGACGCCTCGGGTTGTTTCATTATACCAGGCATCATCGACGACCACGTACACTTCCGCGAGCCGGGGCTGACTGACAAAGCCGATATTGACAGCGAGTCGTGTGCGGCAGCAGCAGGAGGCGTCACCAGCTATTTTGACATGCCCAATACCGTGCCGCAGACCACCACTTTGGAGGCTCTGGACGAGAAATTCAGTCTGGCGGCGCAGAAGAGCCACGTGAACTACAGTTTCTTCTTCGGTGCCACCAATGACAACAGCCACCTGTTTCCCCGGCTTAACAAGACCCTTATTCCTGGCATCAAGCTATTCATGGGCTCATCTACAGGTAATATGCTGGTGGACCGTCGTGAGGCTCTCAACCTTATTTTCAAGACGGCAGGCATGCCCATCATGGCGCATTGTGAAGACACGGCCATCATACAGGAGAACATGGCCCGGGCCAGACAGCTGTTCGGCAACGACCCCGATGTGCGTCATCATCCCGAGATCCGCAGTGTAGAGGCATGCTACGAAAGTACACGTCTGGCTGTCGAACTGGCACGCGAACATCATACCCGGCTGCATGTGGCCCATCTGACGACGGCTAAGGAGCTGGAACTGTTCAGTTCGCCATTCACCAATGACGATGCACCGTTGCCTGCCATCACGGCTGAGGCTACCGTCAGCCACCTCTACTTCAGCAACCGTGACTACAGTTCGCTGGGTACTCGTATCAAGTGCAACCCTGCCATCAAGACCGAGCGTGACCGCGAGGCTCTGCAGCAGGCTGTCAACGATGGACGTATTGCCGTCATCGGCACTGACCATGCCCCCCATCTGCTGGCACAGAAGGAGGGAGGCTGTCTAAGTGCCGCCAGCGGCATGCCTATGATACAATTCTCGCTGGTCACCATGCTTGAACTGGTGGATCAGGGTGTGCTCACGCTGGAGCGTCTGGTGCAGCTGATGTGCCATAATCCGGCTCGTCTGTTTGGTGTCAGCCATCGCGGTTTCCTGCGTCCCGGCTACCGTGCCGACTTAGTGCTGGTGCGTCCCCGTCGGGCGTGGACGGTCACCAAGGACTGCATCCTGAGCAAGTGCAGGTGGAGCCCCATGGAGGGACATACTTATCTCTGGCAGGTCGAGCGTACCATCTGTAACGGACATTCTGTCTATCAGCAAGGGTGCGTTGACCGCACCTATATTGGCGAACAAATCCGCTTTGAACATTGAAGACTGACTATACCATAAGCGAAGTGGCGCCCTATGTCAACTGGATCTATTTTTTCCATGCCTGGGGGACAGCCGGAATGCCGCAACAAGACAAGCGACGGTTGCAGGCTGAGGGTGAGGAACGGTTGCGATACTTTGCTGACCGTTATAGGACGCATGCACTGTTCGAAGTGTTTGATGCACACAGCGAGGGCGATGACATTGTGTTCCCTGACTTCCGGTTGCCCTTGCTCCGCCAGCAGCAGTCAGGCAGTGAATACTTGTGCCTGTCGGACTTCGTACATCCAGCCAAGGACAAGGTCGGGCTTTTCGCCACCACGGTGGATGCCGGACTTGAGACCGACTTCGATGACGACCCCTACGAGAAGATGATGATGCAGCTGCTGGCCGACCGGCTGGCCGAGGCTACGGCGGAGCGGATGCACGAAGAGGTCCGCAAGGTGTACTGGGGATATGCCGCCGACGAGCAGCTCAGCATTGCCGACATGCAGCAGGAGCGTTTCCAGGGTATTCGTCCTGCCGTGGGCTATCCCTCGCTGCCCGATACCAGTTTGAATTTTGTCATTGACCAGATGCTTAATTTGGGGCGCATAGGCATAAGGCTAACTGAAAGCGGAGCCATGAAGCCCCATGCCAGTGTCAGCGGATTGATGCTGGCCCGTCCTGAGGCCCGCTATTTCAGTGTGGGAAAGATTGGTGAGGATCAGCTGGCTGACTATGCACGCCGCAGGGGCTTGCCTGTGGAACTGATACGTAATTTCTTGGGAGGTTGCCTATGAACACACACGTTCTGATGATGCTCTTGGAGCCCGACACCTATATATGGCTGTCAGTACTGGCGATGGCCGTGCTGTCCGTGGTGGTGTTGCTGTTATGTCGCCATACTCGCCGCCGCTGGCTCCGTGGACTCGGACTAACGGTCGTGCTGGCCGGTTGGTATGTCTTGCTTTATGGCACCTTTGTTGGCGTAGGCCGTATAGAGGTTCGTCACGTGGAGTTTGCCTCAAAGGACCTGCCGACTGCTTTTGACGGCTACCGCATCGTTCAGTTCAGCGATGCTCATGTGGGGGCTTTCACGGGATGGCGCCAGAAGATCTTCAGCCGTACCATCGATAGTATCAATGCCCAGCGGGCCGACCTTATCGTTTTCACTGGTGATATGCAGAACAGGGAAGCTGCTGAGGTGAAACCCTACATCAAACTGCTGGAAAAGCTGAAAGCCCGTGACGGCATCTGCTCAGTGCTGGGCAATCACGACTATCCTGAGTATGTCGATTGCGATGAGTTCCAGAAGGCTGCCAATCTGGGAGAAACCATGAGCATACAGCAGGATCTGGGCTGGTATTTGCTGAACAACGGCTATCACCGCATACGCCGTGGCAAGGAAAACATAGTCATTGCAGGCATGGAGAACGACGGCGAGGGACGGTTCCCGCAGTTGGGCAACATCTCATACGCTCTGATAGGGCTGAAGCGCCAGTCGTTTGTCATCATGCTTGAGCATGACCCGTCATCATGGCGTAGAAAAATCCTGCCCCATTCCCATTGCCAGCTGACATTGAGCGGCCACACCCATGGCGGCCAGTTCTCGTTATTTGGGCTGTCGCCGGCCATGTTGAAATACCACGAATACGCCGGCATGTATTATATGGGCGACCGCGCCATAAATGTCTCAACCGGTGTCGGAGGCGTCGTCCCATTCCGTTTCGGTGTATCCCCCGAAATTGTTGTCATCACACTTAAGAAGAAATGAAATACCTGTATTACGTCTATCAGCTTCTGGTCGGCCTGCCCGTCCTGGTTCTCATCACCATCATTACCGCCTTCGAGATAGGCATTGGCTGTACCATAGGCAACGGCCACTTCTGGAGTTACTATCCCGGACGCTGGTGGGCCAAGGTCATACTCCGTACGCTCATGATTCCCGTCAAGGTCGAGGGGCGTGAAAACTTAGAGCAAGACCAGTCCTATGTCTTCGTGGCCAACCATCAGGGTGCTTTC
>Ga0326512_10003411_pt1 | contig 11658 bp, 12 predicted proteins | sample 1_2617_0518_D_FD_203652 | JGI IMG/M metagenome (GOLD analysis project Ga0326512, IMG submission 203652) | Bovine rumen microbial communities from UC Davis, California, United States - 1_2617_0518 | ecosystem: Host-associated > Mammals > Digestive system > Stomach > Rumen | place: USA... | reverse complement strand
CCTTTCCTTACAAAAATTAAACTTTTTATAAGTTTTTTTTGTAAAAAGGCTTTAAAATGAGTAAAAAGGTTAAAAAAATGAAGAAAAAAACAAAAAAACTGTTTTTTTTAAAAGGGTACTATGAAAATAGCCATATTTAGAGAATGAAATAAAAAATAATGAGGTGATAATATGGAAAACGAGAAAATGAAGAAACAAGCAGAGCAAATAATGAAGATAGCAGAAGAAAACGGAGTACAGGGAAACTTTTTATTTACTACTACCTTCGATAGATACCTATTTTTACTAGATAACTTAGAAAATCTAAAAGAACAGATTAAAAAAGAAGGAATGACAGTAGAAAAGGAATATATCAAAGGCGAAAAGAATACATACTCTAGCCCAAGCGTAAGAAATTATAACTCTACGTGTGATTTAGCTAATAAGACTGTATCTACTTTAATGAAAATTATTAAAAGTTTCAATGTAGAAGAAGATACAGACGAAGATAACGAAGATCCACTACTAAAAGCAATAAACGGTAGTGACGAGTAATGACTAATAAAGCACTAGAGTTCTGTAGAGTATCAGTAAATAAAAAAACTACGCCTAAGTACGTTAAGTTACAGATGCAAGAGTTTATGGATATATGCGAAGGCAAAGATAACAAGTATAAAATAAATGAAATGAAATTAAAACAAGTAAATAATATACTAAAGTTGTTAATTATGCCTAAAGGACTAAAAGCAGGGCAAACTATATACGAATGTACGGTAGGTTATCAATGGCTATTATATATAGCTATTATATGTACGGTATTTCGAGATAATGAAAAGAAAAGAAGATATGAAATAGCAATATTAGAGATCTGTAGAAAGAACTTTAAGACTTTTACTATAGCAATTATATTTATATTACTATTTCTAACAGAGCCGAAGTTTTCTAAGTTCTTTAGTGTAGCACCAGACGGAGCTTTATCTAGAGAAGTAAGAGAAGCGATAAGCGAAATAATCAGATCAAGCCCTTTAATCTATGAGTATAAAGAAAATAAAAGATTTAAAATATTAAGAGATTATATTTTATTTAAGCCTACACAGGTAACATATATACCGCTAAGCTATTCTACGAGTAGACTAGACGGTAGACTTCCTAACGCTTTTATAGTTGACGAGGCAGGAGCTTTGCCTAGTAGTTATGCTATAGAGAGTATGAAGTCAGGACAATTAAATATATTAAATAAATTAGGCTTTATAATCAGTACTAAATATCCTACAATAGATAACCCATTCGAAGACGAAGTTAAGTACTCAAAGAAAGTACTAGACGGACTAGAGAAGGACGAAACGAGATTTAGTCTATTATATGAGCCAGATAAAACTAAGGACTGGGAAACAGACGATTTAATATTACAGCAAAGTAACCCAGTAGCTTTAGAAATACCAGAGATATGGAATGACTTAGTAAAGAAAAGAGCATACGCAATAGCGGTAGAAAGTGCTAGAGAAAACTTCGTTACTAAGCATTGTAATATAATCTATCAGGGAACAGGAACAGAAACATATATAGACGTGAAAGATTTACAGGAATGCAAACAAGCTAAAATAAACTGGAGTGGTAGAGTAGTATACGTAGGACTAGACTTATCAGAGAGTAACGATAATACTTCGGTAAGTATGGTAACAGTAGACGACGATAATAACATTCTAGCTGATAGTTTCGCATTCATACCAGAAGGAAGAATAGAAGAAAAGACAGTAACAGAGAAGGTAAACTATAGAGAGTTAATCAGATCTGGAAAAGTAATAGCCTGCGGAGATAAAGTAATAGACTACGCAGTAGTAGAAGACTTTATATTAAATCTAGAGAGTAAATATGGAGTGCAGATCCAAGCAATAGGTTACGACCGCTGGAATGCATTAAGTACAGCTCAGAAGCTAGAGAGAGCAGGATATAACTTAGTAGAGATAAGACAACATTCTAGCGTACTACACCCACCTACAAAGTTACTAAAAGAAAAGATATTAGCTAAAGAGTTCGAATATGAAAATAATACGTTACTGGAGATTAACTTCCAGAATGCAAGATGCACGTATGATACCAATAAAAATATGTACGTACATAAAAAGAAATCTACAGGAAAAGTAGATATGGTAGTAAGTATGTTAAATGCAATATATTTACTACAGCAAGACGTATTTTTAAATCAAATGGACTTTGCTATTCAAGTAATATAGGAGGGAAATATGACAATAAAACACGATAATATATTTTATATAGCAAACATACACGCAATAGGTGGAGTAGAAACCTACGTATATGAGCTAGCAAAGAAATATAAAGATTATGACATAGCAGTAGTATGCAAAGATATAGCACCAGAGCAATTAAGAAGATTAAAAAAGTTCTGTAGAGTATATATTCATACAAACGAGCCTATCGAATGTAAGGTACTAATTACTAACTGGGATACGTCTATAATTAAATATGTAAATGAAGAAGCCAAAGTATATACTGGGCTACATACAGATTATAGTAACCCAGAAGAAAGACTAGGACTACCTAAAGACGATCCTAGAATAACATATATAGGCATAACAAAAGATAGTATGAAAAAGTTTGAAGATATTACAGGTATAAAAAGAACTATTTTATGTAGAAACCCTTTAGAACTAGAAGAAGATCCACCAGTACTTACTTTATTTAGTGCTACTAGATTAAGTGCTATTAAAGGCGGAGATAGAATGCTAAAGATAGCAAACGAACTAGATAGACAGGGAATAAGCTACGTATGGTTTTTATATACAACAGACGAATATCAAAGTAACCCAGTATGGAAAAATAAAAATATTATACATATGCAGAATAGACTAGACTTAGGTAAGTTTATGAGGAAGGCGGACTGGGTAATTCAACCGTCAATATGTGAAGGAGATAGCTATACTTTAAGAGAAGCATTATATAGAGGAGTTCCAATAGTAGTATGCGAACTAGGATACTTTAAAGAAATAGGAATAAAAGACGGAGAAAACGCACTATTCCTAAAAGAAGACTGTAGTAATGTAAAAGAAGTAGTACAAAAAATGAAAAAGCCTTTAAAGTTTAAGTTTGATCCAGTAAAAGACGACTACGATAAGTTGTTAGTAGCAGGAAAAAGTAAATATCAAAAAGAACTAAAAACAATGGTAAAGGTAAGATGCATCAGTAAGTACTACGATATAGAAACAGGAGAATTAAAAACACCAGAAGACGAGCCATATGAAGTTAATAAAATAAGAGCAGAAGAATTATTAGCATATGGAGATATAGAACTAGTATAAAAGGAGGTGAGAGTATGGGAATATTCAATAGAAATAAAAAAGAAGAAGTGAGGGAAGTAACACCAACTCCAGCACCAACTCCAACAGAAATGGTAGCAAGTGACGTACTATTACAAGCATTATTAAATAGTCAGCCAATTACAAGAGATCAAGCCTTAACGCTTCCAGCAGTATCAGGAGCAGTAGACTTTATTAGCGGAATTATTGCATCTATGCCAATAAAACTCTATAAGTACATAGATAAAAGAGTAGAAAGTAAAGACGACGATCCGAGAGTAAAGTTTTTAAATGGAGATACTGGAGATACTTTAGATGCTTTTCAATTAAAAAAAGCAATGGTAGAAGATTATTTATTAGGTAAAGGTGGATACTGTTATATCAGAAGAAATAGAAATGACGTAACAGGACTATTTTACGTAAAAGATATATACGTAAGTGCTATACCTAACTTTAAGCCAATATTTAAAGACTTCTATCTAATTGTAGAAGGAGAAACTTATCAAAAATACGAGTTTATTAAGTTACTTCGTAATACAAAGGACGGAGCTACAGGAGTAGGGCTAACAGAAGAAGTAGGAACAGCGTTAGAAACAGCTTTTAATACATTACTATATCAATTAAATATAGTTAAATCAGGTGGAAATAAAAAAGGTTTCTTAAAATCACAAAGAAAACTAGGACAAGACGAAATAAACGTATTAAAACAAGCGTGGAATAACTTATACGCTAATAATACAGAAAACGTAGTAGTTTTAAATAATGGGCTAGAGTTCCAAGAAGCTAGTAATAGTTCGGTAGAGATGCAATTAAACGAAAGTAAGAAGACTTTACAGGACGAAATAAATAATATATTTCATATTCACCCTGACGACTTCTATCTAACATTTAAAGAAGCAATATATCCAATTATTAAAGCATTTACAGTAGCTTTAAATAAAGATTTATTACTAGAAAAAGAAAAAAATAAAATGTTTTTTGAGTTCGACGTAAAAGAAATCTTAAAAGCTAATGTAAAAGAAAGATACGAAGCATTAAAGATAGCTAAAGAAATAGGACTAATGACTATTAACGAAATGCGAAGATCCGAGAATATGAATGATATAGAAGGACTAGACGTTATTAACGTAGGACTAGGAGCAGTATTATACGATACTAATTCGCATCAGTTCTATACACCTAATACAGATACTACAGCTAATATCACAGATACACCAGAAGAAACACCTACGGGAGATATACCGAGTGCAATTAGTGAAGATGCAGAAGCACAAATACAAAAGTTATTACTAGACAAAGAACTAGATACAGAGTTCGAACAGGACGGTAATAGCTCAGATGCATAAAAGGAGGTGAGAAAGTGAAAGTAAATATCAGAGCTGACAAAGTAGAAATAGAAGGCTATGTAAATGCTATCGAAAGAGATAGTAAGCCACTATGGAGTAGAGTAGGACAATTCATAGAAAGAATATGTAAAGGAGCATTTAAAAAAGCATTAAAAAGAAATGACGACGTACATATTTTACTTAATCACGACTGGAGTAGAGATCTAGGAAGTACTAAAAAAGGAAATCTAGAACTAGAAGAAGATAATATAGGACTAAGAGTAAGAGCTTGTATTACAGATCCAGAAGTAGTTAAGAAAGCTAGAGCAGGCGAACTAGTAGGCTGGAGTTTCGGTTTCTCAGATAGAGACGTAGAAAACTCTATAAGAGACGGAATGCCTCATAGAGCAGTAAAAGATTTAGACTTAGCCGAAGTATCTATATTAGATACGAGAAAGTCGCCAGCATATGAAGGTACACTAATCACAGCTAGAGAAGAAGGAGAAGAAGTTCTACACTTTAGAGGTGAAGACTTCATAGACGAAGTAGAAGTAAGAGAAGAACAGCCAGAGGTAACAGAAGAAGTTACTACAGAAGTAGTAGTAGAGGTGCAAGAAGCACCAACAGAGGCAGAGCCTAAGCAACAAGAAGAAGTTGTTAAAAATATAGATTATTCAAAATATGAAGAAATCATAGCAGAAATGAAGGAGGAAAAATAATTATGGAAAAAGGACTAAACGAAAAAAAGAATGATCTTATTATTAGAGCTGAAGAAGTTCTAAATAAGGCTAAAGAAGAAAAAAGAGAGCTAACAGAAGCAGAAGCAGAAGAATTAGCAGAAATCAGAGATAATGTTAGACGCATCATGAAAACATTAGAATTGAAAGGAGAGTTTGACAAAATGGAAGGAAACGAAATTGAAAAAGAAAGTCTACCAAAAGACGAAGTAAAAGAAGGAGAAGAAACAAGAGCTTTAGAAGAAGAAAAAGCATTCGCTAATTATATCAGAGGAGTAGTAAATAATCGTGGAACAGACGTAAATATGACTTTAACTGATAACGGAGCTGTTATTCCAACTACAATAGCTAATCGTATCATTAAAAAAGTTTATAATATCTGTCCTATCTTAGAAAAATCTCATAAATACAATGTAAAAGGAAATCTAGAACTACCATACTACGACGTAGATACTCAAACTATTAACGTAGCGTGGGCTACTGAGTTTGAAGATTTAGAGGCTAGTGCAGGTAAATTAGATAGTATTTCTTTATCAGGATACTTAGCAGGAGCTTTAGTAAAAATATCTAGATCTTTAATCAATAATTCACAATTCGATATCGTAGCATTCGTAGTAGACGAAATGGCATACTCTATTAAAAGATTTATTGAAAATACATTATTAAACGGATCAGGAAGCGTAGAAGGTTTATCTACATTAACTAACGTTAAGAAAGTTGCATCTTCTACAGAAGTAACAGCTGACGAGTTAATCTTAGCTCAAGGACAAGTAAAAGACGACTTCCAAGCTAACGCTATGTGGATAATGTCTACTGATACAAGAGATTATTTAAGAACATTAAAAGACGAAGTAGGACGTTATTTATTAAATGACGATATTACAGCTCCATTCGGTAAAGTATTATTAGGAAAGCCAGTATATGTATCTGATAATATGCCAGATATGGAAGCAGGTAAAAACGCTATTTACTATGGAGATATGACAGGTTTAGCTACTAAGTTCTCAGAAGATATGAGTATCCAAGTATTAAGAGAAAAATACGCTACTCAACACGCAGTAGGAGTAGTAGGCTGGTTAGAGTTCGATAGTAAAGTAGAAGACGCTCAAAAAATCGTTGCAGTACAAATGGCTGGAACTACACCAAGTCACTAATTAAAAAAATAAAAAAATAAAATAATTATTCGTTGCTTAGGTAACTCCAAAAAAAAGGAGGTAGAAAATGAATAGTATTTCAAAAATTAGCGATATAACTACAGACGATATAGCAGAATATATCAGACTAGTAGATTATTCGCCAGAAGACGAAAATACACTATCTAATTTATTAGAAATTGCTAAAACTTTTATATCAAATTATACAGGGCAAGAAGACCTAGACCAGTTTCCAGACTTCGTAATAGTAGCACTAATACTATGTCAGGATATGTGGGATAATAGAACGCTTTACGTAGATAAAGCTACTTTATCCTATCCAGTAGAAACTATTCTAGGAATGCATAGTATCAATTTATTATGAGTAAGACAGTAAACGCAGGTAAGTATAATCGTAAAATAGTAATATATGAAATAGTAGAAGGTACAGATAGCGAAGGTTTTCCAGCAAACGTAGAAAGTGAAATACTTACTACATATGCAGAAGTAAAAACTTTACGAGGCTATACCTTAATAGTTAATAATAGTGACTTTGATAAAGCATATGTAAACTTTACTATAAGATATTCTCAGAATGTATATGATGCATACTACAATAGTGCTAATTCAAATAGAGACGTACTAATTAAGTTTAGAGGTAAAGACTATAAGATAGAATATCTAAATAATATAGACTTTGCTAACGTCGAATTAGAACTACAAGCTAAGGAGGTAACTCACTAATGGCTAAGTTTGTAATGCAACTACCTACAGAGATATTAAAAGATATAGAATACATAAATAACAATAGTGATAAGATATTCGGAGAAATGACACAGGCAGGAGCAAACGTTACTATCCAGAACGTAAGAAGTAACATTCCTAAAAGTTTCGTAGATAGTAATATAATGAATTGCCTTAAAATTACTAGAGTATATAAAACTCCGTCAGATCAGGGTATAAATACTAAAGTAGGTTTCTTCGGATATTTCACTAATAAGAATGGAGTTAAAACACCAGCTCCGTTAGTTGCTAATGTATTCGAATATGGATCAAGTAAGTTTACTAAACAGCCATTCTTTAGAAGATCCTTTAAAAAGGCTCAGATAGAAAAGGCTATGCTAGAAGCACAAAAAAGATTTAGTAGAGGTTTACTAAGTGAATAACGAACTACAAACTATATTTACTAACTTTGCAGTAGAAGGAGTAACTATTCCAGTATCATTTTTAAAATATACAGGCAGATCGACAACCTATATAACTTATCAAGAAATACAGGACGATACTTCTTTTAGTGCAGACGACGATTTACAAGCCTACGTAACCTATTATGACTTTGATATATATAGTAAAGGTAATTATTTAAAAATAATAGAGAGTGTAAAAGAAATATTAAAAGCTAATGGCTGGATATGGCAACCTAGTATGACTTCGCAAGACTTATACGAAGAAGATACAGGATACTACCATAAAACGCTATGCTTTGCAAAAATAAAGGAGGAGAATAATAATGGCTAAAATAGGAGTTCAAAACTTTTTATATGGAATACTTACAGAAGCATCAGACGGAACAGCTTCATATGGAGAAGCATTAAAGCCTGGAAAAGCTGTAAGCTGTAATGTAAGTATTTCTAGTAATGATGCTAAGTTATATGCAGACGATAGCTTAGCAGAAAGTGATACAAGCTTCCAAAGTGGAACAGTATCAATAGAAGTAGATAACGCAGATATGACTACTCAAGCTACATTATTAGGACATACTATTTCTGGAGAAGAAATGGTACGTAACGCTAATGATACAGCTCCATACGTAGCATTAGGACGTATCGTAACTAAAATGGTAGGCGGAGCTTACAAATATAAAGTAGAGTTTTTATGTAAAGTTAAGTTTTCTGAGCCAAGCCAAGAAAATACAACTAAGGGAGAGAGCGTAGAGTTCGGAACTACTACACTAGAAGGTATCGTATCTACACTAGCTAACGGAAACTGGAGTAAGACACAAACATTCGATACAATGGCAGAAGCTAAAACGTATTTAGAAGGTTTATTCGGATCAGCTCCAAGTCACTAATAACAGGGTAGGCGAATGACCTACCTTTTTTTTAATATATAGGAGGTAAAATGAAATGAAAGATAATGCAGGAAAAATAACATATAAAGAAAAAGAATATAAAGTAGTATTTAATTTAAACGTAATGGAAGCAATACAAGAGGAGTTCGGAACACTAGATAAGTGGACGGAATTAACTTCAGGAACTAATCAAGAAGTAAATGTAAAAGCCTTAAAGTTTGGCTTTACTCAGATGCTAAACGAAGGACTATCTATAGAAGCAGACGAAAACGGAGAAGAATATAAGCCTTTAACGTCAGCATTCGTAGGTAGAATGCTTACAGATATCGGACTAGATACTATGACTAAAACACTACAAGAAACAGTAATAGAAAGTACTAAAACAGACGAAGGAAAAAACGTATAATTCCTGACGTAATAGAAGGAGAAGAAAGTAAGCCTATAGACTTTACTTTTTTTTATTTCGTTGGGAAGACTAAACTAAATCTATCTTTTAAAGAAACTGGAAGACTAACATATAAACTATTTACTCAACTATACCAACATTATAAAAATGACTTTGACTTAGAAATGCAAATGAAAAATAAAAATGTAACGTATAGTCAGCTATATGCTAGACAACAACAGGAGGACGAATGGTTTTAAGTTTCAAAAAGAAAATAAAAAATAAAAAAATGTTCCACGTGGAACATAGAAAGGACGGTGAAATATGGCTAGCTTCGGAGGATCAATAAAATTAACAGGAGCAGACGAGTATAAGAACGCTTTAAGGCAAATAAAACAGGGACTAGTTGAAACAGGCTCAGAATTAACCGCAATAGCAAGTAAATACGATAAAAACGATAGTTCTTTATCTACATTAAAAGCAAAAACTACTGAAATGACAGCAGTATTAGGTAAACAAAATCAAGCCTATGCATCTTTAAAGAGTGCATACGATAGTTTTAGTGCTAAAGTGAGCCAACAAGCCCAAGCTCATACTAAATTAGTTCAAACATACGAAAAAGAGAAGCAAGAACTAGAAAATATTCGTAAAGCATCTGGAGAAAGTAGTCAGGCTTTTCAAACTCAACAAGCTAAAGTAAATGATTTAGCAACAGCAGTAGCTAAAAGTTCTCAAAATATGAATGAAAATCAGATAGCACTAAGTAAAATGAAGACACAGCTAAATCAAGCAGAGACTACAGTAAATAAAACTACTAAAGAAATAGAAGAACTAGGTAACGCAACAGAAGAAAGCGGAGAAAAAGCTAAAAAAGGCGGAGACGGATATACAGTATTTAAGAATATCCTAGCTAATTTAGGTACTCAGGCTATAAATACAGCGTTAAATGGACTAAAAAGTCTAGGTGGTGCATTTATTAACGTAGGAAAACAAGCACTAGATAGCTACGCAGACTACGAACAGCTAGTAGGTGGAGTAGAAACACTATTTAAAGATAGTGCAGGCATAGTAGAAGGCTATGCAAATGAGGCTTATAAAACAGCTGGGCTAAGTGCTAATCAATATATGGAGACTGTTACTAGTTTCTCAGCATCTATGTTACAAAGTCTAGATAATGATACTCAAAAATCAGCAGAATATAGTAATAGAGCTATTATAGATATGTCAGATAACGCTAATAAAATGGGTACTAGTATGGAAATGATCCAGAATGCATATCAGGGCTTTGCTAAACAAAATTATACAATGCTAGATAACTTAAAATTAGGTTATGGTGGTACTAAAGGCGAAATGGAACGACTAATAGCTGATGCAAACAAAGTAAAAGAAGCAAACGGAGAAATGGCGGACTTATCTATTAACAGTTTTGCAGACGTAACAGAAGCAATACATATAATTCAAACAGAAATGGGTATTACAGGTACTACTTCTAAAGAAGCAAGCGAGACTATTTCAGGATCAGTAGGAGCTATGAAGTCAGCGTGGGGAAACTTACTTACTGGAATAGCAGACGATAACGCTAACTTTAGTGAATTAGTAAATAACTTTGTAGATAGCTTAGTAACAGCTTTAAATAACATACTTCCAAGAGTAGAAACAATATTCGAAGGACTAAGTTTACTAATTACTAATCTTCTTAATATACTTTTAGAAAAAATAATTCCTATGGGAGTAAAACTAATCGAAAATCTAATAACAGGAATGACCGAAGCCCTACCAGATATAATGGCAAGTATGAATAAAGCAATAAGTACTATACTTACTACGCTAGTTTCATTACTACCTAAAATATTAAATATGGGCTTACAAATAGCAGGATCTTTAATAAAAGGAATAGGAGAATTACTACCTACTTTAATACCTTTGTTAGTAGAAACTATAATGAGTTTAGTAGAAACAGTTGTAGATAATCTAGATCAAATAATAGATGCAGGAATGCAACTAATATTAGGACTAGCAGAAGGAGTAGTAGAAGCAATACCTAAGTTATTAGAGAAAATACCAGTAATAATTGAAAAGTTGATAAATGCTATATTTACTAATATACCTAAAATATTAGAGACAGGAATAACTTTAATATTAAACTTAGCACAGGGCTTAATACAAGCTATACCTCAATTAGTACAAGCAATACCTCAGATTATACTAAGTTTATTAACAGCTATATTAACAAATATACCTAAGTTAATAGAAACAGGTATTACTTTAATACTTAAATTAGCAGAAGGTTTATTAGATGCTATACCAGACTTAATAAGTGCTATACCAGAAATTATAATTAGTTTAGTTACTGGAATATTAACTAACATACCTAAACTAATAGAAACAGGTATTACTTTAATAGTAAAACTTGCAGAAGGACTAATAAAAGCCATACCGCAATTAGTAAGTAAAATACCTCAAATTATAAGTTCTTTAATAAATGGTATTATTTCTAATCTACCTAAACTATTACAAGCAGGAAAAGATTTATTAAATAAATTAAAAGACGGAATAGTATCAGGAATAGGAAGCCTATTAAACGTAGGTAAAAATATCGTACAGGGGCTATGGAACGGTATTAACAACGCAAAAGACTGGGTACTAGGTAAAATAAAAGGTTTCGGTAAAGCTATTCTAAATGGAATTAAGTCTATATTCGGTATACATTCACC
>Ga0326512_10003410_pt1 | contig 11659 bp, 19 predicted proteins | sample 1_2617_0518_D_FD_203652 | JGI IMG/M metagenome (GOLD analysis project Ga0326512, IMG submission 203652) | Bovine rumen microbial communities from UC Davis, California, United States - 1_2617_0518 | ecosystem: Host-associated > Mammals > Digestive system > Stomach > Rumen | place: USA... | reverse complement strand
GTTTTGAAAGTCGAAAATTTGGCGTTTAGGGCGCGAGGACCATAAAATTGAAGAAAGTTCGCGCAATTCGTCTTCGTTGAAGTCGGAGGGAATTGGGAAACGATCTGTGCGCCAGATTTTCGAAGAAATTGAACTTGTGAAGGGAAGGCCTAGAGGTAAAACTTCGATGTCTTCTCCCCATACGACTTGCGCAGAGGTCGGTTCATTGAAGGTTGCGCGCAATAAAAGCGGTTCAGTATAGCCGTCCTTTAAGCTATATTGTTGCCGGCGCAACTCAATGAGTAGACGTTTCTTTTTGAGGTACTGGTATAAGTTGAGATGGGAAGCTGATTCGTGAATTGCGTCGATTTCGGCTTGAGTGAAACGTTGGAGGAGGGCTTCGCGGATTGGCGCGGTTCTACGCTCGTGCGCGAGCTCATAGGTTGTGATTAGAAGCTCTAGCGTATCGATTTCGCGCCAGAGGTCTTCGAAGTGGGCGACGATATGGTCCGGCGCACTTTGACGGGTTTCAGTTCGAGAGAACTGGATTTTTGGGGCTTTGAAGACGGGGTCTTCAGGTTTTCGTATAATGTTTTCGGAAAACGTAGGAGATTCTAAAAGGGCATCTAGCGACTCGACCTCTGAGGTGTCTTGGTCCCAAATGTGGGCGCGGGTTGGAAGATCAAGGCCTTCTTGGCGCCCATTGAGGCCGTCTGAATTTGTTCCCCATAGAATGTATTTGGCCATCATATCAAGTTCGGCTTCGGTGGGCGTCCACGAAATTCGACTTAGAAAGTCTTTCGTATAAGCGTTTCGTTCCTCCCTTGACTTGAGGTTCCAATCTAGTTGTAATCTATTCATTTATTGTGTACACATTGAGTGTATATGTCTCCTTTTATATTCTAGTTTTATTATACCAGAATTGGGGAAAATTGTCAAATTTTCGAATTAAGAGGAGGGGTATAGGTTAAATTGAAAATTTTATTTCAAAGTATTTATCTATTTGAAAATTTTATTTCAAAGTACTTTGTTTCCAGGGCAGGGGATTTCAAATCCGGGCTTTTCCAAATTTTCCCAAAACCATACCCCTCCCAGTTATTACCAGTTTTGGAAACAAGGCCCAATGGTAAAAAATGGTACCCCCGCTAATTATTAACTGGTAATAACTGGAAGAAAAAAATAATTAATTAAAGCGATAAAATAATTATCATACCGCTTTACAAGTGCCTTAAAAAGTAGTAATATTATAAGCGTCAGGAGGACATAGACATGACCATTAAAAAGACAACAGTTAATCTTGAATACACCTATAACCCAGACCACAAGGGCGCGCCGTTCACTCTTGACGGTATCAAGTACATGAACGCTGGCGAGCTTAAAGAGTGCCTTTATAAAGCAAGCCTGCACCTTGCACCTGCAAAAGACGCTAACGGCTCTTTTGACACCTGCGACGATGTACCCGAGACGGGCGAGAGCGTGAAAAGCTCTAAGGCAACGCTAACCACCACCAAACTCGGAACGACCTACGACGAAATAAAAGCTAATTACTTTAAGCGTGTACACTCCACCGCCTGGGTCTGGGTCATAATCCACGACGAGGAACTCGTAACCTACCATATGAACCGCACTGAATTCGCTGAGTTCATGGACAAGTTCGCAAGCCTGCAGAGCGGAGTGATAAGGTTCAAAGCTGACAGCACAAAGATGATACAGTGGTTTGAGAATAGAGCCAGGGCGTAAGCCCTGGCAACTAAGAGCCAGTTGTTAAAAGGTTAACAAGCCCTCCGCGCCAAAGGGATTGACAAGCTATAAGCTATGCGCTATAATATAGACAGAAAGAACAAAGAAAGGAAGTCAACAAAATGACTATTAAGACTCAGGGTTGGTATACATTCGCAGACGGATACAGGTGCTGGTTCCACGGACTTAGCGCGCAGGAGAAGAAAACAGAGATTCGCAAGCACGGCAGAATCATAAGATTCGAGCCGACAAACTAAAGAGGTCGAATAGACCTCTTTTTTTAATAGGGCGAATGCAAACATTCATTCGTCCCTCCGCGCCGGGCCTTGCGAACATATGTTCGATTGAGTACTATTGGATTGCGAACATATGTTCTTAGTGCCCGAGCGCGGAGGAATGAGATTGTTAAGTTATTAACTTAACAAAGTAAAGTTTAAAATAGAGGTTGACAAAACCGGGGATTCGTGTTATAATCTAACTGTAAAAAGGAAAAAGAAAGGAAGTAAATAAAATGATGATTAAAAGAGACCTTGCAGACGGATACACCAAAGTTGTAGAGAATGAAGTAAATGACTTCTATATCAGAAAAGTTAATAAAGACTGGTATGTATACACAATGATAAAAGGAACAGATGTCAATACAACAATGACAAGTTTTTCCACTAAAAAGTCCGCAACAGAATGCGCCAAAGTCTGGGCGACTTGGCAGAAATAAAGTCGAAAGACTTTATTTTTTTTACCGTAAAAAGAACAAACGTTCGAGCGCCCGGGCGGATCGGATCGTTATTTTTTTCACAATATATCTAAACGAACATTCGTTCGTTAAAAAATTAACAGGAACTATTCCTAAAATTTTAATTGCCCGAGTGCGTAGGGAAGTCCCTTTCCACCACTAACATTTTATCATACTTGGCGCAACTTGTCAACCCCTTTTTTAAATTTTCTTTGTGAAATATTTAACAAAAAAATTTGAAAAAATTTAAAAATAGGGGTTGACATTCCCGGAAAGACGTGCTATAATCTAAATGTAAAAAGGAAAGGAAAGGAAACCAAAATGAGAAAAGACAATCCCGAAATCAAAGAAATGATACTTACCAAACTTGCGGAAGTCGAATACACCCACACTTACGCAATCGCATTCCGCGATCACAAAATCGTAAAAGCAGCAATTATCGAAGATGCGGACGCAATACTCCCACTTATTACAGTAGCTGAACGAGGGTCGGCAAGCCACGGAAGCGAATGGGGCGTACGCGTAAATCTCACTAAAGAAAAAACTGAAATCGTCAAAACCTACGCGCGCGAAATTATCGACATCTGTTCCGTTGCCGAATTTGAAAATGAATACAAAATCAATGGCAAGCGCGGAAGCAACAACAGAGGACACATCTTCGAACAGATGTTCGCAGACGTCACAGGTGGGAAGCGTAATGACAATCCCACCGCAAAATGTATAGAATGCGGAGATGTAGTAGTAAATGGTGAACATATACAATGCAAACTGTGGAATGCAACTGTTACCACCGAACCGCAAGTTAATAGATTTTATGCAAGAAAATGCGCGTAAACGCATTTTTTTTATACCTTGTAAGAACATTTGTTCGCCTATTGCCCGGGCCGTTGGTAAAAAATGGAAACAAAAAATCCGAAAATTTTTTAAAATAATACTTGACTTTTTATAGGGTTTTTGGTATTATATATATGGAAAGAGAAAGGAGAACACGAAATGAGAAAACAGATTTGGTTCGATATGGACGGAACGATAGCAGACCTTTACGGAGTTGAAAACTGGTTGGAAAAACTTACCAACAGCGACCCAAGCCCTTATGCTGAGGCTAAGCCTCTTGTGAGAATGGCAAGCCTTGCAAGGATTCTCAATCGGCTTCAGCGTGAAGGATATGAAATCGGAGTTATAAGTTGGCTGGCAAAATATGGAAGCATTGAGTACAATGAACTTGTAATCGAAGCAAAAAAGGAATGGCTCAAAATCCACCTTAAAAGCGTAAAATTCGACCACATCGACATTGTAAAATACGGAACGCCAAAAGAAATGGGAAGAAATGGAATCCTTTTCGATGACGAAGAACAGAATAGAAAAAATTGGAAAGACGAAGCATACGATGTCAACCAAATTCTGGAAATCCTTAAGGCACTCTAAAGTGCCTTTTTTATTACAGAAAGAACGAACATTTGTCCGCGGCGCCCGGGCATTGGGAAAAATTGGAAATAAAAAAATTTTAAAAATAGTTGACAAATTTTAAAATTTATGATATAATTTTTATAGAAAATAAGAAAGGAAATAAAATTATGGAAATTATAAAAATTCTTTTTGCAACCATTATGACTTTTGAATTTTTCTATAATTTACTTGAAGAAGGTAAAAAATGGAAAATGGCACTTGGCGCAATTTCCTATATTCTGTTTATAATAATCGTAGCAGGTCGAAATTTTTTCTAAAAAGCACTTGACAAATTAAATCTAATCGTTTATAATATAAGTGTAGTAAGAAAGGAGAACAACACAATGGCAAACAAGTTCGACACAATAAGAAACACTTTTATGGAAGATGTTCAGGGAATGTTTGAGGGTAAGGAATATGAGGTTCTTGAAACTGGTTCTAACGAACTTTGTATTCCGATTGTAAATGCGGACGGTGACGAAGCATATCTGGTCATTACCTTTAAGATTCCGAAGGGTTCGCGCGATGGTGAAGCGTACGATGGTTACGCAATGGCGGAAGAATTCAAAATAAAGTGCGATGAAAAGGCGCGCAAGGTTGCCGAAGCGCAGAAAAAGAAAGCGGAAAAAATAGAACGCGACCGCAAGGCGCGCGAAGAGAAAGCGCGAATTAAAGCCGAAAAGGGCAAAACAGAATAGGAAAAGGGAGAGAAATCTCCCTTTTTCTGTAAAAGAACAAATGTTCGCGCCCGGGCGCCGATGGATTGTTAAAAAGTTCACAAAATTATTTTGAAAAAAGTAGTTGACTTTTTCAGAAAATCGAGTATAATATAAGTGTAAGAACGAGAGAGAAAGAAAGGAGTTCCCAAAATGCAGAGCAATACACAGGACAGAGCAATATCCAAGTTCGATGTTATGAGAGGCGGAAAGGTTAAGGAAACCTTTGACACTTACGAACAGGCATGGGCGTATGCGTCTAAGTATAAGGGTGCAGTTGTGAGATACAATATTAGAAAGGTCGGTAAGTAGAATGAATACAACCATTTCAATGAAAGAAGCGCGTGCAATGATGGACACTATCGCGCAATATATGTCAATGTCAATTGGTTATTTCGCGCCAAGAAAGGAATGGGTTTACCATAACATCGAAGAAATAACCGATATCGTCAATCGGTATTCAAGAGATTGTTTTGTTACAATGTGTAGCAAACTTGGAATTGAAAAGGTAGAAGAGGACGCATAAGCGTCCTTTTCCATTTTCTGGGAAGTCCCGGGCGCGACTCGTTAAAAAGTTAACGAAGATTTCTTTAAATCCCATATTGACAAATTAACTTTTCTATGTTATACTCTATGTGTAAGAAAGAGAGGTAAGAACAATGACTGAATTTGATACCATAAAGGCAATGCTTGAAAGAATCGACCATGAAATTGAAATCACCGATGGACCCATTCGATTATGATTATTAAAAAATAAAAAAGTACTTGACAGATAGCAAAGCGTGTGCTATACTATAATTGTCAAGAGGGCAAGCCTCCAAGTCCAAGGCAGAGGCCGAATACGTAAAGTCGACTAAATCGTATAACGGACAAGGAGATACAGGGCTGAAGTCCTCTCGGATAGCCGAAACTTTAACTCTTGACTTTTTAAAGGAAGCAGACAAAATACTTAATATAAATTTCTTGATTCTTTTATATAGAAGTTAATCCAATATTTGGTTTTCATTTCCTTTCTTCCAAGCGACACTTCATCACTTTAGTGTGGTGAAGTGTCGCCCGGGCGTTTGTTAAAAAAATAACTTTTAAAAATTACTTGACAAAATAAAATTAAAGTGCTATAATCTAAATGTAAAAAGGAAAAGAAAAGGAGATAAAAAATGTACGAACTCACAGTCACGAATCATTTTGGGAAAGAAAAAACTTGGCACTTTATTGAGTACCTCTATGCGGAACAGATGTACGAAGTCGCAAAGAAGTGCATCGATTGCGCCAATGTCGTGCTCATTGATGCAATGAGTGGTGAAGTCATCGTTGAATGGTCTTATATCCACGGCGAAAAGCATTGGGGCGAACGTGAAGACATTTGGGACAATGAAAATGCCGAGGAAGAAAATTGGCACATTTCCGAAAACTGGGAGTAATCTCAGTTTTTGGCCCGGGCGCCATGTACAGATTTTTGCACACTCTATATGTTATACTATAGGTGTAAAAGAAAGGAGAGAAAAAAAATGACAGTAAGACAGTTAATGGAAAAACTTGACAAGAAAAATCTGCTTGACCACGACATCGCAGTATGTGCCGATGAGTACGACACAGGTTCAGATTTCAATATTGAATACAATGATTACTGTGTATTCTTAACCGTTGCCCCTTGGGGTTCAATTCTTACAAATGAACCGATAGAAATTGATGAAGAGGGGGATAAAAATGAGAACTTACTATAGAATAGTACTAACAGACACCAACTATATATTGCCTTGGTACTACAAAACCTATAAGCAAGCAGACGATTATATTTTTTATCACATCTGGCGCCAAGGTATCAAGGCCCACGTTATAAAAGAAAGGGGATAAAAATGGAATTTGACTACACTTCAACCATTTACATCTATGAAAAAGATTTAGAAGAAATGGTAAATCGTGTAAATAAAGGCGAAGAATTTGAGGACGTTTACTATGACGTCATGGCATGGTATGACGATTGCGATTATTATAACTGCCACTTAATAGAAGACAAAGTGCGAAAAGAAATCGAACGCAGATTAGGCTAATTCCCAAAATTGGGAATTTTTGCCCGGGCCGCCCGTTAAAATCTTAACAAACTTTTCTTTAAAAAACACTTGATTTTTTTATAAACCTATGCTATAATATATTTGTTCTTAAGAAATGAGAGAACAAAAGGTCAAGAAAAAAATCTTAAAAAAGATTAAAAAAACTCTTGACAAATAGCGCAAAGTGTGCTAAAATATAAGTGTCAAAAGGAAAAGAAAAGAACTCAAAACTTGTGCCAAGCGCCAAGTAAAAAAGTTAAAAAAATTCTAAAAAACCTCTTGACAAGCACTAAAAAGTGTGCTATAATCTAAATGTAAAAAGGGTTAGGAAACAAACCCACGAAAACTTGAAACTCGCACTCATGCGTTAAATGAGAGAAAGTTGGTAAAAAATGACTACTCGTGAATTCCTCAATGCTGTTATCGCTTCCGCTATCTCTGATGAGATGACTGAAAAGGCAACCGCTCTGCTGGCTTCCCTCGATAAGAAGAACGAACAGCGCAAGTCCAAGCCGTCCAAGGTTGCGGTTGCTAATGAGCCCCTCAAGCAGGCTATAGTGGACTACCTCACCGCCAACGGCGCAAAGGTGTCCTCTGAGATAGGCGAAGCCCTTCAGATGACTACTCAGAAGGCGAGCGCACTGTGCCGTCAGCTTGTAGAGGACGGTACTCTCAAGTCCGAAGAGGTCAAGGTTCCGAAGAGGGGCAAGGTAAAGGCTTACAGCATACAGTAGGCGAAGAGAGGGGAGAAAATCTCCCCTCTTTTTTTATTTCCCATCACTTCCAAAATTTTCCAGTGCCCGGGCATCCAGATCTTACCCGGGCGCGCATTGTTAAAAACTTAACAAAAAAATTTTTAAAAAGGTATTGACTTTTTTATAAACTTATGTTATTATATATATGTAATCAAGAGAAAAGAGAACAAACTTAAAGGTTATGCTTCGCGCCAATCTGAACAGAAAAAATCTCTAAAAAACTCTTGACAAAATAAAAAATCTATGCTATAATAAGAGTGTAAAAAGGGTTAGGAAAGAACCCAATCTCAAAACTAACTTGCACCTATGCACTAAATAGGAGAAAGAAGGTCATAAATGACTACTCGTGAATTCCTCAACACTGTTCAGAAAATGATGGCTGACATGGCAAATTTTGAACTTTATGCTACAGACCCTATTAGAGATGTAGTATATGATAAAGCGGGTGATTTGCTTGCCGCCCTCGACAAGAAGAATGAAAGCCGTAAGTCCAAGCCGTCAAAGGTAGCCATTGCTAACGCTCCCATCAAGGAAGCCATCATCAACCACCTCAACGAGGTTAAGCACGCTACTGCTTCCGAGGTTGCCGAAGCTCTTGGCATGACTACGCAGAAAGCGTCTGCTCTGCTTCGCCAGCTTGCGCTTGACGGTGTATTCACCGTTTCAGAGGTAAAGGTGCCGAAGAAGGGTGCAGTCAAGAACTACTCTGTAACAGAGTAGTCATAAAAGGAAGGGTCTACCCTTCCTTTTTTATTGCCCAATAGGTTACATAATTTTTGTTATGTAAACTTGCCCGGGCGATCCAACAATCGCGCGGATCCTAATTGCCCGGGCGCGTATTGTTAAAAACTTAACGAAAAATTTTTAAAAATGGGGTTGACAAATAGAAAAAACTTTGTTATAATATCACTGTAAGATAAAGAAAGGAAATAAACAAAGATGATTGAAAAATTTATTGTACTTGACACCGAAACCACTAACTCTATAGATGACCCCTTTTGCTATGATATAGGGTGGGCGGTCGTTGACGCACAGGGCGCAGTCTATGCAAGCTATAGCTTTGTGGTGGCGGACATTTTTCTTGACGCTGAGCTGATGGCTTCCGCTTACTTCGCAGACAAGATTCCCACATATTGGGAACAGATTAAGAGTGGTGAGCGCAAGCTGGCCAAGTTTTCGACAATACGCAAGGTTCTCCACGCTTGCGCCAAGGAATACGGCGTCACAAAATTCTTCGCGCATAATATGCGCTTTGACTATCGCTCTACCAATTTAACCCAACGCTTTCTTACTTCTTCCAAGTATCGCTACTTCTTCCCCTACGGCGCAGAAATTTGTGACACCCTTAAAATGGCAAGGCAGACTCTTAAAAATAATGTTGCTTACGATAACTTCTGTTATGAAAACCATTTTCTTACAAAAAGAGGTTACAAGCGTTACACCGCAGAAATAATCTATAAATTCCTTACCAATAATTTACAGTTTGAGGAAGAACACACAGGTCTTGCGGACGTCCTTATTGAAAAAGAAATATTGAGGTTCTGTTTACAGAATTTTCCAGAAATGGATTGCAACTTGTGGGAGAAAGAGGACTAATTTCCTCTTTTTTCCAATTTTGCCCGGGCGATTCGATCCAATCCCGACTTGCCCGGGCGCATTGTTAAAAAGTTAACAAACTTTTTTCATTTTTTCTATTGACTTTTTCGCAAAAATCGTTTATAATCTTAGTGTAAGTTAAAGATGAGAGAACTTAAGGAGGTTCTACTATGGCAAATGTTTCCAAGAAGTCCCTTGCCGAAGAAATTAAGGCACGTTACTACGAAGCGGTTTCCGCAGTGTTCGCTTCCCAAGATTTGGAAGTCCTCAAGGTTGGCAGTGCTGAAATGGCTATCCCCGTTCTTGATAAGAACGGTGACGAAGAGTGGCTTGTAGTCACTCTCAAGGTGCCGACTGGCAGCCGTGACGGCGAAGCCTATGACGGTTACGCACTGCGTGACGAGTACGCCGCTAAGCAAGCAGACAAGGCCGCCAAGGCCAAGGAAGCCGCAGAGAAAAAGGCCGCCAAGATAGCCAAGGACAAGGCGGCACGTGAAGCCAAAAAAGCACAGCGTCAGGCAGAGTAAAAAATTGGGAGTCAATCGACTCCCTTTTTTTATACCTTAACTTCTACATAATTTTTATTATGTAAACCGTCCCGGGCGGATCTTGCCCGGGCCCTCCCAGATTTTACCATTTATTCAAATTTTATCCAATCCAAAATTTTCCAATTTTTCCAAATTTTTTCTCCACTCCCAAATTTTAGAAATTTCTAAAATTTTCGGAGCTGTCAAGTGTCCGGGCCTTCCAAAATTTACCAATTTTCCCATAAGCTGCAGCTGCATCCACAAGCTGGAAAAGCTGGAAAAATTTACCAGAGCTGGAAAAAGCTGGAAACGCGCAATAAAAAAAAGAGAAGTCTTTCGACTTCTCTTAGTTCTCGGCGCGGAGGCTACGCTCTAACGTAACCTACCTGCTTACCCTTACCAGTTACCTTGACCTCAGTCTTAGCGATAACTCCCTCAGCTACAAGAGCCTTGAGCAGGGAAGGAATTGCCTGCGGCTTAAGCTCGACGCCAGCCTCAGCAATCAGAGTAGTAGCGGTCTTAGGTTCCTCAGTGATGCAAGCCACGATAGCTTCGCGGATAGGAGCCTTTACAGCTTCCTTCTCTGCGGCTTTCTTCTCAGCGGAAGCTTTGCGCAGCTCGTTAGTGTGGTCGAGACCTTCGATGAAGGCCTGAGCCTGTGCGGTCATTTCGTCATTGATGTTTGCGTTGATTACTGCTTCGTAGAACTCTCTCTTAGTCATTTGATTCCTCTTTCTGGCGAAGGTCGCCACCCTTTAACTTTCTTTTCGAGGTTTATTTCCTCTTTCATCTTACATATATATTATATCAAAGATTTGAGATTTTTTCAAATTTTCATTCTTCCAAATCTTTAATAGTCGGTTGGTAGCATTCTATCCCATAATAGAGATAGGCATCGGCGCGGAGGTTCAACGGATTATCGCTCCACCTTTCCGCATCAGCTGCTTCGTCGATAATGTCTTGGAAAAAGTTGATGAGCTGGAGAACTCTTTCTTCTTCTTCACGGTTCTTATTGAGCTCGTCAAGGTACTCAACAAGCTCATGGTAATGATCGAGGCGTTCCTCCGCGCCCATTTCGCAGCTGCGAAGGAATTCGATTTCATCTTTCGCGCGCTTCTCTGCGCCGGCTGCGTAACTGAGGTTTTCTTTTACTCGTTCACATGCTTCCGCCAAGTCAGAATCTTTGAGCGCGCGGATCTTCTCGTAAGGCGCGCCGCGAAAAATATCATAAACTCTTGAAGAACGATTCCAAGTACCGATAGGGAGAAAATTTTCTCCATTTTTTATATAAAAGTGAAGGTACTGACTCATTTTCTTTTCTCCTTTCCTCATTTTCTATAATAATTATAGCAAAATTCTGCGATTTTTGCAATTTTTCAGAAAAATTCTGGAAAATTTGGGAGATTTTATGCGATTTCTCCCGAAAAAGTAGACAAATTTTCCGAAAATTCAGGAAAATTTTCCCAAAAATGGGAAATTTTTCTAGAAATTCTAGATTTTGGGGCAGTTTATAAGCTTTTCTTATAAGCTTTTCTTATAAGTTTTTTATAATTTTTATATAAAAATTTGACTTTTTGTTAATGTTGGGCCAGGTACTCACTCACCCTCTTCCCAAATGTCTACCCTTATCCTAATGCAAAAACGGCCTCCGTGTCGTTCGCAACTAGGAAATTAGAAAATTAACACATTAACTTTTAAACTTTAGCTTATAAGCTTTAGCTTAGACGCTTTTTTTACGCCTTCTGTGGACTTCTTTTTCTCACTCCTTTTTCTTATAAGTTTTATCTTATAAGCTTTAACGACTTCAATTTTTTGGAATTTTTTCCCTTTTCAATTTTCTTTTAGGTAGACCCCTTTCCTTTAGTTTCCCTTTTCTATACCCCTTTTCTTATAAGTTATTCTTATAAGCTTTAGCTTTGAAGCTTTAGCTTTAAGGTTTTTTGTACTCCCCTTTTCTTATAAGTTTTTCTTATAAGCGATCTAGTAGCTCCGCTACTAGATCTCTCAGTGGCGCTACGCGCCCTTCGTGCCTTTAACCGTTTAGGGTTCCCCTTTTCTAATATACTTTTCTTATAAGTAAAGCTTATAAGATAAACTTATAAGCTTTTCTTATATA
>Ga0326512_10003409_pt1 | contig 11661 bp, 15 predicted proteins | sample 1_2617_0518_D_FD_203652 | JGI IMG/M metagenome (GOLD analysis project Ga0326512, IMG submission 203652) | Bovine rumen microbial communities from UC Davis, California, United States - 1_2617_0518 | ecosystem: Host-associated > Mammals > Digestive system > Stomach > Rumen | place: USA... | reverse complement strand
ACCAAGGTATTCTCCATCGATGATGAAGAAGTGCTTGATGCTCTGGTTAATGAATCTGATGAGCTTGCCCATATCTGTGAATTATATCAATGTAAAATGGCGAGTTAAGAACTCCCGAAACTTAAATTGATTAATGATTGAAACTGAATTTTTATAGGTGGATATTCTTATTCGCCCAGTCTTATACTGGTTCTCCAGCAACTCGAAGGCAAAGCTTTCAAATCTTTGGCCCTTGTCAACTCGCAGTAGTTTGTCATCACCCAACATAAAACCTTTGATAACGTCGGCTGAAACACTTCCGTTCTGCTCCACATATTCGAAAATACGGCCATCAATCACACGGAGCATCTTCTGAAGTTGCATGTTCTTCTTTCGATAATCAGACCCATAACTTGCACGTATTTCACCGATGCCATGATTGGCTTCTTTATTCCAATCTTTTATCCGAGCTGTAATGCCGGTGCTTTGCCTAAGTTGTACACGGTTGTATGAATAATAAAGATAGATAGGGTATAGCGCATCCTCGTCGACCTCAGCCGGCGTACGAAGGAAAAGCCTTCCTTGGGGATATTTGCGCGCTACCCTGCCCATCTCAATCAAGTAATTATCGAAGTTAAAATAGAGAATTAAACTTGTCCACGTTGGGTTGACCATCTGCACACATTCCTTTCGAATGAAACTTCTGGTAACCATAATTGTACGCTTTGGTATAAGTTGCACAACCATGACCCTGGAGATCATCTAATATCTTACCGGAGATTGTATCGATGAGTACATACCGGCCTTTTTCGGTTCTCTTGATACCCCAAACATCGCAGGGGTTTTTAGTTGATAAATCTTCCATGCTTAATTTCTATATACAAATTGAGGAGTATTGTTTGAATCGAAAGCTGTTGGCGCTACACTTGTCTGCTTCGACATAATTACCTTTTTCAACGAAGTACAACCTGCAAATGCACCTTCTTCTATCATTCTCAAAGAATCCGGAAAGTGAAGATCCGTCAAACTTGTACAGTTCTCAAACGCATTTTTGGCGATAACCTCCACCCCTTCTTCGATTGTAACATCAGTCAGTCTGTCACATCCTGAAAATGTTCTTGTTTGTATTTCTTTGACTGATTGCGGTATGCCTATTGATTCTAATCCCGTACAATCACGAAATGCCTCTTCCTCTATTGCTTTCACACGAACAGGAAGAATGCCCAAATGTAAAGAGTTGGGCCACAAAACCCTACCAGCAAAGTCATTCTTGCGGATAATGAACTGTTTCTCATGCTTACTGAAGTATTTGAAGAATTCCTTTACAGTTAACACACAATTAATTGTTAATCGATCCGAGCATCCATCGAATGCGGATTTGGACATACTAACACTCTCAGTTCTCATAATCACTTTCTCAAGTGCCCAACAGTCCATGAATGCTCTGCCCATTCTGACAACTGAACGTGGAATGACAATCTTTCTCAAACACACACATAGCTTGAAACAATTATCTCCGATTGATTTTAGACCAGATTCGGGTAACTTAACATACCTGAGATCGTAGTTGTTCTCAAATACGCTGTTAGGCAGTTCCTTGACAGATGGAGGGATTACAACAGACGACATGCTATGACAGTCTTTGAAAGCTGCTTTACCAATATACTCAACTCCACTTGGTAATTGTATACTCTTCAGGAAATCGCACCCTTGAAAAGCATTGCTGCCGATTTTATATAGTGTTGATGGAAACATGACATCAGTAATGCCTTTGCAGTCCTTGAATGCATTCTGCCTGATGGCAAGGATTCCTTCTGGAATAGTGACAGCACCTTCTGCATCTGCGGAGCACCTGCAGAGTACTTCACCATTTTTTGAAATAATAAAATTATCGTTCATGATTTCTCTTTTATTGTGCAGCCGTTGCTCTTGACTTGTTTGCTATCTTGATGACAGGTAAAATCAAGTAGCAACGACCGCCGGTTAATCTTTTCTTTTATTTCACATCATTTAGCGTACATTCATCGTAATTCGTACCACTTTTCTTAGTACGAGTTTTCTTAGTACTCTTAGCCGCTTTTATGTCTTCAGCAAGTTTTGCGAAAAAATTCACGTTCTCGGTAAATCTCTTTTCAGACGTGTCGGGTACAAAGCACTTGGCACGTTCTTCTTCGCTGAGATTTTTCTCGAATTCCTGAACAACATCTCTAATCTTGTGATTATCGCAATCTTGCGGCGTTAACTTCTGGATCTTCTCGACTGTTGCAGAGTCAAGACGATAAAGCGAGTTCAGGAAATCTTCAAGGTGGTCATTGTTGCGCTTGATAACAATATCATCCGCCAGATAGCGCTTTTTCAGAAATTCGATGTCAAATCCAACATCAACAAGCATCCTCAGAATCTCTAAAGCTTTCCTAGGGTTGCTTTCCGGCAACTCACATTCGTTGCCAATGAAACGACTCAGCACCGACGGATTCAGTGTTCTGTGATTGTTACAGAGATACCGACTAGCGTTAGAAATCGAGTAACCGAGTTGAGTGCACAAATTAACAGCAATAAGAGTCTCATCTTTCGGATTCTGCGTGTAAGCACTCTTGATATAGTCCTTAGACTTCCAAGACGTAGCACTTGAGTTGATGCTCATGATGAGAGTTACAATGTCCTGACCTTGGATGTCCTCATCTTCCATCACGTTAGCGTATATGAAGTCTGTGATTTTTACATCACTCGCTTCTTTCTTCATTTCTTCGAAGAGTTCCAGAGCACACATGCTACGGTGCTGGCCATCTAAGATAACATAATAATCATTAGAGGGATTGTCCAAACGCTGCTTTGTACGTATGTCGTACAAGACAACGTCTTTGTCTTGGATGTCTTTGTACTCAATGACCAAAATGGGTATTAACACTCGGCCATCCTTCTTGATAACCTTCATCAATCTCTTGATGTCAACATCGCGGTTTCCGTCGATTGTTGCTAACTTAACTGTTTCCAGTTGTAATTTTTTAATTTTCATTCTTTCTTTGAAAATTATGAGTTATGGGGCAATATCGCCTATCGCCAAAAAACATCAAGAAATGTGCCTAATTGCAGCAGCCCGCCAAATATCAAAATCTGGAAAATTTCTATAAGGGAAATACATTTGGAAAAATTTTCCGAAAATTTTACTGATTGGCATAAAAAAGGACTGACACCCAAACATGGATGTCAGTCTTCGTGTCATAATATAGAATCTATGACAATAGTGTCGTATACCAGTAAGATAGCAAGGTTATGGTCAAATCAAACCTTTTTCATCTGCCCAGTGAAAGAATCTATTATTCTTTCTATTTCACTACGAAAGTCTTTATAAGTGTCGTTTTTAGTGGAAATATAGTTCTTTCTATTGCTCTTATCATCTTCATGAATGAGCCGATTTTCTATGGCTTTCTCATTTAAGTAATCATCTATCTTTTGTTGACCACAAGTTATTATTTTGGGGAGACCACGTTCGCGAAGAAAACCAAGAATATAATACACAAGAATAAGATTAAAACCACCTGTGAACCCATTTGGAGTGTTATTCGAGATTTGAGACTTTATTCCCTGGGATGAGAGCAATTGCTTTATTAAATGGCTCAATTTCTCTCGGTATTTTCCTCCCACGTACTTGCAATCTGAAGAGAAAAGAGGTTCAAGATACTTCATTGCCTTACTAATGGCTTCGTCAGAATCACTTCTTTGTACAATATGTCCTTTAATGTAGTTTATTTTAAACATGCACTCATACAATCCGACTTGACTGCCATGCGAATCTTCTTTTTCACTTGTATCCTTTTTCAGCAAGTCAATCAAATCAAAAATAATTTCAGTGTCAAAGTCAAGTTTCTCATTAGGATGAACATTATTACATACCAATAGAAAGAAACAACGTTGTGGTTTATACCAGTCATCATCATTAATACTGACAGTCCTGTATTCCTCAATCATATGATCGTAAAAACCAAGCCAGTCTTCATGATATGGTTTTTGTTTGTTGGAGTATATTCCGTAGTCCGTTTCAACATTTTTTACCCACTGCTGCTGATAGGCTACTACATGATGGCTATTTAATTCTTTGAGACATTCTTTTAATTCTGTAAAAGCACCATTGGCGGATGAGGGAATTCTCAGACTATAGATTTCATTTTCATCAATTATTAGGCACCTATAAGGAGCCTTATTGTAATCATAAAACGTAACTTTATACTCCTTTACTTCATGTTTTGGCACTTCTTTGATACAGAAACTTTGTAATATTTGATTATTGAACCCAATTATCGGATTATATCCAAGAACAATATCCGCCATTTTGTATAGAATACCACGTTGTTTCTCATTCATCAAATACAAAGCATTAATCAACTTAATGAAGAAACGAGATTTGTCAAAGCGATATACATTCCTCATATCAATCTTCTTGACGAACGCTCTAAGCACATTCATTTGGTGCTTCAACTCTGCCGGCATCCAATATGCCGCACCTTCCATATTCCGCAGTGAATAGTAATACCTGTTTATCAGATTCTGAAGACTGATATAGAAGCGTGCCTCTTCTTCAACATCGCCATATTTCAGCCTTATGCTTTCGGCTCCTTTGAAGGCATGATACATAATGACCTTTATCCAGTTGGCTGATGTGATGTTACCATTATCGTTTGCCATCTGGGGTTCTACATTATCAATATAAATAAGGAATTCTTCTTCTGTACAGGTCTGTTCTAAAAAAGTCTGTTCGCTGATATTGATTTCTGTGCGTCGTAATTGTGAGCGATTACTATAAATCCGCATGATGGAAGAAATGATTCTATCGCCAGATTGTATTTGCGGGTCAGATTCTGCTTCCTTCATGAATACATCTATATCCACTTCAAGATTATCGGCTTCCATCTTGTATGCATCCCTGAAGTTAGCGTAGTCATGCTTAATTGCCGCAGTTAATTGTCGCAGAAGCAATGTCTTGCGGAATGTATTCTTACGTGTTTTAAGTGCTTCAACCTCATCAGCAGTGATGTTCAGGAATGAGTTCTGCTCATCATACTTTTTAACGTATTCTGGAACTTGCAAGTCAATGTGCTTTGTCTCATTGATTGTTCCGTCAGCATTATATGTAATAATCTCCATAATGATGATGTTTAAGAGGTTTCTAGGCACAAAAGTATAAAAAAGGGAGCGGAAGACCAAGAAAAATGCTAAGATTTAGCGTTTTTTCTGAAAAAGATGTGATTTTTTATCAAATTTCCTCAGAAAACCACTATATTTGCACAAAACGCAATTTTTGTATGAAAGTAGAACGAGAAGACATCAACCGATTGAAGGTTGTGCTCGCAGAGCGAAAGAAGACAAACAAATGGCTGGCCGAACAACTCGGCAAAGACCCAGCAACGGTAAGTAAGTGGTGTACTAATACATCACAACCTGGACTTGAGACCTTGCTTGAGGTAGCAAGATGTCTCAACGTCGATGTAAAGGACCTGCTTTGGTCATCTACGAACAAACAACAATAAGTTGGAACTCCACCTAAAACGATTGAATTATGACAAACTTCTCAATAGGTCAAAGAATCACTGCTCGTGGCGAAGCTTTCATGGTGGTTAACTCACAGCCATTGGATAATGACGAGTGGGATATCGAAGCACGCGGCCTCTGATAATAGCGATAATAGCGGTTCTCGCATTTGTCGCAATCTTGATATTTAAGAGATATGGTAGAAAATGGCATATATTCACATCTTATTGATGAACTGATTCCTCAAGAAAAATCACGGGAATTGGTTAAAGAGATAATACCCATATTAGTTCGTTGGGCTAAACAAGGATTGACCACAAGAACTTACGATGATTTAATCAAAGAATTAGGGTATGAAAGGTTTTCGGGCATAGGAAAGCAATTGGGATATGTAGATGACATATTCAAACGATTCGTGGAGTTAACAGGTGAGGAAATCCCTACATTAAACGCTTTGGTGAAATCAAAATCAACGGGTTTGCCATCACCTGGATTCAGTTATGTTTACACTTCTTACGATGACATGTCCGAATGCGAGAAAAAGATTTTTGTGACAGGTCTCAACAAAGAAGCGATTGAATACGAACAATGGGATTGGGTGTTGTCATCACTAGGGCTTACTCCTTCATTCATTGATACTACGGCAAGTGAAACTGTTATACGCTTAGGGAAGTTCTTTGGTTCCGGTGGTGAGGGCGAGAACCACAAGATACTCAAAGAATATGTCTACAATCACCCTGAGGTCATAGGAAAAAAAGATATCAAGAAGCGTGACATGGAGCATATTCTGTTGTCAGGTGATAGATTGGACGTTTACTTCGAGTTAGTTGACGGCTCAAAGGTTGCTGTTGAAATAAAACCATCCACTTCCCCAGATGCAGATGTGATGAGAGGATTATACCAATGTGTGAAGTACAAAGCAATACTTGATGCTGAGGACAAGGTACATGGAGATAGAGCTAATAACTCTGCAATTCTAGTCATTGGTGGCGAACTATCCCCAGAGAATTGTAAAGTACGAGATACATTAGGGATTATTGTATTAGAAAAGATGATGTAATGGCACAATTTGGAATATTGAATAACTATTATGGGAAATATTAAGATACGACAAGGTGTATTTGATACCAAACTTGAACTGGAACACGCTAGCGTAATGGCAGGCTTTCCTTCTCCTGCGGACGATTATACACATGAGACTTTGGACTTCAACCGCGATTATATCAGACATCCAGAGGCTTCTTTCTATGGCGATGTGGAAGGAGACAGTATGAAAGATGCAGGTATCTTTGATGGCGACCGTGTTATTATTGATAGAGCAGTGGAAGCGCATGACGGCTCCATTGTAATAGCATGGTGGGGAGGTGAAGGCTTTACAATGAAATATCTGGATCTGACCCATAGAAAAGACGGTTATATTGAATTACGTCCTGCAAATCCTGAATTTCCTGTATTCCGGATTGATAATCCCGACGATTTTAGGGTCTGGGGCGTTGTAGTGCATTTAATAAGAACATTTGAACGGTATTAAATATGGATATAGTAAAAGTATTTGAAGTTGCTTTCAACAACAAGAAGGTAAAGAACTGGGAGAAAATCTATGTGGTTGTAGATATACACGATACGATTTTGCGAGCCTGTTATGAGAAAGAAGAGACCTACGACTACTTTCCGTATGCAAAGGAAGCATTGCAACTGATGACGAATATGGATGATATTTGCTTGATTCTCTGGAGCAGTTGTCACGAAGAGCAGCTTACTGCATACAGAAGTCACTTTACAGAAGAGGGCATCCATTTCGAGTATATCAACGAGAATCCCGAAGTGGGGAAAACAAGCTTTCAAGACTTTGAAGTGAAGCTCTACTTCAATGTGGGAATTGACGACAAATTTGGTTTTGAAGCAGAAAAGGATTGGGTGAGAGTAATTGAAGTATTAGGGAGATTATAAAATGTACGGAATTGTTGACTGCGATAACTGCTACGTTTCATGCGAGCGTGTTTTCCGTCCAGACTTGGAGGGCGTTCCGGTTGTGGTCCTGTCGAACAATGACGGCTGTGTTGTTGCTCGAAGCAATGAAGCAAAAGCATTAGGTATCAAAGCTGGTACACCTTACTTCCAGTTAGCCAAACAGTTTCCAAATAACAAGATAGCAGTATTCTCATCCAACTACGAATTATACGGTGAACTGACCGGCCGTGTTGTGAGTATCATCAAACAAGAAGCACCAGCCTATTTCCGTTACAGCATCGATGAGTGTTTTGTATATCTCGACGGCATGGAGAACGTGAACTTGAAGCAGTGGGGCGAAAATCTGCATAAGAAGGTGAAACAGTATGTGGGTATGCCTATCAGTATCGGACTGGCTCCAAATAAGACATTAGCAAAGATGGCCTCACACTTTGCCAAGAAGTATCAAGGCTATCGGCACTGTTGCATGATAGACACAGATGAGAAGCGCATCAAGGCCCTTAAACTCTACCCTATTGAAGATGTATGGGGCATCGGTAGAAGATATGCAGCCAAACTTGAAACCCTTGGGGTAAAGACGGCTTATGACTTTTCTCAACATCACAGGGATTGGGTAAAGTGGACGTTCAACAACATCAACATCACCCGTACCTGGCAGGAGCTAAACGGCGAGGATGTCATTCCCAACGAAGAACTCGCCAAGAAGAAGTCCATCTGCACCAGTCGCTCCTTTAATGGAATGATAACGGACTTTGATACTATCCGCACCCATGTCTCCAACTATGCTTCTCGATGTGCAGAGAAACTGAGGATGCAGAAAACCGTTGCATCCATTGTTGGTGTGTTTCTGAATACCAATGCTTTCCGTGAGGATTTACCGCAATACTGGAACTATCAGGAACAACGTCTCATCACACCAACGAGTTCAAGCTTCACCATCGTCGAGACAGCCACAGAGGTATTAAAGAAGATATATCGTCAGGGCTACCAATACAAAAAAGCAGGAGTAATCGTCATGGGTATTGGTGCGGATTCTCCTATTCAACAGGACCTATTCGACATAAACGCAGAGCAGTTTCAGAAGATGAAGCGTCTGGATGAGGTTATAGACAGAATTAATAGAATGCATGGCAGTGAAACCATCGTATTGGGCTCTCAACAATATACGCAAAAGGATGGCAAGGGAAAGGCTGAGGTATTTGCCAATGCCATCAAACACGATTTCAAGAGTAAGAATCCCACCACAAGGTGGTCTGATGTGATTAAACTAAAATAAAGAAACGATAATATGAAGAAGATATTAACATGTATATTGGCGACACTTGGGTTGACAACAACAGCTTGCGGTCAGCATAATTTCGAGAACACCGATGTTCAAGGTTTCTCCGAGCTGATGACAGATTCCAACGTCGTAGTGCTAGATGTCCGTACTGCTGCTGAATTTGCAGATGGACATATCAAGGGGGCTATTAACATTGACCAGGAACAAAATGATTTTGTGGAGAAAGCAAAGGCGACATTACCCATTGACAAGATGATTGCGGTATATTGCAGAAGTGGTCGTCGTTCTGCTAATGCAGCCGGGAGACTGGCTGATGTGGGATATAAATGTGTAAATCTTAAAGGTGGCATTATTGCTTGGAAAGAGGCGAATATGCCCATTATAACGAATGACAACAAAGCAGATAACAGCAACAAACGTTAATGAGCAGATAAAGCAGCTCTATCAGACGGCATTTCCAGAAGACGAGCAGATTCCCTGGAAGGATTTGGTGCGTTTGATAGGAGAAATGAACCTTGACTTTACCGCCTACTACGAGAGAGAGGACTTTATTGGCTTTACTATCGTCTTTCCATATGAGCCGTTTAACTGGTACTGGTATTTCGCCGTGCAACCAGAACTGAGAGGAAAGGGAAAGGGGCAGGAAATACTTACCGCTCTTATTGAGAAGTACAAGGGTAAGACTTTTGTTCTCGACATGGAATCACCTAAACAAGAATGTAACAATAGGGAACAAAGGGAACGTAGGCATAAGTTCTACCTCCGTAATGGATTTCGGGACACAAATCTTTATAAGAAGTTTGATGAAGTGGAAATGACGATAATGATAATAGGAGAAGGTACGTTCACCATGCAGGATTGGGACGATATCGTAGGTGAGTTAAGGAAGTATTGGACGTGGGACTAAATATTAAGTGATAATATGGTACAACAAAAAGAAATAAATCAGTATCTTTTCCACCGTAAAGGATTCTTTATGAATTCCAAGTGAGGTTCTTACATAATAATGTGTAAGAGAAAACATTTCTGCTGAAGAACACATAAGGAGGACATCCATAGGGTTGTTCTCCTTTTTTTGAATATTATTTGAAAAATCGGAAAACTATTTGAGGGTAAGTTTGTATAATCTCAAAAAATAAAAAATTTTAACACCATCATGAAAAAGTTCAAAAGGAAAAAACAAAACAAAAAAGCGAAGCGAACAGTGAGGATGGGCTGTGATTTTGTTTGCAAAGCAAACATATATACATATAAGCATATCTTTCGCTTTCGCTCTTTATTTATAGATTATCATCTTATTAAGAAAGATAAATATGAATATATATATTATATAGCGTATATGAAAATAATTATAATGTATATAAAATCAATTTGCCAATTAGTTGCCAATTATTTTGCCAATTATTTTGCCAATTATTTTGCCCCAGAAAAATTTAAAATTAAACTTTTATAATATGAAATTACAAGATTATATCAGGTCGGCTCAAACATCCTGTGAAGACTTTTTAGAACACATCTCAGAAAGAATTGTCACATTACTTGTTGAGGACTTCAGAGATGGCAAAAACCCTGGTTCTGCCGTTATAGAGCTTAAAAAAAGATTATCCAAATTTGATGAAGAGTGGAAAAAGATGGTCACCAAAAAAGTGCTAATAGGTTATAAATGTACTCGAGTGATGATACAAGGCATCCCCAACTATTCCATTGACCACTTCATAAAAAACAAGTATGATTTTAAAATTTATCACAAACGCAGTAAGTATAATAGAATGGATTATTCACTAGAGAAGTTTCTAGAACTTTCCAAGATGGAGGTTGCCTTGTTATTGTACAAATATGGTGATGATATATTACAATGCGAGATTAGGATTGCTGTGCTGGAATTGCTAATGACTTATTTCGAATTATATAATTACATTGTCTTCCCAACGGAAGAGGGACAACGATGGTGCTTGCATCCGGATCATCTTAATATATGTCTGAATACATTATTTAACATGGATGTCAGCGAATTCAAAAAGTATTTCAAATATTTCACCAAAAACTTCAACTTAATTAAACACGATTATTCGCTTGACATAGAATATCCGAAAAAAAATAGACCAAACAGCAAAGATGAAATAATGAGGCATTATAAAGATGGGATGACACAAAAACAATTTGATGAAGCAATAGGCGCCTATTGGAGTGTATGTATTCGGACTGCTCGTAAATGGAAAAAAGAATTTGGAATAACTCGACCTTATAAAAGTGAAAAAACAAGTACAGATTATATTACGACCTCTAATAATAAACCATGTGACATTTCTATTTATGAGAATAAAATTTCTGAATTAAATCAGAAGATTATCGAACAAGAGCGTATTATAAACTCATTAAAAAAAGGAATTTCCGATTATGCGCTAGACCCCAATAGTTGCCAACGTCTACAAGAGGAGAATAGAAATCTAAAAAACAGCAACAAACGATTCAAAGAAGATAATGAATTATTGAAGAAAGTGAATACTGAACTACAGATAATGAATGAGAATTTGAAACGACAAACGAAATGAATTTATCCTAAGGAATGCTAAATCTGCCTTATTAATCCTAAATACAGGTTTGACAAACGCTCGAATGTGAAATTTTGAGAATACAAATTCGTATATTCGCGGTGTTAAAAATCACCATATATGAAGAGACTAGTTGCATATTATCGAGTATCCACCAACGATCAGAACTTGGGTATTTCCGCACAGAAGGAAATTGTGCGGAAATACTGTGAGTTCAATTCCGCTGAAATAATTTCCGAATTCGAAGAGCATGAGTCTGGCAAGAAGAACGACCGACAAGAACTTTCAAAGGCTTTGGCTGATTCAGTAAAGAACAATGCATATCTCATAGTTGCTAAGATTGACCGTCTG
>Ga0326512_10003408_pt1 | contig 11662 bp, 10 predicted proteins | sample 1_2617_0518_D_FD_203652 | JGI IMG/M metagenome (GOLD analysis project Ga0326512, IMG submission 203652) | Bovine rumen microbial communities from UC Davis, California, United States - 1_2617_0518 | ecosystem: Host-associated > Mammals > Digestive system > Stomach > Rumen | place: USA... | reverse complement strand
TGCGTGGCGACTTGGTGTTTGTCTTCAACTTCTCACCCACGAGATCGTACACAGATTATGGCTTCCTCGTACCCACGGGTTCCTACGATGTCGTGTTGAATACTGACTCGAAGGACTTCGGCGGCAATGGCTTTGCCGACGACTCGATGACCCACATCACCAATTACGACCCGCTTTATGTACAGGACAAGAAGGAGTGGCTGAAGCTTTACATTCCTGCTCGTTCAGCAGTCGTTCTGAAAAAGAATTAACGCGTGGTCAGATCTAACCAACCTGTCAAAGACGGCAGCCACATCATTGTCAAGGTGATGTGTGCTGTCATCTTTGTATTGTTCTCAGCCCTTTGGCTCTATTACTTCCAGGCCGATTTGATGGCCGTTACCCAGCATGTACTGAGCAAGGGCCAGACCGTTTATCATCGCGCGGTGGGCGCCGTCATCATCACACTGGCGCTCCTGCTGTTGCAGGTGGTGGTTCTTAGAGTCATCAAATTGTATCGTAGTAATCATGCGCTGACCTACTTCCCCTCGATGTTGCTGTTGGCCATCTTGACGTCGGGCTTTCCTGAGAAGGGCAGCGCTATGTCGATAAGCTATTGGTACTGGCTGGCTCCGTTGTTGTTGGCACTATGGGGGGCAGTCGTCTGGATTATCTGTAGCATACGTCCTTATCTGTTAAAGACAGCGTTGGGATTCTACGCGAGGGTTTTCTGGATTAATACCCTGGAAATGGCGTTGATGATAGTGGGCGTGAATCTGACTGCTAATACCAATGCCGTCTATCACTACCGCGCCCACATGGAGACTTGCCTGATGAAACAGCAATTCGATGAAGCATTGACGACAGGACGCCGTTCGTTGGAGACGGATGCCAGTCTGACGATGCTTCGAGCCTATGCGCTGTCACGAAAGGGGGAACTAGGCGAAAGACTCTTTGAGTATCCTGTCGCTGGGAGTGGAGCCGACTTGGTACCGCTTAGCGGTTGTCGTTCGCGTTGGCTGATTTATCCGTCAGACAGTCTTTACCGCCATTTGGGTGCCATACCTCGTCCAGGTATGGATACACCTGCCTACTTGTCGGCGTTGGAGCGCGGCGGACAGGCCAAGAAGGCCGTTGGTGACTATGTGCTTTGTGGAATGTTGATTGACCGCAATCTGGATGACTTCGCATGTACTATTGGTAAATACTATGATGTGGCCGACAGCCTGTCTTTGCCCCGTCATTATCGTGAGGCACTGACGCTGTACGTCCACCAGCGTTCGAACCCTGTGGTGGTCTATCATCACCCTGTGACTGAGGAAGACTATCGTGACCTTCAGGAGTTGGAGGCCCAATACACTAATCCTACAGAGCGCAAGGTGCGGGTGATGGAAAAATACCAAGGGTCTTACTGGTACTACTTCGAATACGTGAGGTAAATCTCGTGATCAATACACTTTGGACGCTCTTCTTTGTAATGACTGACAAAGATGAGCGTCTTGTTTTTACGCTGGCAGAAGGTGTCGATGATGTCCTTGGCCAGTTGGCGGTTGTCATTGTCGAGTCCGTGCAGGGGCTCGTCAAGTATCAGCAGTTCGGGGTCTTTCACAAAGGCCCTTGCTAGAAGCACAAGGCGCTGTTCTCCGCTCGACATTTTCATAAAAGAGCGTTCTGCCAAGTGCCCGATGCCGAAGATGTTCATCCACCAACGGCATTGCTCGCATTCCGCCTCGGTAGGCCGGACGTAGAGCCCTACGGAGTCTTTCAGTCCGCTGGCCACGATGCGCAGGGCAGGTAAGTCACGCTGATAAGAACGGTGCATCTCAGGCGAGACGTAGCCTATGTGGCGCTTAATCTCCCAGATGCTTTCCCCAGAACCTCGCGGATTGCCGAACAATGAGATGTCACAGGCGTAGCTCTGAGGGTTGTCAGCACAGACCAGCGAGAGTAGGGTAGATTTGCCTGAGCCGTTCTGCCCTGAGAGTACCCAGTGTTCGCCGTTCCTGACCTGCCAGTCAAGGTCTTTCAGGATGGTTCGTTCACCGTATCGAATACTCACTTTGTTCATGCTGACCACTTCGTCAGCGTGGTACTCCCTGTCTTTGTAAGGTAGGTCCAGAATGGCCAGCCTCTTCTCTTCACTTAATCCTGGGCAGTCGTCTTCAGGTTGTTCGCCGATGCGGATGACATCCGTCACGTAGTCAGGGATGTCCTCACGTCGTGATACGACGAGGAAGACCTCTAACTGTCGTTCGTCAGCCAATAGTTGCAGCAAGTTGCGCAACTGGCCTCGTGCCTCGCTGTCAAGCCCTATGAAGGGGTTGTCAAGTATCAGCGTCGTTGGTTGCGCCATCAGGGTCTTTGTCAGCTGGAATTTCCGCAGTTCGCCACTCGACAAGGTGATGATATACTTGTCCAATAGCGGTTTCATGCCGAACAGTTCATACAGGTGTCTCTGCCACTCTCGGCGCTCCTCAGTGTCAGGACCTGTTATCAGGAAGGTCTGTTCCAGAAGTTGCCCCGTGTCAGGCGTCTCGGCATCGATGTCGTGCTGGTTCCACCGCAGCTGCAGGTAGTATGCCTGGTCAGTGCTCACGCCGTATGAGTCGCGAAAGGCCATATAGCGTACACGGTCACTGGCCATCTGCTTGCGCATCTTGTCGACGTACATGGTTTTTCCGCTGCCGTTCTTACCTATAATGGCTGTTACTTTCATTTCCTTAGTTTTTCTGGGTTCTTGTTGATAAAGTCTTTCCAACCTCTATACTTGACGTCGCTTTCTGGGCGCCCCATCTGCAGGTAGTGACAGTAAGCTGCTCCAAGTGCATCAGTAGCATCCATGAACTTATTCATGTCATCATCCTTCAGTTTCAGGAGTCGTTGCAGCATACCCGCCACCTGCTCCTTCGAAGCTGAGCCGTTGCCAGTGAGTGCCATCTTGATTTTCATGGGAGCATACTCATGGATGGGCACGCCGTGATGTATGGCTGCGGCTATGGCTACGCCCTGAGCCCGTCCGAGTTTCAGCATGGACTGTACGTTCTTGCCGAAGAAAGGAGCCTCGATGGCCATTTCATCAGGCAGCCACTCGTCAATGATACCCGTGACACGTTCAAAGATGCGTCCCAGCTTCATGTAGGCGTCCGATGCTTGGCGCAGGTCGATGACTCCCATCGTCATCATTTGCGCCTTGCCGTCGACCACTTTCAGCAGTCCGTAGCCCATGATGTTGGTTCCTGGGTCAATGCCAAGTATGATTTTCTCTTTCATTCTGCGTGCAAAGTTACAATATTTTCTGTAAAAATTCATAATTCCTCTTCCATATTTCATAATTATGTTGTAACTTTGCAAACGCTATGCCGTTTCATGTGCCTATTAACATATTAGATTTCATCTTCAAGGGCATGCTCATTGGAATGATTGCATCGGCACCCATGGGGCCGGTAGGAATCCTGTGCGTGCAGCGCACGCTGAACAAAGGCCGCTGGTTTGGCTTCGCTACGGGATTAGGGGCTGCCATCAGCGACATTATCTATGCGGGGTTTGCCGGCTTTGGTATGTCGTTCGTCATGGATCTCATCAGCAACGACCAGAACCGCTTCTATCTTCAGATAGCGGGTAGTGTCATGTTGCTCTGTTTTGGCTGGTACACCTATCATACTGACCCCACGAAGAAAATGCACCTGTCTGGACAACAGAAGGGAACGTTGTGGTATAATACGTGGACAGCCTTCCTGGTGACGTTCTCCAACCCGCTGATTATTTTCCTGTTCCTGGCTATGTATGCCCAGTTTGCCTTCGTGCTGCCTGACCATCCGTTTGAGATGGTGGTGGGCTTTGCCAGCATTGTGGGCGGAGCCATGCTGTGGTGGTGGGGACTGACGTGGCTGGTCGATAAAATCCGTGTGAAGTTCGACGACAACGGCATCCGCATCATTAACCAGGTCATTGGCGTAGCCGTTATCATCGGCTCTGTCATCATGCTTTTGGGAACAACCACGAACCTGTTAAGATGGTAGATTATGTATATTGCACAGGAATTACGAAAGAAGAACATTGCAGAGTATCTGCTCTATATGTGGCAGGTCGAGGACACCATCCGTGCCTTCGGCTGTTCGCTGAGCCGTATTCGTCGCGAGTATGTACAGCAGTTTGATTATACTGACGAACAGAAAGAGGAAGAGACTGACTGGTTCGGCAATCTCATTACAATGATGAACCAGGAAGGCTGTCGCGAACAAGGACATCTTCAGATTAATCGTGTGACGCTTCAGATGCTGGCCGACCTTCACGCTCAGCTTTTGCAGTCGCCCAAGTTCCCGTTCTACAATGCAGCCTACTACAAAGTGCTGCCATTTATCGTAGAATTGCGCAACCACGGGGCTGACAAGCAGGAGAACGAGGTGGAAACCTGCATGAACGCGCTCTACGGCGTGATGATGCTGCGCCTGCAGAAGAAGGAGATAACCCCCAATACCGCACATGCCGTGAAGGAGATTTCAACGTTTATTGGCATGCTGTCTGACTATTACAAGAAAGACAAGGAAGAAGGATTAAAATTTGAATAATCGTATGAATATATTAGTGACTGGCTGTAATGGCCAATTGGGAAACGAAATGCAACTGCTGGAGTCCAGGCACCCTGAGCATAGTTTCTATAATACGGATGTTGAAGAACTGGATATCACTGACCGTGAAGCCGTCAACGCGTTTGTTGAGCATAACCAGATTGACGGCATTGTCAACTGTGCAGCCTATACAGCCGTTGACAAGGCCGAGGACAACGAGTCGTTGTGCGACCTGCTCAACCATGTGGCTCCAGGTTATCTGGCTGAGGCCATCGAGAAGCGTGGTGGCTGGATAGTACAGGTCAGCACGGACTATGTCTTTGACGGTACCCAGCATACACCTTATGTTGAGACTGACCCCGTCTGCCCCAACAGTGTCTATGGACGCACCAAGCTGGCTGGTGAAGAGGCGGTGCTCAAGGCCTGTAGTCGAGCCATGATTATACGTACGGCCTGGCTCTATTCCACCTTTGGCAACAACTTCGTGAAGACGATGATTCGTCTGGGTAAGGAGCGCCAGGAACTGGGCGTTATCTTTGACCAGATAGGTACGCCTACTTATGCTCGCGACTTGGCTGTGGCTATCTTTACGGCCATCGAGAAAGGCGTGAATGCAGGCGTCTATCATTTTAGTAATGAGGGTGTTATTTCGTGGTACGACTTCACGAAAGCCATTCATCGCATAGCTGGTGTTAACGACTGTCACGTCCGTCCGCTCCACACCTCCGAGTACCCAACAGCCGCTGCCCGTCCCCACTTTAGTGTGCTCGACAAGACAAAGATCAAGCAGGCTTATGGCCTGGAGATTCCCTATTGGGAAGAGAGTCTGAAAGAATGTATTGAGAAATTATGAACCAAGAGATAGAACGTAGAAGAACCTTTGCGATTATTTCGCATCCCGATGCTGGTAAGACCACGCTGACTGAGAAGTTCCTGCTTTTCGGCGGACAGATACAGGTGGCTGGCGCAGTGAAGAACAATAAGATTAAGAAGACGGCGACGAGCGACTGGATGGATATCGAGAAACAGCGCGGTATCTCAGTCAGTACGTCAGTCATGGAGTTTGACTATACGCCTGATGGCAAGGACATTGAGTACAAAGTGAATATCCTTGATACACCAGGTCACCAGGACTTTGCCGAAGATACCTTCCGCACGCTGACGGCCGTCGACTCGGCTATCATCGTCGTTGACGGTGCCAAGGGTGTGGAGACGCAGACGCGCAAGCTGATGACCGTCTGCCGTATGCGTAAGACGCCCGTCATCATCTTTATCAACAAGATGGACCGTGAAGGCCGCGACCCCTTTGACCTGCTCGACGAACTGGAACAGGAACTGGAAATCAAGGTGCGTCCGCTGAGCTGGCCCATCAATCAGGGGGCAAAGTTCAAGGGCGTCTATAACATCTATGAACGCAAGCTCGACCTCTTTACGCCTGACAAGCAGCGCGTGACGGAGAAGGTCAGTGTGGAGCTCGATTCCGTCGAGCTCAACGAAAGGGTGGGCGATGACAATGCCGAGAAACTGCGTGAGGATTTGGAGTTGGTGGACGGTGTCTATCCTGAGTTCGACGTTGAGACCTATCGTTCGGCTGAGGTTGCTCCAGTATTCTTCGGTTCGGCACTGAACAATTTTGGTGTGCAGGAATTGCTGAATTGCTTTGTTGAGATAGCTCCGAGTCCGCGTCCTACGAAGGCTGAGGAGCGCGAGGTACAGCCTGAGGAACAGAAGTTTACGGGCTTTATCTTCAAGATTACCGCGAACATCGACCCCAACCACCGTTCGTGTATTGCCTTCTGCAAGGTTTGCTCAGGCAAGTTCCAGCGCAACCAACCCTATCTCCATGTCCGTCAGGGCAAGACCATGCGCTTCACGTCGCCTACCCAGTTTATGGCTCAGCGTAAATCTACTATTGACGAGGCGTGGCCTGGCGACATCGTCGGCCTGCCTGATACGGGCGGCATCTTCAAGATTGGCGACACGCTGACTGAGGGCGAACAGCTGCACTTCCGTGGCCTGCCCTCCTTCTCGCCAGAGTTGTTCAAGTATATTGAGAACGACGACCCCATGAAGTCAAAACAGCTCCAGAAGGGCGTTGACCAGCTGATGGACGAGGGCGTAGCCCAGTTGTTCGTCAACCAGTTCAACGGACGCAAGATTATAGGTACCGTGGGCCAGTTGCAGTTCGAGGTCATACAGTATCGATTGGAGAACGAGTACAACGCCAAGTGCCGTTGGGAACCCGTTCACCTGTATAAGGCCTGCTGGATTTCGAGCGACGACGAGCAGGAACTGGAAGCCTTCAAGAAGCGCAAGTACCAGTATATGGCTAAGGACAAGGAGGGCCGCGACGTCTTCCTGGCCGATTCGGGCTATGTGCTGTCAATGGCACAGCAGGACTTCGAGCATATACAGTTCCACTTCACATCGGAGTTCTGACCTGATAGTTGAAAATTGCCAACCAATAAAAACTGTAATCCAATGAAAGAGAAAATGCTTTGGTTGATGGCTGCCCTGATAGTTTTCGCAGCCTGTGGCGGTCAGGAGGCCGCATCTGCCGATGGCAGCAGCGAGGGTGAGACTTACTACAAGAAAGGCTACGACAGTGACCGTAAGATGCAGCACCGCATGGCCGAGTACTACTGGAAGGCGGCGATGGCTTCAACGGTCAACTCAACGAAACCAGAAGACCTGGCCGTCTATGCCAAGTCAGCCAGCCGACTGACCAATGTGCTCAGCGTCAGGGGTGAGTATGAAGCCGCATTGGAGGTGGCCGTCCCTGCTGCCGAACGACTGGAGCAGCTGCAGTGCGACACCACGAGCGACTATACGAACCTGCTGGTCTATATAGGCTGCTGCAAGTCGCGCTTCGGCTTGTCGTCTGAGGAAGTTAACAAGAACTACGAACGCGCCTACAAGATGCACCTGGGCAACATCGAGAAACGCCGTACCAACGAGACCTATAAGAACGCCATTGCGGGCGTCATCAATATTGCCTACAACTGCAACGAGACCAGTCATTTCGAGGACGCACTGCGATGGACCAACCGCTACGGTGAGCTCATCAGCCAGTATGAGCAGCGAACGGACGTCGATTCGGACTATGTGGACAAGCAGTGGGCCCGTTACGACGTCTATAAGGCCATTGCCCTCGAAGGCTTGAAGCGCCATGAGGAGGCAGCCGAAGTCTTCGCCAAATTCCAGAAGACACGCTACAGCCAGACTCCCAACGGTAAGATCCTTGGCGTCGACTACCTGTCAGTAGCCAACCGCTGGCCTGAGGCGGCCGAAGCCTACGATAGTCTGGACGACATCTTGGAGGAGAGCGATGCGGGCTACTCGCTGGAGACGCTGCAGGATCTGGTGCTGAAGAAGTATAGGGCCAATATGATGGCTGACCGCCGTGATACGGCCAAGTCTGTCAGTATGTTTATCTGCGAACGGCTTGACTCGGCCATCCAATTGTCGCGCCGCCTCGAAGCCGAGGAGTTGGCAACCATCCGTTCCAAGGAAGCCCAGAAGGCTGTCGAGCAGGCCCGCGTCAGCCGCATGAAGCAGTGGGGCGGACTGGCTGGTGTGGCCGTTTTCCTTGTCCTGCTGGCTGCCTATCTGCTCTATCGCCGTCGTGAGCGTCATCGTCAGGAGAAGGCCTACGCAGCGCTACATTCAGCCTACGACGCGCTGGAGGACAAATGCCGGACGGAGGAGCGCACGTCAACGGAACTGCAGATAGCCCGTGGTGTTGAAGGCGTGATGAAGGTGGGGGTGATGCCTCAGCATGATGCCGTCGACCTCTTTGCCTCAGCTGAACTGGCCAAGACGCCGTGTGGCGACTTCTACGACGTCATGCTGCGTGACGACAAGCTGCTGTTCTGCATCGGCGAGGGTGCGGGTCGCGGCGTCAGTGCCTCTATGTCGATGGCCATGACGACCGCCTTGTTCCGTACCGTGGCTGCCATTGACGACCAGCCTGCGCGCATCGTTGCGGCCATTAACCGTACGATGGCCGGCGTGGGTGGTGAAGCCATCTCGGCAACACTCTTCGTGGGCGTGCTCGACTTGGAGACAGGCCAGCTGGACTACTGCAATGCCGAGCATACCGTGCCGCTGCTCATTGGCGAACGCATGGAACAACTGCCCGTTGACGACAATGTGAGCGTGGGACTCTATGACGACTGGAACTTCACGGCCCAGCAGGCGCAGATGACTCCTGGTATGCTGCTGTTCCTTTATACTGACGGGCTCATCCGTGCTGAGAATGTTGAGCACGAACCGTTTGACGAACGGCGCATGATGGGCGAGGCCCTCCAGTCAGTCTATGGACTCGACTCCAAGCCGCAGCCTTTCATTGAGCGTATGTCGGCCACCGTCCACCGCTATATGGGCGAGGCCGAACTGAACGATGACATGGCGATGCTGGCCATACGTTATATCAAGAAGTAAGAAATTTGGAAATGACACAAGAAGAAGATATCAGACGGGCGGTGGAAGCGCTGCGAAAGGGTGGGGTGATACTCTATCCGACGGACACCGTCTGGGGCATAGGGTGCGACGCCACCAATGCCGAGGCGGTGAAGAGAGTGTATGACATCAAGCAGCGCGACGACTCGAAGGCGCTGATATGCCTGGTTGACAGCGACGCCCGCCTGCAGCGCTATGTACGTGACGTGCCTGATGTGGCGTGGCAGCTGATTGACTGCTGTGACAAGCCGACGACGCTCGTGCTGGACGGTGCGGTGAATCTGGCACCCAACCTGGTGGCCGACGACGGCTCCATTGGAATCCGCATCACGCAGGAACCCTTTTCGAAGGAGCTGTGCTACCGTTTCCAGAAAGCCCTCGTCTCGACCTCTGCGAACATCAGCGGCCAGCCTGCCGCCCAGAACTATCGCGACATTGCCCCAGAACTGTTGGAGGCTGTTGACTACGTATGCTGGAGCCGCCGCCAGGAGCACAAGCCCCATACCCCCTCAAGCATCATCCGTCTGCGACAGGACGGTCAGGTAGAAATCATCAGGAAGTGAGCGCTCGGACGACGGCGATAGTAGGTGGCGGCGCAGCCGGATTCTTCCTGGCTGTGAACCTGAAGGAGATGGTGCCTGAGATGGAAGTGACCATTCTCGAGCGCAGTCAGCGGGTGCTGGCCAAGGTGGAGGTTTCAGGCGGCGGACGGTGTAACTGCACCAACTCGTTTGCCCGTGTCCGCGACCTTTCGCATGTCTATCCGCGTGGCCATCGGCTGTTGAAGCGACTCTTCAATCAGTTCGACTATCGTGCTGCCTATGAGTGGTTTGAGCAGCATGGCGTGAAGCTCGTTACGCAGGACGACGACTGCGTCTTCCCTGCATCACAGGACGCTCACACCATCATCAACTGCCTGACCTGTGAAGCCCGCCGTCGTGGGGTGGTGGTGAGGACGGGCGTCCGCGTGGAGTCGCTGGCCGATGTGGCCGACTACGACTTCGTTGCCGTCTGTACGGGCGGCTCACCAAGGGCCGAAGGGCTGCGATGGCTTCAGGAGGCGGGACACGAGATTGTGCAGCCAGTGCCGTCGCTCTTCACGCTGAGCATCAGCGACGAGGCGTTTACCGCCTTGATGGGAACGGTGGTGGAAGACGTGCAGGTGATGATACCAGGCACCAAACTGCGTGCCGACGGTCCGCTGCTGATCACCCACTGGGGCGTTAGCGGGCCCGCTGTGTTGAGGCTCTCGAGCTATGGCGCACGCCACTTGGCCGACCACGCCTATCAGGTGCCGCTCAGCATCAACTGGACAGGACGGCGCGAGCCAGAGGTGCAACAGGAACTGCTGACGCTGATGGCCCAGCATCCCCAGAAGCAACTGCTGAACGTCCGTCCCTGCGGACTGCCTGCACGACTCTGGGACTATCTCTTGGAAAAAACGCTCGGCCAGCGGGCGACCAATCGCTGGCAGAACCTTAACCCCAAGGAGCTGAACAGGCTGACCAATACGCTGGTCAACGACAGCTACCTGACGGCTGGCCGCGCTGCCTTTCGCGATGAGTTCGTCACCTGTGGCGGCGTCTCGCTGACAAGCGTTGACCCAGTGACGCTCGAGAGCCGTCACGTGCCTGGCCTCTACTTTGCCGGCGAGGTGCTCGACATTGACGGTGTGACGGGCGGCTTCAACTTCCAGGCGGCTTGGACGACTGCCTACGCAGTGGCCTGCGCCATTGCCGATAAAAACAACGAATAAGTAAGAAATGAAAAACGGGAATTGGATAGGACGACTGCATGACTGGCGTGTTGAGCATGTCAGCGACAAGATGTTCATGATTATCCTGGCACTCATCGTCGGCTTCTTCTCGGCTGTGGCTGCCTACACGCTCCACAGTATCATCAACCTCATCGTGGCACTGCTCACCAGCTCGTTCTCAAAGACTTCGGCCAACTGGCTCTACCTCGTCTATCCTGTGGTGGGCATCTACCTGACATCGCTCTTCGTGCGCTATATTGTCCGCGACGATATCTCCCACGGCATCACCCGCATCCTCTACGCCATCTCCTCGAACAAGTCGCGGCTGAAGTCGCACAACACTTGGTCGAGCGTTATTGCATCGGCCATCACCATCGGCTTTGGCGGCTCCGTGGGAGCCGAGGCTCCTATCGTGCTGACTGGCTCGGCCATCGGCTCCAACCTCGGACAGCTGTTCCATCTTGACCGCAAGACGCTGATGACCCTTGTGGGCTGTGGCGCTGCGGGGGCTATTGCCGGCATCTTCAAGGCCCCGATAGCCGGACTGGTCTTCTCGCTCGAAGTACTGCTCATCGATATGACCATGTCGTCGCTGTTGCCCATCCTCGTCAGCTGCGTCACGGCCACCTGCTTCACCTACATCTTCAGCGGTAACGCGGCCCTGTTCACCTTCCATCTCGACAACGAGTGGACGGTGCAGCGCATACCCGCCTGCCTGCTGCTGGGCATCACCTGCGGCCTCGTCTCGCTCTACTTTATCCGCACCATGAGCTTTGCTGAGGGCATCTTTGCTCGCTTCAAGAACCGTCCACACATACGGCTGGCCATCGGCGGCTCCATACTGAGCCTGCTCATCTTCCTGTTTCCGGCACTCTTCGGCGAGGGCTACTCCAGCATC
>Ga0326512_10003407_pt1 | contig 11668 bp, 12 predicted proteins | sample 1_2617_0518_D_FD_203652 | JGI IMG/M metagenome (GOLD analysis project Ga0326512, IMG submission 203652) | Bovine rumen microbial communities from UC Davis, California, United States - 1_2617_0518 | ecosystem: Host-associated > Mammals > Digestive system > Stomach > Rumen | place: USA... | reverse complement strand
TAAATATATGTAATGTAGCCACTTAAATCTCTACTTACCTTATGAGGGGTAAGCTTTTTTAAATCAATAAGTCCCATATTTTATCTACCCCTCTTTCTATTAAAAATCAAAATCATCTGTTGATACTGTTACTCCGCTATTCTTTGGTTTGCCATTCTCTGCATTTCTCTTAGCAATCCATTCTTCTCTATTCTTCTTCTGCTCTGCGAGATATACTTCTCTATCCTGCATCTTTGTCTTTACCTGTTCTGCATTAAGAACCTCTTCATCACCAAAATCATAAGGTACCTTTGCTGCTCCAGTTACAACCCATTCTTTTCTACCCGTACGAATAGTTCTGACTGCTGCCTCGCCAAAAGCAGACTCCTCAGTAATCTTCCTTTCAATTACTGTACAATCTATTGTACCCCATACTTTTGTAAATACTGGCTCTTTTGATGTTGGTTCAAGAGATTCAAAATAATTCATAGCATTATCTGTTTTTGCCACTAAATCAACAGGGAGAATACTACCTCTAAAATCAAATACCGCACCATGAATATTTACATACTCTGGGATATTTCTTTCCTCATCTGCTTCTACTCTCTTAACCTTTGTTATTAAAATATCAGTTGTAAACTTACTTCTCTGACTATAACCAGTTTCATCATGTTCCTCAGGTAAAGAATTAATAATACTAAGGAATCCGCCTTCATTTTTCTTTGCGGCTACATGAACAGTTTCGCCATCTCTTTCTGTATCAAAATCATTCAATGCAAGAGAAGGTGTTGCTCTAACCATTGTAGCATTTTCCTTACCATCGACAACCCAAGTTTTTCCATTGTCAATTATCTTCTTTAAAGCCTTATAAGTTGTGTTCTCCTTACCGCTTGAATAAGTTGGAGATACATAAGTATAATTAACTGAAATTACATTAAGACCATCTTCATCTACCGCAATATCAAGTTTACCACTTATAAAATCTTTACCGTAATTTGCTGAATTTTCATTCTGAACTTTCTTAATTACTAAATCATGTTGATATACTCTACCAATAATTGTTTCTGTGTTTATAAACTTATGTGCCATTTGTTTTTCTCCTTTTTATTTTTTTCTTTTTTAATTTTTTCTATAATAATATTATAACAAAAATTTTTCATAAAATCAAGTACACTGTAAATTAATAAGATTCTGCCTTTTCTCTCGACATAAAGAAATGTATTCCTTCACCACATTCTATATTATATCTGCAATCAAAATTATATATTGTAAATTCATCACCGACATAATAGCTCATGTCGTTATACCTTGAATACGCTCTATCTGCTCCATCTATACTAATAACTTTTGCTTTATTAGTACGGCATTTATTTTCATTTATAGAAAATACTATTGCCCCTCTTGGTATTTCAAGAGTCACAATTATATTATTCATACATTTTTTATAGCCAATAATAGGTTCTGTTAATATTTTTCCTTCTCTGCGTTTTATTATTTTTCCGTTAGTAAAACATAAATTAGCACCTTGTAAAATAGCACCCTCTAAATCAGCATTACTCAAATCAGCTCCATATAAGTTGGTGGCTTCTAAATTAGCATACTTTAAACTAGCATTACTTAAATCAGCTCCACATAAGTTAGCGGTACATAGATCACTATGCTCTAAGTTAGCATCGCATAGTTTAGCATTCCACAAGTTAGCACCAAATAAATCAGCACCCATTAAATTAACGCCCGTTAAATTAGCACCTCTTAAATTAGCACCGTTTAGATTAATGTTGTATAAGTTAGCATAACTTAAATCAATATCAGCTAAATCAACATTATATAAATCAACACCACTACACAAAACAGTACGCCTACTTTTCCAATTTTCGCAATCTTGATTAACATAATGCTGATATTTTTCAATTATTTCTTTAAGAGTCAAATCACCAATTTTTATATCTTCAGGTTTTCTCATTCTTTTACCTCCCATTACTATAATATTATAATTTTATTTATTTATATATATTATAATAAATTTTTTTTATAAAATCAAATATATTTCAAAAAATCTGACATATAAGGTAATGATTCTGCCCAAGTACAAAAACTTTCTGACCATTCTGTTAATTTATGATTTTTTCTTTGCTTGTATATATTTATTATATTTTCATAATTCATAGTAATGGTTCTAGTTTGTAGCCAACTTTCAGGTAAAATACGAATTAATGCTTTCCAATATTGTTTTTCTTTAGAGGTTTGATATAGTGATAAATAAGTATTACAAATATCAATCATTGTTTCCATTGCTTCTTTTTCAAAAGGCTGTAAATCATCTGTTTCAAAGCAATCAATAGTAATTGGCTTAGAATGTATTTTGTGCATTGTTGAGGTACTGTTTGCGGTTACGCCTATGTGGTAAGTATCAAATTCTTTAAAAAAATATAATGGAGCTGTAATATCTACACTAACAAATATCTGTCTTAAAAATTTTCTATGTTCTGAACCACTTTTTATTAATCTTGTAGCTAAATCAAAATCATTCGGTCCTAAAAGATTACCTTTAGCATGATATAGCCAAGTACAGTATTTTTCAAAAGCATCTTCAAACTCAAAATCATTTATATCACTTTCGGGAAGATCGCGTCTTGTCCATTCATAAGCAACTTCACGTAATTTAGTTGAGTATTTAACACTTGAAAAATGAACAAAAATAGAATCAGATTTATCCCAACTTTCAAGCGGATTCCGCATACCTCTAATAGCACCTTCAAAATTCATTACTTCTGTATGTGTAAATTTCATGTTTTATTTCCTTTCAAAATATTATAACCTGTATTTACTGTATCAAATAATTTTATATAATATCTTTCTTTTTTATTTAATTCTTCTTTTGAACACTCCTCTACCAATTCCCAAGAGAAACAGTGAATACCATAAGATTGCATAGCTTTGTATAATTTATTTTGTGCGGGCGTGTCTATACCAACTCCGCATTTCGCGTGTTCTAAAAATCTCTTTCCGGTATCGCAAACCATTAAATAATAATTTCTGACTATTTCTTACTTAACAAATAATCAATTTGTTAAGGAAACCGTTTCGGCATTTAACTAGCTTCGTTTCCTAAAACTAGACTACGTGCTAATAGTAGCCCTACTTCCCTGCCCAGAAGGCTTAGGGAATAGTCGATACAGGTTATTTGGTTAATCTGTTTTTCTTGCTGGATAATCATAATTTTTTATTTTATAAGATAAACCTTTATTTATTCTAGAAATAGCTGCTCTTCCAAAATGGTATTTTTCTCCAATGGCTGTCATACTCATTTTAGTATTCCTTAAATCATTTAAAAGATTTAAAATATCTTGTTCGAAAAGATTATTTTTATTTTTAATATTTTTATGTCTAATTGGATAATTGTATTCTCCAATATTATTAAATTTTTTACCAGTGTTAATCTCATGCATAATGTTTAATGGGATATTATATTTTTTAACTAAATCAGTTTCTATACTAAGCCACCAACTCCATTTTAAATCTTCTTTTAATTCTATTAACTGCTCTTTGTTTTTAAAATAATCTTCTATTTGATTTTTTTGAGTCGATACGTGAGTATTTGGTTTTCTTATTGGATATTGAAATTCAGGATTTACATATCTTTTTCCCCAATTTATATTTTGTACCACATTTAAAGATGCTTCGACTTTATCTGCAATATCTTGATAAGATAATTCATAATTATTTTGCAATAAATCAATTATTTGCTTTAATTGAGTATCGTTAATAGAAGCGTTAGTATTATCTATTCCTCTGCGACCAGAAACATCGCCTTTATCTAAAAAATTATAACCTTTATCCTTATTTAAAGCATCATAATGAGAAATCCAATATTTTTCTCTTAAATCTAATTCTTCTACCTTACACTCTTCTAAAACAATATATTCTTTAACTCCATCATTTAAGAAATATTGTTTTATTTTTTTATCACAAAGTTGAAGTTTTCTTCCATTGCCTCTTCTTCCAACTCTTGCTCTGCTATTGTGCTCTAACATCCTAAGATGTATATTTTGAGCTTGCCCTATATATACTTTACCATTTGGGTATTCTATTAAATATATTCCGCACATAACACTAGTATCTTTAATATTTACTTTTTTCATTTTTTCTCCTTTATAAAAAAATTATTTTTGTAAGTTCCATCTTTCTTACATATATATATCATTTTTATAAAAGATAGATTAACCAAATTTTCCCACGAGATTAAAAAAATTTTTAAAGAATTTTTCCTTCCTCGTTAGCCGTATTTAATACGACCCCTGCTAGCTGGCAGGTAAAGTTTTTCATCGGCCGATATTAGTTGACCGCTTGCCCTATATATGCTTCGCTTGTTTCAAAATTAGTAATTTTATAAATACCAGTTTTTGAAGTTGTTCCTAAAGTATCTATAATTAATTGCTTCATTTTCTTTTGGATATAAGTTTGCCAAATTAACATACTTAGTATTCTTGGTTGATGTAACTTTGGTTTTAAATCATTTAAAATTTTTATATCTGACTTCTCTTCATCTGTTAAAAAGATTGAATATTTTCGTTTCTCTGCTATTGCTCGCCTTTCCTTTAAGATAGCTTCTCTACTTTTTTCATAAGTTGTAATAAGTTTCTCTAATTCAGAAGCTACCTCATCCATTTTTTGTTGAGCATCTAATTCTGCATTTTCTAATGTTGAGTTTAAATTAGCAATTCTTTTATCAAAATCTTGCTCTTTCTCTTGATAAGCTTGTTCTAAAACGACCGCATAATTTGCATATGCGTTATTTGAAATTTTTTCATTTTGTTCTAATATTTGATTAAACTCTTTAGTTTTAGTTTGAAGTTTTTCAGTAAGTTTTTCTTCTTCAACTATTTTTTGAGTTAACTCTTGCTGAATTTTATTTAATAACTCTTGCTTTGTTGTAATTTTATTTTCAACTATATTTAATTGAGTTTCTGCCTCGATATTTTGTTTATCTATTTCTGTATTAACATTATGAATATGTTGAAACCCTATAATTAAAATAATACAACTAACAATTATACATATTATACCAATAGCCATACCTACTTACCTTTTAATCTATCTGACGCCATTTTTACATAAGCGTCATCATTATATAAAATCTTATTTTCAATAACTATCCTCTTAAAAAACAAAGGGTAATTTTATTAATTACCCCTTGCCATACTTTATAGTATAAAGATTATTAATTACTCAGCAAACTCAAATGCCTTTCCTTCATCAGTAAGACGAATGAACTTAACAGTTTCATGTGTTCCGTCCTCATTCTCAATAACTGCTTCCTCTCTAACAGTAAGAGGTACAATGTTCTTATCCTCATCACGATGCCTCTGAAAAGCTGCTGTGATAATAGGATTTACAGACTTTAAAGCGATACCTGTTGCCTCAGAAATATCCCTGGCAGTAAAATCCTCTCCATCATGCTCCTTAATGTAATTCCATACTGTTCTTGTTGATTCTTTCATAATAATTTTCTCCTTTTTATAAATTTATTTTATTTTATTAATAATAATATGAGAATCTTACTCTCATTTACTATACATATATTATATCAAAAATTTTTTAAGATTTCAAGTTGAAAAATTTTTTAAAGCTAAAAATTTTGAGTGGTAATAATATATAATTTTTATATAAATATTATTCATCTTTTTTGCCCAAATATTCTTCCAAAAACTCTTCTTCTGAAAGAATAGGGATTCCAATCTCTTTAGCTTTTTTATTCTTTGCGGTGTTTGATTCTTTATCATTGTTTATCAAAAGATCAGTTTTACCTGATACTGCACCAGTTACTGTGCCGCCCGCAGCCTCAATTAAATCTTTTAATTCATCTCTCTTGTAATGAACTAATTTACCAGTTATTACAATTTTTTTCTTGTTACATTTATTTGTAACACGATTATCATTATCAGTCCTTGTATCTCCTTCGTATAAAGAATTTATCATAGTAATTCTATCACATATACTGTCACCAATTATATAATTTGATTCATCTGTTAAAATTTTATTTATTTTAAAACTAATACCATCTACATCAAGAAAGCCTTCTTTAATATGATTGCGTAAATCCGCATATGTTTGAAACCTTCTAGCTAATTTTTTTGCAAAAGTAACTCCAATCTGTGGAATACTTACACTAGAAAGAAATTTCCATAATTCACAATTAGATATAGCAGAATCTATGCCATCTAAAATTTTATTAACTTTCTTTTCTCCAAAATTAGGTTTTTCTACCCATTCCTTTTTATACTGTCTTAAATTAAATATATCTTCAAAAGATGAGATATAACCCCATTTATACAAACTATCTAAAGTCTTTTCAGATAGACCTTTTATATCGAGTCCTTTCTTTCCACAAAAATGTTTCAATAATGTTACTCTTGTGCCTAAACATTCTTTATTTGTGCAATATAAATTTTCTACATTATTTTCACTAAACCTTAATTGTGTTGGACTTCCGCACACTGGACAAATCTTAGGATAATCTATAAAATGTTGATTTGTTTCAGCCTGTTCTGCGGACGCTATTTGAGGAATAATCATATTAGCTTTATATACTGTTATCTTTTGCCCTTTATAAGGTTTTCCTAAAATAGCTTTTAATATACTTACATTATGTAGACTTGCTCTTGAAATCTCTGTTTGTTCAATTACTATTGGTTCAAACTTAGCAACAGGAGTAAGAACACCAGTTTTACCCATTGTCCAATTAATATCAATTAGACGAGAAGTAGACTCTTCATCATAAAATTTGTATGCAAGCCCGCCCTTGAAGTGATGTGCAGTTTTTCCTTTTGATAAATATACTTGACAATCATTATATTTAAAAACTATACCATCAATAGGTAAATTCTCTGCTTTAGCTATATTTCTTAATGCTTTAATTGATTGTGTAATGAAATCATCATTGTTTTCATAAAGGCTGGCATTATTTATGAATCCTGGTACTACATCAAAACCAAAATCTTCTAATTCTATTAGTTTATCTGTTAAATAAACATAAAAACCAGTTTCTGGAAAAGAATCCCAAGCTATAAACTTTAAATTGCGGTGACTACATTCTTGACTATCTAATAATCTAATACTACCCGCCGCATAGTTTCGTGGATTCTTGTAATCATTGTTCTCATTTATCTTTTCAAATTCATCATAAGGACAAATGATTTCTCCATCTATTGAGCCAGTCCACATTCCAGGAAGCACTTTAGGAATGTTTGAAACAGCTATAATATTATGAGTGACATCTTCTCCAATCTCTCCATCTCCTCTAGTTTCTGCTCTAACTAGAACCCCATTCTTATATGTTAAAGAACAAGTCAATCCATCTAGTTTCAACATAGCAATAGCTGCTTCATTCCCAATAAACGACTCTACTTCTGATTCTTTCTTTGTTTTTGCTAAAGATAACATTAAATGATTATGTTTAACCTTTTTTAATTCAGATACAGTGCTAAAGTCATATATCTGTCTAGTAGGCGAATTGGGACGAAACACATTCAAGCGTTGCTCTAACTCTACTAATTGCTCATATTTAGTATCCCACTCTCTATCAGTTATCTCAGGATGACCATTGTTATAACTAATAGTATATTGGGATAATTCATCAGATAACTTTTTAATTTTTTCGATTAGAGTACTCATCCTTCAAACACTCCTTTCAGTGCAACGATGGAAGTGGGATTCGAACCCACGGTGCATATTATTGCACATTAGTTTAGCAAACTAACGCATTAAACCAGACTCTGCCATTCCATCTATTATTGCTTTCTTAACTTTTCTATATATATTATATCAAAAATTTTTAAGAAAGTCAAAAATTTTCTTCATTTTCAGAATTATTTTTTTTAAGATATTTTATCACTTTATCTAAGTCCAAGTACAGTTCAAGTGGATAATCCCACTCTAACTGTGCTTGAATCATTTCAAGAGTTTCAATAATTTCTTTTTCACTCATAACGCATTATTTCCTTCTATATAGAAAAACATTTAACTATTTTATTATTTTTAATTATATTTACGCCTTTACTTATTCGTGAAGATACAGGAATATCTTTACTTGCAATACAAATTGAATTTTTATTACCAATAACAACTATATTATCATCATTATTTACTTTTATTACTGAGGCAACCAAATTAGTATCATGTACGATTTTTACTCCTTTACCGCCACGACTATAGATATTAAATTCTGCCATTTCTACTCTTTTACCTGAACCATCTTCTGTAAAAATTGCAAGTTTATCTGTTTTCTTTGCGGGGATGGTAGAAATAACATAGTCATCAGATGATAAATTAATACCTTTTACACCTATACTATTTTTACCCGTTATTCTAATTTCTTTACTTTTAAAACAAAGTCCAAACCCTTTATGCGTTGCAATTAATACTTGTTCATCATTTATAAAATTAATTGATTGAATATTATCATTTTCTCTAAGCTTTATTGCTATTGAACCTTTCTTATTACTTCTTGTGCTAATATATTCATCAATTTTAGTTTTCTTCATAACACCTTGCTTAGTTGCAAATAACACATATTTATTTGCACCTTTATTATTTGGATCGATTGCCGCAATTATACGATCTGATGCATCCATATTAATTAAACTATATATTGATACACCTTTAGATTTATTAGTACCAGTTGGAATATCATTTACACTAATACTATAAAACTTACCTTTTTCACTAAACAATAGCAAGTTATGTGTAGTGTTACTTTTTAACATATATAATGTTATATCATCTGAATTTTTTATTCCTACTCCATTACGATGTTGAACCCTAAAGGAAGAAGTTTCTAATCTTTTTATATCATTATTTTGTGTTAAAACAACTACACAAGGTTTTGGTTCAATTACTTCTTTTTCTTTTACTTTTGTTTTTTTCTCTATCTTATTATATAATAGTTTAGTTCTGCGGGCATCACCATATTCTTTTTTCATCTTACTAATTTTTTCAATTAAGTGTGAAGTTCTATATAATTTGTCCTCTATTAATTTATTACACTCTTCAATAATATTAATCTTTTCTTTTAACTCTTTTTCTAATTTAGACTTATCCATTTTTGTCAATACAGATAATTTCATGTCAAGAATGGCTGTTGCCTGCACCTCATCAATAGCAAAATTACTTGTTAATTTCTTAGTAGCCTCTTCTTTATTTGCAGAACTTTTAATTAGCTCTAATGCTTTATCTATATCTCCAATAGCAATCAATAAGCCTTCTACTATATGTTTACGCTTCTCCGCTTTATCTCTATCATAAGTGGCTGCCGCAATAATTATGCTCATTTGATGGTTTACATAAGCTTCAATTAACTGTTTCATTGAACATAATTTAGGCGTTCCATTTACAATAAAATTCATATTGTAAGATAAACTTGTTTGTAAATCAGTACAGTCAAATAATACTTCAACTGCTTTTGATGGATTTACTCCCGCTTTACAATGAAATACTAATTTATTAATACCAACATTTGACTCATCTTTAAAATCATCAATAATCTTATCTAATTCATCAATGTTCTTATTAATCTGTTCTTTTATTTTATTTCTGTATGTACGATATGGAATAGAATTAAATATAATATTTTGTCCTTCTATTACATAATCTCCTCTAACTTTAATTGATGTAGATGAATGTCCAGTTTTATAAGCCTCTTTTACATCTTGAGTATTAACTACAACTCCACCGAGAGGAAAATCTGGACCTGGCATAATATTTAAGATTTCATCTATTGTTATATCATTATTTTTTAAATATGCAATAATTGCGTCACATACCTCGCTAAGATTTGCGGGCAATGAATTGTGACTAAAACCTATACCTATTGCTTCTCTACCATTACAAATTGCATTTGGTAATAAAGAAGGTAATACTACAGGCTCCATATACTCTTCATTATATGTAGGTTTTAAAGGTACTACATTTTTATTATAATCTGTATACATTAAATCTGCATATTTACTAGGTCTAGCATTAGTATACCTCGAACTAGCTTCCATGCCATTCCCTTCTTGAGTACCTAAGTTACCATCACCATCAACTAATGGATAACGCATCAAATATAACTGAGCTAATTTACATAATGCTCCATAACAAGCACTATCACCGTGATAATAACTTGAAGAAAGTGTAGAACCTACAATACTTGCACTCTTTTTATATTTACTTTTGCTGGACATTTTTAATATATTTTCCATAGTCCATATAAGTTTTCTATGTACACTAAGCAATCCATCTTCCGCAGATGGAATTGCTCTATCAGTTAATACTTCTTCAGCGTAAACAAGAAAAGATTCTTTACTTTCATCTAATATGTCTATATCTGTTATATAATTACTCATATTTTTCTCCTTTATTTTATATATATATTATATCAAAAATTTTAAATAAAATCAAGTAAAATTAAATCCTAATTGTTTCGCATTATTATATATAAATTGTTTTCTTGGTAAAATAGACTTACCTTGCAAAACTTCTAACAATTCTTCTGTTGCTTTTGCATCAGAAACAGTAATTCTTTTATATCTTTGTCTGTCGAAACAGACCTCTTTAAGTGTCTGTGCGGAGATTTCGCCTACGCATAATCCAATATTTCTATTGGTACTGACTATTTCTTCTATCTTAAACAAGATAGGCTACCTTTTCCCAGTGTGTGTCAATAACACCAGTACTCCCCGACAAAGGGGATAGTCGATACAGGTTAAAGTAATTCTATCCAATGAGCAGGTTCATTTGTTTCTGGAACAGTTCCAGCAATTTTATCAGAATTTAAATGTCTTGTTAAGGTAGTTGCACCGCAGTGAGACCATCTTGCAGCTGCACTAATTGAATTAAAAATTTTTTCAGTTTCTATATTTTTAACTTTTCTACCTCTATATTTAACTTTTTTTAATGCTACGGGATTATTAATATATTTTTCTATTGTACCATTATCATGTTTATATTTTTTAGCAATAGCATTAATAGACATTCCATTTTTATAATCTTTAACCCAAAGGTCTATCTCATTTTGTTTCATACTTCGATCAAAAGAAGATAAACCAACTTGATCTTCAGAATGTCCTACTTGTTTTTTATGCCAAGCTTTATTTTCTTCTGTATAGACATCATTATGAACATTAACCCAATTTTCACAATTCCAAATTTTTAATAATGTTCTTTTTTCAATTCCTTTTTCTAAATATGGTTTAAATACTTCACTTCTTTTTATTTTTTTACCATATTTATCTCTTATATCCCATACTTCTGCTTCTGTTAAAATTGCTCTAGGATGGTCATCACCTCTAAGACTTCTGCCACCTTTAGTATCATTGTAACCATTATGATAAGAATCATAATAAGCTATCCAATAAATTTCTCTTTCATCTAATTCTTCTTCATTGCACTGTTCTATAATTTCAAAAGAAAAATTTTCAATCCCATACTTGTGAATGGCTTTATCAATAGTCATTAAGGGAGAGTGATTAGCAGCTGTTAAATGCTGACCATATCTTCTTTCTATACAAGAACTAAGTCCTATATATACCTTTCCATTAAGTTTATTTTCATATTTATAAATTCCTACGCTCATTGAACAAAACTCCTTTCTTCCCACGAGATTATCGTGCTTTATATTCTTTATTTTTCATATATATATGAAAATAAT
>Ga0326512_10003406_pt1 | contig 11669 bp, 14 predicted proteins | sample 1_2617_0518_D_FD_203652 | JGI IMG/M metagenome (GOLD analysis project Ga0326512, IMG submission 203652) | Bovine rumen microbial communities from UC Davis, California, United States - 1_2617_0518 | ecosystem: Host-associated > Mammals > Digestive system > Stomach > Rumen | place: USA... | reverse complement strand
GGCTTAATAAAAAGACAAATAGAAGCTCAGGATACTATTCACGAGATTCAGGAAATGTTATCTAAAATGGATAAATAATGATACTACCCTTTAGGTAGTATCAAGATACTAGTAGGAAAAAAACAACTCTTTACTATTCTTATTCTATGTATTATTAAACGATTTTCCCTACCTACTGGTGTCTTGATAGTGCCTAAGGGTGCTAGAAAGAGGTGTTCAAAAATGAACGATACAGAAATGCAAACAAATGAAGAAAGGGGTCTTATTACTCAAGATGAATCTATCTTTAAGAGTAAGAACAAAGAAATGTACTGCTCTATGGATTTAGACAGTAAAGAGAATATGGTAAAATTATATAATTCTCTTCAAGGATGTGATATCAAGATAAATGACATTAAGGGTTCTGAAATTGAAGTAGTAGATTTATTCGTAGAGAAAAAGGAAGTTTACGAAAGAGATGAGAAAACTGGAGAACTTTTATACGATGAAAACGGAGAGGCTATCGTAAAGACTAAGTTCAGAACTATTCTTTATGATAAAGATGGTAAAACTTATGTTTCTGCAGCTTATGGAGTATATAACTCACTTAGACAAATAATACCAATCTTCGGTAATCCATCAGAAGAAAATCCAATTGTCGTAAAAGTTGGAACAAGAAAATTAAAAAGTGGTAAAGAAAGTTTAATCTTAACCGTAGTAAGATAGGAGGAAATTATGGCGAACATTGTATTTTATGAACTAAATGATTCGCCTTTTTTCTTAAGAATAGGTGATTTTGTATTTACTTTTTCATCACAGTTATATAAGACTAAATTTGAAAACACATATAGAGATTATATAAACAAGGAAACACTTAAACTTAATGTAAAGTATAATACTTGTATATATGCAGATGAAATGCTATTATTAGACTTATATAAAAAAATTGAGAAAAGAGGCTTTAAGGTAAAATATAAATCTATAGAAATTGAGAAAGATTATTATATCGATGCTGTGTTAAATACTGAATACTCGAGTAAAGTAAAGGAGTAGTGTATTATGGCGATTAGATATGATAAAAAGTTTACAAATGAAATAAATAGGATCGTTAGAAATTACAACTCAAAAATCTATAGACTTTCTAAAGGTGGTTATGGTTATGATCTTCCGAAGAAGATAGATAAAGAAGCTTTAAATGCTCTTAAGAAATCATCTTCTACAAGGAGGGAGCTTCGAAGAAAATTATCTGACTTAGAATTATTTACACAAAGAGGTGGAGAGAAATTAGTAACAAAGAGGGGCGTTACTCTTCCAAAATACCAGCACGAGAGAATAAAGAAATACCAAAGACTTCTGAAATATCAAACTACTAGAAAACTAAATGAAATGAGAACAAGAAAACCTATATCAAATGCTAAAGAAGAACCTTTTACTTTTTCGCAATATGGCTCAAGAGATTATCTGACATTAAAAGCAAAAAGAGAGGTTCTTTTAAATAAGAACTTAGAGGGATTATCTCAAAAAGAAATAAATACCTATATTGATAAATTAATATCAAATACGAAAAGAAAAGATTTGAATGTATGGCAAGAAAACTATATTTCAATTCTAGAAGATACTGCTTTAAGTTATGGATATGATGATGATAAACTTGAAGTAATAGTATCTAGACTTTCTAACTTATCTCCAAGAGATTTTGATGATTTAGCTTTTGTAAATAGAAATATTAATGCAATTATATATTCATATAAGGCTTTGTCTGATATACAGGACGCGAAGAGCCTAAGAGATGTTGGTGATGATGTTATCCAAAACTTAGATTCTATCTATGATAATTTAGATGAAATACTAAAAGATTATGAGTAAGTTCGCAGCGGACTTCGAAACATCTACTGAAGAGTGGATTAAAAAAGATGGTGAATCGAGAGTATGGGCTTATTCGATATGTGAAATAGGAAATCCTGATAACTTTATTTATGGAAATAATCTTGATGATTTTTTCATGTGGTGTTTTAAAGATAGAAGAAAAAATCATACTCTTTACTTTCATAATTTAAAATTTGATGGCGAATATATCTTTTATTATTTACTTACTCATGGATTTGAGTGTGTACAAACTAAAAGGGAAGTTAAGGATAAAACTTTTATATGTTTAATATCTGATACCGGTATGTTTTATTCTATTGAAATATATTATAAGGCAGGAAAGTATCCTAATAAGGTTACGATATTTGACTCACTTAAAATACTTAACTTTTCAGTAGATCAGATCGCAAAAGACTTTTCACTTCCGATTAGAAAACTTATCCTTGATTATGATAAATATAGAGAAGTAGGACACACTCTTACTGAGGATGAAATAGATTATATAAGAAATGATGTTGAAATAATGGCAAGAGCACTTGATATTATGTTTAAGGAGAATCTAACTAAAATGACAATAGGTTCGAATGCTCTTTCTAATTTTAAATCAATGCTCTCTTCTTTTGAACTGTATTTCCCGGTGCTTTCTTATGAAATTGATAAAAGTATCAGGGAGAGTTATAAAGGAGGGTTTACTTACCTTAATCCTTTATATAAGGAAAAAGAAGTAAATGAAGATATTATCGTTATAGATTCCAATAGTATGCATCCCTCTCACATGATGAACGACTGGCTTCCAATTGGAGTACCCGAGTATTATGAGGGGAAGTACAAGGAAGATAAATTATACCCTTTATATATTCAGAGAATAAGTTGTAGTTTTAAATTAAAGAAAGGAAAAATACCATCAATTCAGCTTAAGAAAACTCTTGGGTATGTACCTACTGAATATATAGAGAGTACAAACGGGGATATTGTAACGATGACACTTACTTCAGTTGATTTAAAACTCTTTTTTATGCAGTATGATGTAGATGATATAATCTATCATGATGGGTTTAAGTTTAAGAGATTAAAAGGCATTTTTAGTGGATATATAACATACTGGACTAATCAAAAAATAAATGCTAAGAAGATAGGAAATAGTGCACTTTATCGAATATCAAAATTAATGCTAAATAGCTTATATGGTAAGTTCGGGCTTAATCCTAATGTACGAGGTAAATATCCTATTTTAAAAGAAGATGATAGTATTGGCTATAAACTTTATCCGAGTGAGATAAGAGATTCAATTTATTGTCCAGTTGCTTCTTTTATTACTGCCTACTCTAGATACGATATTATAACTAGTAGTCAGGCAATTAGAGACTATACTATAAAAACATATAATAGAGATTATTATATTTACTCTGATACTGATAGTATCCACTGTCTAAAACTATCTGACAGTGAATTATCAAAGATAATTGATATTGATGATTATAGGCTTGGTGCTTATAAGAAAGAATCAGAAGCAGTATCAGGAATATATATCAGACAGAAATGTTATATCGAAAAAGGTGCTGACGGAAGGATTAATACTACGATCGCAGGACTTCCTAAAAAACTAGGTAAGTATATAACAATGGAGAATTTTAAAAAAGGATTTTCAATTACTGCTAGTGATAAAACTAAAGAACACAAACTTGCATTTAAACATATTAAGGGCGGTGTTATTTTAACTTCTACTGACTTTACTATTAAATAGGAGGGAACTGATGAAAACAAGAATACTTAGAAATAATCTAGCTTATTTTGACTTTATAAAGAGATATAAAAAAAGTGTTGAAATTATTTCATTAAAATTAACAAAAACGGGCAAAATTAGACTAACTTATGATATAATAAAGTTGTAAGATAAGGAGGGATAATATGTCTGGTGAAATAGTAGTGGCACTCTTATCACTAGTAGGAACATTTATAGGTACAATAGGAGGAATACTAACATCACAAAAACTTGTAAGCTATAGACTTTCACAACTAGAACAAAAGGTGGATAAACATAACACTTTAATTGATAGGATGTACAAAATAGAAACAAGAGTAACGCTTTTAGAAGATGAAGTAAAAGGAGGAGATTAATATGTTAGAAAAATTAGATACAATATATTTATATAAAGGAGCATCATCAACAGTAGAATTTGACTTTACAGAATTTAATTTTGATGAAGATAGTTACTGTGAATTTATGATGATAAATCCTTGTACAGATGAAATATTAAAAGTAGTAAAGTTTGATAAAAGTGAGAAATACATTTATATTTTTGAAGATGAATTTACAAAAGATCTAAATAATAAATATTATCAGTATAATATTATGTATTTTACTGGAGGAGAAAGATATCCAGAGTGTGCCACTTCAGATATCATTGTAGAGGAGGTTATCAATAATTATGATGAAGATTAAAATAAAGAATATGCCTCCTCAAGAAATAAAATTAACAAGTGGTAAATATATCGTTATAAATGGACCTGAAGGACCAGCAGGACCACAAGGAGAGACTGGACCAGCAGGACCAAGAGGCGAACCTGGACCAAGAGGCGAGACTGGACCAAGAGGCGAACCTGGACCAGCAGGCGAGACTCCTGTTAAGGGTGTAGATTATTTTACACCAGCGGATATTGCCGAAATAGAAGGCGATATCGAAGGAAATATTGAAAAGATTACAGGAGATTTACAAGACTTAGACACTACAGATAAAACAAATTTAGTTGCCGCTATAAATGAGACTCTAAGTAGTGGCAGTGGAATAGATACTTACGTACCGTATATAAGTAATGGTAGTTATAGTACATATTATCTTAACTTAACAAGCACTCAAGAAATATTAAAAAATATGATAAATAGTGCTTTGCCAGAAGATAAAACATTAATAACATCTTCTATGAACCATTTTATACCTACAAAAAAGGTATGGTTTAGAGAAGGACCTTTAGTACATCATTTGGAAATTGGCAATTATACTACTTATTATATGGTCGCAATCTACCTAGAACCGACAACACTAAACCAAACTGCTGGTACTTATTTAAAATATTATAAATGGTTTCCATATCCATCATATACTGTTTATTGTAGTATTGACAGTGATGGTGAAGTAACTGGTGTATATTCAGACCAAACACTTACTTCACAAGGAAGTGTAAGAATAAACCTTGGGGCTCAAGCGTTAATAGTAAATGCTAATTATGGTTATGACGCACTTCCTATCAATAATACTGCTGCATATACACCAACAGGAGACTATAACCCAGCAACGAAGAAGTATGTTGATGACGCAGTAGCAAGTGCTGGTGGTGGAGAACAAATACCTACATTAGTTTTAGACAACCCATATAAATTTGTCCCTGGTGGTTCTGTAACCGACAGCGATATGTTAAGTTTCTTTTCAACAAGAATAACGGAAATGTTGACAGAGACACCACAAAATGGGTTGGTATTAATTGAATATAATAATTCAAGCAAAACAGAATTATGGAGTTGCAAAACTGAAATATCAACATCTACAACACAATTTAATTTTTATTTAGTAAATACAGAAATAATGAATGGTAATTATATGTATGTTTTGGCAGTAAGAGGTGTTTGGTCAAATGATGTATTTGCTTGTAATAATATAGCAACTTTTGAAAACTCTTATGATTTTGTAACTAGCAACAGAGTATTGACAAAAACAAATAATGATAGTTATACACCTACTGGAAATTACAACCCTGCGACAAAAAAATATGTAGATGATTCTATTGCTTCTATACAAGGTATTATTTATAGCACGACTGAGACAGTAATCGGAACATTTTTAGGTAAACCTTTATATCAGAAAACATTTACTTTCAATGATGCTATTTCTTCTACTCCTATAACCGTGCCTCATAATATAAGTAACTTAGATGTTATCGCTAGTATTGAGGGTGTTATGTATAATACAAACAATCCTTTTGGAAGTGGTAGAATATGCTATCCAATACCTTTTAATACTGCTCCATCTGAATCTAGTGGTGTCGGAGTAAGAGTATGTGATAATAATATCGAAATATCTTCTTCATCAGGATCATGGAGTACTGACTGGCAAAAAATTATCACTTTAAAATATACTAAGACTACGGATTAGGAGGGATAATATGAAAAAAGCTTGGGATGATGTTAAATCTTTTGTTACAATTGTAATGACCGTAGGATTAATAGTATTACTTCTTGTACCTACTATTAATCCTCCTAAAGAAATACTTGCTTTGTATTGTACTAGTTACGGTGCAGTAATAACTTACTTTTTTACAAGAAAGGATGGTAAAAATGATAACTAGAAGTATGAAACTAACAGAGCATTTTCACTCTTCAGAGTTTAAATGCCCTTGTTGTAATAAAATCTATATAGATAGAGAATTAGTAAATAAAATGGAAAATATATTTTCAAAATTAAATGCAAGTAAGTGCATAATATCATCAGGTTATAGGTGCAGAAATTATGATATTAAAATAGGTGGATTCGCTGGCAGACACTCAGAGGGGCTTGCAGCAGACTGCTGCTACTACGATAAAAGTGGAAATATAATACCATCTAAATATGTAGTGTGTGCTGCTTTTGACTTAAAAGAGATGGGTGGAATTGCTAAGATAAATGATAATTATGTTCATTTAGATAATAGAAAGAACGGAACTTACTATGGAGATGAGACAAGAGGTAATTCATCTTACTGGAGTGATCCTTATGCTTATTTTAATATAGAGAGAAAAATAGATAAAGATATTAATACACTTGCTAAAGAAGTAATAGAGGGACTTTATGGTAATGGAGAAGAGCGAAAACAAAAATTAGGCTCTAAATATGATGAAGTACAAAAAGAAGTAAATCGCCTTCTTAATAAAGGACTTCTAAAACTTGTTGTCAATACTATTAATGGTGTGTACGGAAATGGCGAAGAGCGAAGGCAAAAACTAGGTTCTAGATATGAAGAAGTGCAAACTCAGGTTAATAAAAATATTCAAGATGGTAATTATACTGAAGATAGGATTCACTTATACTAATGGCACAGTATAATGCAAGAATTGCTCCCTTTATTAATGAAGAGTTTACAGTTACTTCAGTGTGGTGGGAAGAGCCTCGAAATCATAGAGGACTAGATATTTCTACGGGGACGGGTAGTCCCTTATATTCTATGTGCACGGGACAAGTTTTAAGAAGTGATTATTCAGATTCTTACGGCTGGGTTATTATAATGAAAGATAATAATACTAAAATGGGATTTTTATATGCTCACTTACGAGATAGACCATTAAAAGCCGTTGGCGAATTTGTACAGGTTGGAGAACTAGTAGGATATGAGGGGACAACTGGTGATTCTACTGGTATCCATCTTCATCTTGAAATGCAAGATTTATCTTTGCACGACTGGATTTACGGAGGTGCAAAAGATATCTATACTAATCCTACTATCTTTATGGGAATACCAAATGTGGAGGGAATAACCGCTATTTACGGAGGGACTCCAACTCCTCCACACGGCGGGAGAAGAAAAAGTAAATTCCCCTTTGTTCTTTATGCTAAAAAACTAAGGCAAAAGAAGATAATCTCTTTACAAAATAATAAAAATATATTATAATGGAGGTGATGATAATGGAGAATCAAGAGCTAAATACATTTATTGATAATCTAAAAGAAAAATTAGGCGATGAGAATTCTGCTTTAATTAGTGATGACTTAGGTATTCTAATTACTAAAAACAATGAAACCATCCAAAAATTAGAAGATAAAGATAAAGAAATAAATCGCCTATCATCTGTAAATGAAAAATTAGTAAGTGCAAATGGCAGCCTTCTTCAGCAAGTATCAGTAGGGATAGAGAAAACTTCTGAAGATGATACTCCTAAAAAATCATTTAATTTTAGAGATGCTTTTGATGAAAAAGGCAACTTCAAGAAAAAGATGTAAAAGAAAGGAAAGTGAGAAAAATGAATGAAGGTTTAGTAACCTCTCTTAATGCTTTAAGAGAAATGAGTGTAAACGGTGGCTCAGTATATCATCAATATATCCCAGTAATCGATGAGAATACTTCTATCAGTACACTAGCAGAGCCCGTACTTAATGTACCAGTAGTGGCAAATGACTTTATGAGTATGTTAGTTAATAGAATTGTATATACTCAATTTGAAACTAAATACTTTAGAAATCCACTTCAAGTACTAGAGGGAGATAGAATTCCACTTGGATATGCGGGACAAGAAATCTATGTAAATCCTGCTAAAGGAAGAAAATACAATGTTAATGACTTCGCAGGACTACTGCAAAAATATGAAGCAGATGTTAAAGTTCAATACATGACTCTAAATTCTGATTTACAATATCCTGTAACTGTAACTAGACATGATTTGAAAAAAGCATTTACTTCATGGGAGAATCTAGATAGATTCATAGATCAATTATCTAATAGTCTTTACAATGGTGCTTATATCGGTGAATACAGATACACTAAGAACTTAGTAGGAAGTGCTTATTCTTATGGAGGAGTACAAGTAGAAGTAGTAAGTGCTATCGAAAGTGAAGCAACTGCTAAAGCTTTTGTTAAGAAAGTAAGAAACTTATTCTTAAACTTCCAAACTCCTAGTACAGAGTTTAATGCTTGGGCTAAAGTTGGTGGTGAGGGAAATCCTATCACTACTTGGAGTAATCCTGAAGATATCGTAGTAATACTAAGAAATGATGTTAGAACTGAAATCGATGTTGATGTCCTTGCTTCTGCATTTAATATTGATAAAGCTACTTTAATGGGTAATATCATTACTGTAAATAATTTTGATATAGTAGATGATGAGGGAGTAAAAAGATTCGATGGTGCTAATATCCTTGGTATGATTGCTGATAAGAGCTGGTTTAAAATTAAAAGACAAGATATGTATCTAGATGAGTTCTACAATGCTAATAATAGAACATGGCAATACTACTTAAATATAACTAAGATGTATCAATATAGCCTATTTGCTAATGCTGTTGTGCTTGCTACTAGGGAGCCTACGATCACAATTACTAGTTTAGGATTTAATTCTAATGTTGTATCTCTTGCTGAGGGTGATACTGCAAGTGTTCCAGTAGATGTAAAACCTTTTGGAGCAACTACTCCTGAAATCGTATTTACTTCTTCAAATGATTCAGTATTTACAGTAAGCGTGGACACTGATAATAATAGAGTTGCTAAAGTAGTTGGAGTAGGAGAAGGAACTGGTGTTCTTACTGCTACTGCAGGAAATGTAAGTTCAACTGTTACAATTAGTGTTACAAGTGCATAGTTTCCTTAAAGGGGAGGGAGAAATCCCTCCCTTTATTTAATATAAGAAAGGAGTGTTATTATGGCTGCGATTAGTCCATCTACTAATCTAAAACTAATTAAAAATCCACTAGAGTTAGATAATAATAATCAAATAACTTTTAGAAATAAAGAAGAGCAGTATAATTATTTTAACTCTCTAGAATCTATTAGTGTTGATAATTTTACTTATCAAAGAAAAGACTTTACTATAAGATATGGTGCTTGTATAGATGATATCTTAGAATATAATTATGTTATGTATCAAAATGAAGCATATTCAGATAAATGGTTTTATGCTTTTATTACTGATATGAAGTGGCTAAATGATCATACGACTGAGATAACCATAAAGACTGATACATTTCAAACTTGGCAATTTGATTTTAATTTTAAAGATTCTTTTGTCGAAAGAGAACATGTAAATAATGATACTATCGGACTTCATACTCTGCCTGAAAACTTAGAATCAGGAGACTACATAGTAGAAGAGCAATCATCAGCGGGCTTTATGAATGCTCATGTTGTTGTATCTGCAACTTGGGATTTCGTAAGAGAAACTGAAGAGGGTAGTTTTATAAATGGTATCTATCACGGTAATGTATATTATGTACTTGGAGATATTCCATCTGCTGCTGCGACTGTATCATATCTTCTTTACATTTATGCTTCAAAGGGTAAAAGCGATGCGATTACTGGACTCTTTATGGTACCGGATGCAATTACTAATTATGATAACATCTCTTGGGATTACATGAGCAAGGAGGGAGGACTAGCATATTATCCATATAAAAAAATAAATTATCTAGAGTATGATGATTCAGTGGATATGGGTAACTTTACTATTCCAAAACCTTACGGTAATGTTAATGGTTATGTCCCTCGAAATAATAAATTATTTACTTATCCTTACAAATATCTAATGGTAAATAATAATAATGGATCATCTGCAGAATATATATACGAATACTTCTCAACTGACTCTTGCATTTTTAATACTGAGGGAGCACTAACTCCAGGATGTTCTATTCGTACAGTACCATTAAATTATAAAAACACTAATATTAATAATAGTGAGGGATTAAATCTTGGTAAGTATCCAGTCTGCTCTTATACTACTGATATGTACACAAACTGGCTTACTCAAAACTCAGTAAACATAGGAGTATCAATTGCTTCATCTGCTGTTGGTATTGTAGGTGGAGTAGGTATGATGGCTACCGGAGCTGGAGCACTTGCAGGAGCCGGAGCGGTAACTTCATCGGCACTATCTATCGCTGGTACTTTAGGACAGATTCATCAGTATAAAACAATACCACCACAGGCAGAGGGTAATCAAAACTGTGGCGATGTTATATATGCTGGTGGTAAATGTACATTTAGTTTCTACAGGATGTCTATAAAAAATGAATTCGCAAGAATCATCGATAACTACTTTACAATGTACGGCTATAAAGTAAATAGTGTAAAAGTGCCTAGTCTAAATAGTAGATTAAACTGGAACTACATAAAAACAATTGGAGCAAATATCGTGGGTTATATGCCTACAATGTACTTAAGTGAACTTCGGGATTTGTTCGACAGTGGTGTAACTCTATGGCATAATCCTAACACATTTTTAGATTATTCACAAAGTAATATAATTGTATAAGAGAGGTGATAAAATGAAAAAAAGAGGTAAAATAAAAGCTAATAATAGAGAATTTATTGATACTGCTTATGTAAATGATCAAACTTATTTTGATTATTTATACAGACTTAAAAAGATAGCAACTTCCGTGTTTGAATGGGTTAATCTTCCAAAATCTATGAATGCAAGATATATCGAGGAGTGCCTATATTACCTTGGAACTGCTGCTTTCTTGTATGATGAATCTTATGGATTTATTAATACTAAATGCACATCTGCTGGCGAAATTAATATCTATGGACTTCCTACAAAAGTAAATTGTTATTCTTACGGTTATCAAGATATGCGACTTTTATACACAGGACTTAATAAAGGAAAAGATAATAAAGAGTGTATTATGGTTATGAATACCTGGGATAGAACTCCGACTTGCTCTACACTAGAGTTATTTGCTCTTAGACTTTATGAGGCTGAAAGGTGCTGCGATGTAAATATTAAGGCTCAAAAGACTCCAGTTATGCTCGTTGTTAATGACGCTCAAAGACTTACCATGAAAAACTTATATTCTCAGTATGATGGTAATGAACCTTTTATCTTCGGTGATAAAGATTCACTATCTGCAGATACTCTAAAAGCAATTAAAACGGACGCTCCGTTTGTTGCGGATAAAGTAATGGAATATAAGAAAGAGATATGGAATGAAGCTCTTGCTTTCTTAGGAATAAATACTCTTAGCACTGAGAAAAAAGAAAGACTAATAACGGATGAAGCAAGTTCTAATAATGAACTTATAAATATGAACTTGCAGTCTTATCTAGTACCTAGAAAAGAAGCATGTAAGATGTTTAATGAGAAATTT
>Ga0326512_10003405_pt1 | contig 11670 bp, 16 predicted proteins | sample 1_2617_0518_D_FD_203652 | JGI IMG/M metagenome (GOLD analysis project Ga0326512, IMG submission 203652) | Bovine rumen microbial communities from UC Davis, California, United States - 1_2617_0518 | ecosystem: Host-associated > Mammals > Digestive system > Stomach > Rumen | place: USA... | reverse complement strand
CCGTCGTCGGCGACAATTCGCAGTAGTTAATTGAGTATATAGCCCCTTATGCCTTTTTGAAAAATCGCTCTTTGGTCGAACGGTGTGCAACATGAATTTTCCTCTCTCCCCTAGAGATAACGAGAATTACTGGTAAATAATCGGTTTTATCACTTTTTAGCTTGATTTATTGATTTTTGCATAAGGAAATGCTCCCACGTTCCGGATACGTAGGAGCATAACCTTGAGCGAAAGAAACAGATGATAAGAAATACCAGAGCAGAAGAAGCGCGAGACGCATAAACAACTCTTTGGTAATATTATACAATTAATCTTTTAAAATATCAACGTAAAGGCCTTTGCAATCGCGATAAACGTGATATTTAAGGGATATTTTATATATGTTCATATTGCACAATGGTATAATTGAGTTAGTAGTTAATTTGTATTTTTCATGAATGGAGACTTAGACCATGACAACAAAGGAATTTATAGCATTTACAAAGAAACAGGAACAGCGCTACACGATCATAGCAGAGTGTACGGATGATCCGGTGAAAAAAGTTGAATCTAAAATGAAGGCAGTCAGGGCAAGAAGGCTTCATGCCAATCTGCAGAAGCTCTGGGGCGGCGATCATTCGATTAACAGGGCAGTATTGTCGATGTAACTATAAACCTACGATTATTTCAAAAAAAGGAGACAAACGAATGAAATTATCAGAACTTCGCAAGAAATTTGAAGATGTAATGAAAGCAAAGAGAGAGAAGATGGCAGAGATCGACCGGCTAAAGGCAGAACTCGCAGAGACAGAGAAAGAGATGCTCGCCTCCGCTGATCGTGGTGATCTTAACAAGTATATGGAACTCGACAACAAGAAGAGAGGACTCGAAGCTCGTATTTTCGTGTATGAGAGGTCTCTTCCAAATGCCGGGAATCCGCTCACTCGAGAGGAGGTTATTAAAGCATGGAGTTCTTTCACGGCACAGTATAACAAGGATGCTGAAAAGCAGTACAAGGCATTTCTCTCTGACTGTAAAGAGCTTTGCAATAAATACAAGTCTCTTGTAAGTGTTCAGAATTCCGCACTCATGGAGAGAGAGAAAGCGCTCGAGATCATGGGAGAGAAACGTACTTCCGATGCTCTGAGCATGTATATGATTCCGGTAGGTTCTAATTCTGCCGATGACAGCGAAAAGGCTTCTCGCTGGTCTCGCTCAACCTCTGTTCTCGAGATTCCGTTCTTTATTGGAATGGGAATTCTCACATCGGAAGAAGCTGAGAAGATCGACCAGATCGTGGAGAGCGGTTTCTACTATGCTGACGAGAAATAATCTGATGAACTAAGTTTTGCCATTGATATAAAAATTCCGGGGAGAACTTGCTATCATCTTTCTCCCCGGAATAAATAATCACTCCGATTGCATTATATCATGTTTCATTCTTTCGGAGGATTGACAATGACTAATGAACAACTGGTTCTCGAGATTAGGGCCGGTAACAATGTTACAGAAAACTTGAAACAATTATATGAGCGGAATCTTGGAATGATCCGGAAGATTGCTCGCAAGTATCACGGTCTCGAAGAGGATGAGGACCTATTGCAAGAGGCATATTTCGGATTGATCAGAGCTGTGGAATTATGGGAACCAGAAATGGAAGTATCATTTATTACTTATGCAAATTACTGGTTCAAGCAAGCAATGAATAGATACATACATGATTGTTCTAATACTATCCGGATACCATCCTATCAGTACGAGAACATTAACAAATTCAAGCGAGCGGTTAATTCAATTAGAACCAGATTTGGCCGTGATCCTCGTAAAGCTGAAATCATGTATTTGCTCGATATTAGTTCCGATCAATATGAGAACCTCTTGAAAGATGCTCGAGCTCTTCGAATTCGTAGCACTTCCGAACCAATCGGAGGAGAGTATGATGATCTATTGCTCGAGGATACTATACCGGCAGAGGGTGACCAGATCGAGGAAGTTGTTGAGAAGATTTACAAGGAAGAACTCTCTGATGCTGTATGGTCCGAGGTCGACAAGCTCCCAGAGAGGGAGGCGCTCGCAATCCGGAACAAATACTGCGATGGAATGACATTAGCACAATGCGGTGAAGCTCTTGGAATTTCTCCGGAGCGAGTAAGACAATTACAAAGTAGTGCGCTCCGAAAACTGAGAAGCTCAAAGGTTCAAAAACGCTTAGCTCCATATCTTACAGAATCAACCGCTTACAGTATAGGGCTTAAAACGAGTTTTGGTTCTTTTAAGAGATATGGTGAATCTGCTCAAGAACGTGCTGTAATACTATTGGAAAAAGAAACTGGTCCTATTTGGAAAGATTCCTTAAAACTACTAGGAGTTACACATGAAGTATTATGCGGTAAGAGCCGGGAAAAATCCGGGTATATATGAGACCTGGTCAGAGTGTCGTGAACAGATATACCAGTATAGCGGAGCGGTTTTCAAGTCTTTTGATACCATCACAGATGCTAAGAAGTTCATGGAGAAAGAGGTTTCTCCCGGAGTAATTAACAGCGAGTTGCCGTTTGCATTTATTGATGGATCATACAGTACCAAAAATGAAATATATGGTTATGGTGGATATATATTCACTTGTGACCGGTATTATATCATTCAAGGAACCGGGAATAATCCGGAGTATCTGTCAGATAGGAATATATCTGGAGAGGTTCTGGGAGCATTACAAGTTATGTACACAGCTCACAAGATGGAAATTCCGGAGATCAACCTCTATTATGACTATTCCGGTATTGAGCAATGGGTTTCCGGAGACTGGAAAGCAAAAACTCCACTCTCGAGATATTACAAACAATATGCTGACCTAATGTCCGAGTTTATAACAGTTCATTTCGTGAAAGTAAAAGGACATACCGGAATAGAGGGAAATGAGATTGCGGATTGTCTCGCTAAAGAAGCTGTGGGAGCAAAGCTCCGGAAGAAAGATAAAGAGGCATTAAGATTATTTAGAGAAAAATGCTCATGATGCTAATGTTCCGAGTGGTTCATGGACAGTAAGTTTTCTCTAAACAATGTATAGAATATCTATGAAAGGATATTGTTATGTATAGATTAATAGTTCCAGATGTTTTTGAAAAAAACACAGATTATATAATCCTTGAAAAGCTCATACAGTACGATCAAGGAATATGTGTTCAATTTAGTGGAGAACTTCCGGAAGAGTATAGGCTTGAGGAGTGTCTCACTGGAGATAAAGTAACACAGACGTGTGAAAGAGTTGAATCTGGTGTTTTCAAGATTAGCGATGATCTACTCAAGGATGGTCGTGATGTTCAGTTATATCTGTTTATGGTTGGTGATAAATGGGGAAGAACTGTTTTAAGTCTGAGAATCCCAATTGAGAGACGGCCAGCCAGAGTTTAATAATAGCAGTTTTGCACTTTATAAAAGAAACTGTGTATATGCCATTTTAAGGCAAGTTAATATAGGGTGGCATTATTTATGCAAGAGGGCATGAAACAGTCTTGCAACCTCCAAAAAATAGCTAGAGGAGGCATGTTACATGCCCTCGTTCAATTTATCATCACGTTCTATTTTCTCGTCAACTGCAATCCTCATGTACATGTTCAAGCTGACTCCTAAATTGTCAGCATGATCTTGGATGATCTTCTTTTGTCCTTTAGGAACTCTTACCATTATGGAATCAACCGTATTATCTAAGTATTTTTTATTCCTAGCTCTATGCTTATCATCACTCATAATTCTCGACCTCCAATATCAAATTATACAGTATTTTGCAGTATCAGAAAACAAAGATAGCAAAGGATAACTAAAGATAGTTGAATAAGCATGTTACATGCTTTATAATTCTGTTAGCATGTTACATGCTTTCACGGAGATTTTCTTAGATGAAAGGAGAAAAAAATGGAAACTGCAAACAGAATAATCGAGGTCATTTGTGAAAACAGCATTGAATGGAAAGATGCTCTTAAAGAACTGATGGAAGTGTCAAATGGATGCTCACACGATCAGATCATGAAAGCTGTGAATCTCTTGTATCAGATGAAAGAGGCAAAGTAAAAGCGGTCCTAATATGGCGCTTAGAACCGCAAGAGAGACAACCGCATGTATCAAAACAGTTATCCATGTGCATTATACATGGAGCGACCAGAAATTCATAGAGAGGAAACAATATGTATAATCTTTCAAAACAAGCGGAAGAGGGACGGATGATCATGAGCGAGAACAAATCTCGAGACCTGAGGTTAGTAGATTTTATGGTTGTCAATGATCAATGCAATGGAGACAAGTTCCTCCTCGCAGAGAGAATGTTCTTAATCGGAATTGCTATCGGAAAGCGTATTGGAGAACTTGAAAAGTAGAAAAAGACATAAAAACCTTACTCGGCCAGACACGATCCGCACCAAAATCACATAATTTCAAGTCAACAATGACATAATCGAGTTGCTTACTAAACAGACTAGAGAGGGTAATACAATGGCAAAGAAGAACGACAAAGAGAGCAAAGGACTTCCGGAGGGGTTTTCTCTGAGAGCCGATGGACGTATCATGAGGCGCTTCACGGTTGAGGGAAAGCGCTATACAGTATATGGAAGTTCTGTAAAAGACTGTAAGAAAAAAGAAGATGATAAGCGCAAAGAGATATACACCGGAGAAATCAAAAGTAACAAGGTTTTGACAACCGGTGATTATCTCAATGAGTGGCTCGATACCAGAGAGCGCAACCTCACGAGCTCGACAATGAGGACCTATAAAAAGCTCATTAAGAGAATGTGTGGCCAGAAGATCGGAGGGAGCGGAAAGAAGTTTGGAGAAATTAAACTTGTCAATCTTGAAACAAAACATGTTCGCATGCTTCAAGACTCACTCCTCGATGATGGACTTAAGACAAGGACCGTAAATGATTCTCTTTCATTATTGAAAAAAGCGTTGACCTCCGCAGTAAACGAGAGGACCATAACATGGAACCCGGCTAACCCGGTAGAACGCTTAAAACGGACAGAGGAAGAGGCGAGAGATACTATTCACCGAGCTTTGACTCGTGAAGAGGTACAAGAGTTCATGAAATTTGCAGAGGGAGGCATGCTTGAGGTCGATGGAGAACTGAAAGCAATAGATCAGTCTTGGTATTACAATTTCTATCAGTTTCTTTTGTATACTGGCCTCCGTATTGGCGAGGCATCAGCACTTTTACCGCAAGATATAAACGGAGAGATCAATGTGTACAAAACTGTGGTCCGGTCCGAGTTTGGTTATGAGATAGAAGAGCATACAAAGACTAAAGCCGGTACTCGCATAGTTCCATTGTATCCGAAAGCTCTTCAAGCTGTGGAACGTCAAAAGAAGATCAGTAAGAAATTGGATTCTATTGATAACATTAGCAAGCCGGTATTCAGACAACCAAAGGGAGGTCTAATCCGCTCTGATCGAGTGAACGATGATATTAAAAGAATCTGCGATCTGGCCAAGATTGAAAGGTTTAGCGCACATGCACTAAGAGCAACATTTATTTCAAGATGTGTGGCTAACGGCATGCCGGTAAAAGATTTAATGGAGATTGTAGGACATAAAGATGTTGAGATGACACTTGGTTTATATGCTCATGCTGAGAAAGATAATAAAACAGCTCAATTACTGGCAGTGAATTTTGATTAAGATAGTTTAAGAATTTGCGGTTTGCATTTGATTGCAGACCGCTTTTTTATTGTCATGATAGAGAATCTGGGTAATGTGGTTACAGTCTTGACACCAATTTGACACCAATTACTACACCATTTGACACCAATTTAAGGTTATGAAAGGATAAACACAGATAGCGAGATATAGAGAAGAGAGTGGTTAGTTTTTCCCTTAAATATCACGTTTTTCGGACATAAAGACAGCCCCTAACAATCACTGTTAGAGGCTGATAGAACATAGACAGGGGAAGAGGGATTCGAACCCCTTAGAACGCTATATAAGGGATATATGCGGATTTGACACCATAGTTGACACCAATAGAGTCAAAACTCATCTCAAAAATGGTCCGGGCCGAGGTTTGAAGATGGGGAATAATATGATTTTGTTGTAGCGCCTGGTCCTATATCTATTTAGTCTTTCAACTCAGAATTAACTCTTTCTCTTTCGTTTCTTGGAGGTTTCTTTCTCCGTCTTTTCTGAACTGTTCGCCACTCGATAGATGAAATCATCTTTCCTCTTCTCATCGTCTATCAATGATATAGCGAGACTCTTTACAGTATCAGCAATTATATTCATATTTCCCTTATAATTCCGAGAATATCCAACAAATTGACCATCAATGTATACTCTCGGACAATTACGAATAAAATATCGAATGTCTACTAATAAACCTCCATATATTCTATTTTCAAGAGATTCTTCTCGGTTAGATATATTATTTGCCTCCTCGAGAGTAAAATCATACAATGAACCGTTTGTTATAAAGCAATGCTCTTCGAAGCTTATATCTATTTCTTTATTTTTTATCATCTTTTTGAAATGCTCCCAACTATCTTTTGGTTCAAGAATAAATGGATCAATAATGGAGAGCATTTTTTCAATGTTTGTTCCCATTGATTGAAAAAAATAAATATCGGATAGCTTGAAACAGAGCATTTCGCACGCTTCAAAACTAATACCGAGTAGGTTTAACAAATTGTTTGTTGAATCAAGCAATAACTGCTGAGATTTAGTAAGCTCATTCCATTGAGCGCCTACTGTTCTGGCCGAGTCAATTCCCAGTAAATAAGTTTTTTGTACTCCCCAATGTAGGGCAAGTTTATTTATTTGCTTATCATCTATGTTTTTTCCAACACTAAGAAGTCTGGGAATATGTTTCTCGCTATATCCAAGAATACTAGCAAGGTCTTTATTCATTTCTTTGTTTATCTCTTGTTCATGTCTAATTCTTTCAATCATCAACGGAGTAACCTCATGACGTTTATTTTCCATTGCTTTTCCCTTTCTTATGCTGAATAAGTAACAAAATTTGGAGGTAACGTGATAACCACGATTCGAGTTACTGATGTTACCATCATTATAACGTAACAAGTATCCGGATACAAACACATATGAAACGATAAAGAAAGGAAAAGCCACATGAGAAAAGCAATTCGAGGTCCAATTGAGGACACAAGGATGCTCACCATTGATCAGGCAAGCGCATATACCGGACTTGGTAGATGTACGTGCCGTAAATGGTGTGAAGAGATCGGAGCGGTCCGCAAGTTTGGAAACATGGTAAGAATTGACAAGGTTATAGTCGACAAAGCTCTCGATCAGATGGAAAAGGTTGAAGCATGAAATAAGGCGAGCTTATGGAATTAAAAGAAATCATTAGTTATTTCGAGAATCCGAAACGTCAGAGCGATGGTTCTTATATGGTCCGGTGTCCATGCCATAAAGATGATAAGCAGTCTCTCCATATATCACAAAAGGGAAACAAGATTCTCATGAGAGATCATGGATTCTGTAAAACCTCCGATATTCTCGAGCATGTAGGTCTGAAAGAGTCTGATCTGTTCATCGGAGACCAGATAAGGAAATCTTACAAATGGCACGACCGCATGGAATACGGATTCAAACAGAAATACGGAGAGGGCGCTCACATTGTAAGCGTGTACAACTATCGAGACCATACCGGAAAATATCTTTTCTCAAAGATACGACTCGAGGGAGGAACAATTCATGGAAAAGAGTTTGTTCAAGCCAGAATCGACTATGAGGGAGATAGTTATGAGTACGGACTCGGAAAGATTGAACCGACATTGTATAACCTCCCAGAGCTACTCCGGAGCATTGCAGATGGATTCCCGGTCTATTATGTCGAGGGTGAAAAAGATGTTGAGACTCTGAGAGGGTTTCACTATACGGCCACAACCTCCGGGAGTGCCAGTGGATGGAAGAAAGAGTATTCTCATTATTTCACCGGAGCAACCGTAATTATCATTCCGGACAATGACAAACCGGGAGAGAAGCTCGCTCTGGAAGTCATGAAAGACTTGAAACAATATGCTTTTGAGGTTGTGATCGTGCCAAAGCTCAGCGGACTCGAGCATGGAGATGTTACAGATTATTTCGAGAAAGAGAAGCATACTCTGGAAGAGTTCAAAGAAAAGGTTCATTCATGCGAGGGTGTACTTGCTCCGTGGGCCTACGTCACCGAGAGAGGAACCGTGAACATAAAACCTCCTACTCTTGCGGTGAATTTCTCGAAAGTCTCCGAGTACATCATTGTAAGAAATCCATTAGATGACAATGATCTGTTTTATGGATTCGAGAATGGAGTATATCGAAGATGTAACAAAGCTCAGATCAAATCAGCTCTCCGGAGGTTTGTTCCGGTGACATATCAGAAAGACAACCAGATAGCAGAAGCTCAGAGAACCATCTTTGAGTTAGGAGAGAGGATTCACTCATGGGATGATCTGGATAGTAACGAGAGGTACATCAATTTCCGAAACGGTCTCTATGATGTGGAACAAAAGAAGCTGATTCCTCATGATCCCAAGATACTCAGCACAATGCAATTACAGTTTGACTATGATCCGACTGCAAAGAGCATGCCAGTATTTCAAAGGTTCATGGATGATCTGTTCACCAAAGAGGATGGAACAATAGACCATGAGAGCATGATGATTCTACAAGAGTTCTCCGGTTTGGCAATTAGCAATATCTATGTGTATAGAGCTAAGAAAGCATTGTTTCTCTGTTCGCTTCGAGGCAATACCGGTAAATCCGTTTTCATGAATCTCATACAGTACATTATCGGAGAGGATAATGTAACCTCCGTTCCTATTCAGCACATGAATGAGAATATAGGTCGTTTCACAATGGGAACCGCTCTGGGAAAGCGAATGATCATAAACGGAGACCAGACAGAGAGCGACATCGGAGACAGCTCATATTTCAAACAGCTCACCGGAGGAGATCGAACCAAGATGGAGAACAAGAACCAGAAACCATTAATGGTTCGTTATCGTGGTGGAATCATGGTTGGTTGTAATGGCCTCCCAAGTTTTACAGACGATAAGGGAGAACACATATTTGAGAGACTCCTCCTCATTATGTGTACAAACGTGATCCCGGAGGACAAGAGAGACAGCATGCTCCTCGACAAAATGAAACCAGAGGCACCGGCTATTATCAATTGGTTCTTGGAGGGATTGCACCGACTCATAGAAAACAACTATAAGTTCAAGCAGTCAAAGGAAACTGAGAAAGCAATTCATGAATACAGAAAACAGCTCGACTCAGTATACAGATTTATTTGTGAGTATGAGGTGGAAGTGTCAAATGGAGAACCGTTACGGTTTGTAATAACCAAGAACCGGAAAGACAAATTGCTCAAGAAAGATATTTATGAAATGTATGAAAATTTCTGTAATATGCCTGAGGTCGATCTTTTACCGGTAAAGAAAAAGAACTTCGGCCAGAGATTGGAACGCTTAGGACTTGAGATTGATCCCAGAGGAAACTACGGAGATAAGCGAGGAGTCTATGTGATTTATGGATTAGCACTCACCAATGGAGGAAAGGGAGGTATTGAAACACATACTGATCCGGAGTTGGTAAAGCAGTTAATCCAAGAATCCAAAGAGAGAGAGGGTATCTCGGAACTTGCGGACCAAGAACCATTTGATACTTAGGTTTGCATGAATGATGTAAAAGCGGACAAAGCGGATAGTTTTTACTATTGAGAGAAATATAAAAACATTAAAAGAATTACGATTTGCAAATTTATAAATAGCTGTATGAGAAAAAATGTCCGCTTTTGCAGTATTTTCTATGTTCACGGTTTGATACTCGCTCACGGAAAGGAAAAGAGAATGATGGATTCGAGCTGATTCTCTTTAGTGCATACAACTGAATATAGGCATTGAGAGGAGGTAAGCGGAAAAAGGGAACGACAATATAAATTTCAAGAAAGGAATTTCGCATCAATGCCAACATTTTACGAATACATGTTAGATCGATACCTAGGAAAAGATAACAGATATGGAGACTTGGCCGGGGACATGGAGTTCGACAAGGACTTTCCAAAAGACAGCAATGACCGCAAGACAATAAAAGAGTATCTCGAGAAATGCGGAGCATGTGAGAACTGTATGATTACATTCAAGTCAGCATGGACCAATTATCGGAGAGCACTCCGGAAAAACAATAAAACGGAGGTCTCGGAATGATGAGAAAGGTTTGGCATAACAGCAATGAATACTTACGAATCCTCGAGATATTGGATGACTATTGGTTAAGTAATCCGGATGAAGCTGAGGTAAGAGTAGAGATGTACTTTAGACACGAGAACGGAGAGACTCAAGCCAAGCGGATTATATGGAGGAATCCTAATTTGCGAACAGCCAAGAGCAATACAAGCTCAACACATATCATAAAACTCTCAGAGGTTAAGCGACCTATCACAACATAATAACAACTCTCCACTGTGGGTTCATGGTCCGCACCGGAGAGAATATATAGAGGGGAGGTGTGCATGATCATGGCATCGGCCGAGCTTATGTTCTGTAATACCTCCTCAATCTGGAGAGTAGTAATGAGATTAAGAAAAAGCGAAAGGAAGAAATACAAGCAAGAAATAAAAGACAGCATAACGCAAAAAATCGTATCTCTGGGAACCGCTCATAGTTTGAAATGGGCATGGAGTGAACTAACAAGAGACCACTATGCAAAGCTGAGACTGGACTTGGAACACATCGGAAAGTATCCGCTCATAGATTCGTTAGAAGCTGATTGTATAGACGGTGAAACCTTATTTAATACCAAATGTTACTTCAAGCATTATGATAACTGGACAATCAATAGAATTCTGAATGTCGAACTTCAAGATGCTAAAAGAGGAATTGCATATATAGAAAGACTGGCAAAGGAAGAACTAGAAAGCAGAAAGACAAAAAGGACCTAACAATACTCCCAGATCTTCACGGATCGTAACCAGAATGAGGGGAAACGATGTCAAGAAAGACCTAATAGGCACTAAGGTTTATAGATATACTTGCCCCCATCACAGCAACTCAAGAAACAATATTGAACACCGGTGTGAGGACTGGATATTTTCCAACTCTGAGCCGATCGGGACGGGCAAGGGCACTCCCCTATGTCTAATGTATTGCATTAATACCCTAGAACGGTGTCGCTGGGTGCGCGCGGAGAAATGCGAGAGAGGCTTTAAAAGGATACCGCATGAGTAAAACGACAGAACCATTTTATAAAACAGCAATGTGGCAGAAATGCCGCGAGAGTTATTACAAACAAAAGAAGGGCTTATGCGAGAGATGCTTAGCAAGGGGACAGTATAAGGCGGGGGAGATTGTACACCATATCAAACCTATCACACCTGATAACATGAATGATCCTTCAATTACTTTGAACTTTGACAATTTACTTCTTGTATGTCGTGATTGTCACGCAATACTACACAAGCCGTCAAAGAGATACAAAGTAGATGATCTGGGGCGCGTAGTGTGCATTGAGTGAGCCCCTTATATGCAAGGTGTGCAGCTATACCGCTAGAGCGGTGCGCAGGATTCAAAAAATATATAGCACATACCCCCATACATATAATTGCTATAAGCTCATGTCTGAACGGTGGCGTAGCATATGTCCCGCGCATATTCGCGCGCGTGGTACTCTCCCCTATGCCCAGCATATTAAGGACGGCATACAGAC
>Ga0326512_10003404_pt1 | contig 11671 bp, 9 predicted proteins | sample 1_2617_0518_D_FD_203652 | JGI IMG/M metagenome (GOLD analysis project Ga0326512, IMG submission 203652) | Bovine rumen microbial communities from UC Davis, California, United States - 1_2617_0518 | ecosystem: Host-associated > Mammals > Digestive system > Stomach > Rumen | place: USA: California... | reverse complement strand
TATTAATAGAAGCAGTTACATCAGCAGATAAAATGACTGATTTAGAAATAGATTCTAAGTATAGTAATGATACTAAATTCTTAGAAGATGATGACCCTGAGATGGTTGAATTAAAAACTATGATTGATGAAGATATTACAGATGATATATCTGATGAAGATAACGAATTCCAAGACACTTTAGATGACTGTGATTTTTATGAAGATGAAGAAGTAATAGAAGATGTAGAAGATGTTCTATGTCCATATGATGACTTAGAAGCTTTATGTGATGATGAATACGACTTTATAGATGGTTTTATAGAAAATGACCCTGATACAGATTATTAATATATTATATATAGGAGGAAATAACAATGGTTAATGGTGTTCCACAATTTATGGTAACAATTGAGACAAAGAATTATCCTGTTACAACAATCAGACCTGCAATTCAAAGATATGCAAGGATTCGTAAGAAGATGAATGCTACCGAAATTGCAAATTGTCTTGCAGTTTGTGCTGTAGTAACACTTGAAAAGAAAGATGGTTCTAAAGTAAGACTTACTGCAAATAACTTTAGAAATATCTTATATGCTTATACAAATGAACTTAAAAATGAAGAATATGAAAAAAAGAAGAGAGCAGAAGAAAAAAAGAATGCTGAACGTGTTCAGAATCTTATTAATACTGAACCTGAAAAAACAGAAGAAGTTATCACTGAACCAGATGTAACAACTACTACTATTGAATCAACAACTGATTATATAGATGAAGAAGATATAGATGATTCTGATATTATAGAACAGACAAGAGAATATGAACAGGTTGACCCTGAGTATGATGGAGTATTTGATGACTCAGCTTATTATGAAGAATAAAAAAATAACCAGTACCTTTCGAGGTACTGGTCTTTTTTTTTGTCAATCATCTAGATTAATCTAGATGATTGCCAATTCCTCCTCCGAATCCATCTCCCAATATTTACACCCCCTTTCTATATGGGATGTGTATAGAGTATTATTATCACTATACACATAAATAATATATAAGTTTAAAACTCTGGATTTACAAATTTAACTGTTGGGTCTGGATGTACAGTAAGCTCATATAAACATAATATGTTTTCTTTTGATATACCTCTTACTGTATATCCATTCATACCTAATACTTGTATTTTAGCATTAGCTTGTTTTTCACATTCTTGATTAGCTTCTATTGTATATACAGGTTTTACTATAGCAGTATCTCCATCATAGTCCATTCCCATTGCTTCTATAAGACCATTACATATTGATAGTGTATCTTCGAATACTGGTGATGTATTAGTATTGATATCTGTGTCTTCTATATAAGGATACCATTTATATAATTTAAGATTATCTTCAAATCCACTTTGTATTACCATTGGAACGGTCTTTACAGTAGACTTTATTCTAACTTTAGATGGATATTGATTAAGATATGAGTCAATAGGGAAACGAGTAATCAAAACCATTTTATCAGATGTGACGTCACATGCTGCCATATAAAATAAATCACACCATGTAATACGTCTATTTATTTTAAGATTCTCTGAATATTCTTGCTTAGTTTCTTTATACTCTTCAGAGTTATTAAGTTTATATCCAGTTAGATACATAAAAAAATTTATATTCTTTAAATCTAATGGTTTTCCTGTTACAGGACTTTTAAATTCTTTATTTTTTGCTTTTCTTGCAAATTCAGCTTTATCTACAGGAAGTTCTATAGGGATAAAACGGTTTGAATATCCGTGTATAAAACGCTCTATCTGTTTATCTATCTCTATATCAGAGAAAGCTATTTGATAGTCTATTAACGGAACCATCACAGATTCTTTTTCATTTATCATAATAGGATATTCTAATTTACCTGCAAAGCGATTCTCAAAGAAACGTCTCATCCAAAACATTATGAATGGTTTAAAACAACATAATGCTGCTGCAAGCGGTAATGCTGCATGATTCATATCTATCATTAAGTCATCTATATCTTCTCCACTTACATCAGGAGCAGACATAACTAATCTAGCACCATAGTCTACAGTTTTATACATAGTAGCACGTTTAATTAGACCCATTTTACCAGGTAGGTTAGCAGGTGTTGCTTGACCATTTATTGTAGTTCCATTACCAAACCAGTCAAATATTTGTACTAGTATATTCTGTACTCTAGCTTTAGTAACATCACTTAATGTAAGTCCATAACCAGATGTCTCTTTCAATGCCTTAGTAGCCATTATTAAACTACTATAAAGTTTGTTTATTTCTCCTACGCCTATACCAGAGTCTTTTGTATCTACGTCTCTATAGTATGCAGGTATTACTACATACTTATTAATCCACATCTTATTCTTTACCTTCTCTATAAAGTCTATTCTCTTATTACGAGATGCAGAATCATTCTTTTTAAATTTAATCTTAGAGAAGTTCTTCTTTAGCCAATCTATACCAGTATTACCATCTGTACTTGGTACTAGGTCACCTTTATCATCAATGATGAAATAATCAGTTCCATTTACTACATCAGCTATCTTACCATTAAGCTTTAACAGTGTTTTATATATTAATGGCATTATAAAATCACTACCTAAGCTTATATATGCATATATGCCAGCACGCTCGGCTTTTGTAATACCAAATATTTCATTTGATAACAATCCATCTTCCGTAGGAACTGGTCCATTAAAGAATACTGGATTAGTAATCTCTTTAAGTTGATTAACCTTTATGAATTTCTCTATATCAAGTAACTCTGTTTTAAAGTGTTCAGTAGCTGCTTCGGTTAAAGGTGCTAACTCTCCTGATTCTTGTATTATTTTAACCATACCAGGTACGGTAAAGTCGTAATATAACCATACTGCCTCATCTATAAGCATATGCATTTCCTCCTTTTACGTAATATTATTATAAAGTTCCAGATATCTATTCTTACAAACATATAGATAAATTAAAAATATAAGGAGGTAGTAATTAATGAAAAAACCTATTTACTATTATCAAAACGTACCTCATTTTGATGATTATAATTTAGGATGCCCTAAACCTTGTCCTCCACCACCTTATCATCCACCTCATCCACATTATCATGGTAAGGTAGGCATTGTAGGCAGGACAGTATTAAGTGTTAAATACATAGACTGCCATGGTCATGTACAAATATTTGATATTCATGATGGAGAAACATATGAAATTAAAGCTGTGTCACAGACTAAGGGAATCTGTACATTTGCTGGAAGAATAATTGATTTTGAATGCTCTAAGGGTATTGAAAAACTCATTGATAAGCCTCATATGATTGATGTAACTGCAATTATTGTAGATTACTCTGATGCATATGAAAGCAAGCTTCTTAGAATTGGTATTGATAATATCATTTCTATAAAACCAGTACATTGTTTTGATGATATGCGTGATATAATCCCACCTCAATGTATAGAACCTATATCACCTCCTCCGTGTCATCACCATACTGGTTATGAAGAATATGTTATTAATGACCCTTTCTCTAATAATGATTAAGTAAGGGAGGAATATGAATGAAATTAAGAACTAGTATAGATATGCTTGGTAATGAAATCAAACAAGGTGTTGCTGAAAGAGTAGGTACATTACCTGAAACAAATCTATTTGCTGGACGTATAGTAGTATTAATCACTCCTGGTGAATCTGGAAATCCTGATACAGGAGTTTATTACTATTATAATGGAACCACATGGATTAGTGTAATTGAATCTTCTTTTATATCCATAGATAGTACAAAATTTAACGTAATAGATAATGAAGTAGAAGCTCATACATTCGATACTATTACAGAAGCTGCTAATTATATAAGAACAAGTAATAGTAATCCAAAGTCACTTATCATTGGTTCTGAAACTAGTTTAAACATTAACAACGAACCCATACCAAATGGTGCATTTAGTGGTTGTGTTACATTAAAACATGCAATACTTCCTAATAATATACATGGTATAAATCAAGGTGCATTTAGCGGATGTACTGCACTAGAAGATATTAATATACCTACTGCTGCTGAGTATATAGCTAATGGTGCATTTAGTGGTTGTGAATCTTTAAAAGGTATATCAATACCCAGTAACACAACAAGTATAGGTTCATCTGCATTTAGCGGATGTTTGACTTTAAAGACTATTAATATACCTAATACAGTAACAAGTTTTGGTGATGCAATATTTGCTGAATGCAGATATTTAAAATCTGTTAATATAGGAACTGGTATAACAATTATATCTGCTCAAGCATTTGCTAATTGTGTTAATATAGAATCTATTAGCATACCTGCAAGTGTAACAACTATTGGTAGTGCTGCATTTAGTGGATGCACTAATCTTAAATCTGTTACACTACGTAGTGGTTTACTTACTATAGCAGCTGGTGCATTTAGCGGATGTAAGAGTTTAAGTGCTATTACTATTCCAGCCACTGTAACTGATATAGGAGCAGGTGCGTTTTCTGATTGTGGTCTAGTATCTATATCATTACCAAAAGCATTAAATACAATAGGCGGTGCTGCATTTAGCGGATGTACTAAATTAGTATATGTTACCATTCCTGAAGAAGTTACTATTAATACTAATATATTCTCAGGTTGTGATATATTAGCACTAGACACATATAAAGAAAGGGCTGGATATCCTTGGGGTGCTACTGATATATATATACAAAACGAAAATGTTACTACCACTATTGATGATAGCAGCACAGACAGACAAGTGCCTACTGCAAAAGCAGTAAAATCTGCTGTAGATTCAGTTGAAGGTTTTAGTTGCTTCCATGGTACTACAGCACAATGGGAAGCTTTAACTGATGAACAGAAAGCAGAATACGATTATGTAGATTTAACCGATGAAACAGATGCATGTACACCAGTAGATGCAGTAGAAGCAGATAATATGAACCCTGTAACATCTAATGCGGTTAATACTGCTATAGAAGAGGTTACTATTCCTGTTCAGGCACTTGAGTCTCTTGGTATAAGAAATATGGCTCCTGGTCAAACTGGTTGTAAACATATTGCTCATAGAGGTGTATATGTAGCGCCAGAAAATACTGTAGTAGGTATGCAGGCTGCTAAAGCATATGGATTTGATTTTGTTGAATTTGATGTAAAGTGGTCTAAAGACGATGTACCTATTTGTATTCATGACGATACAGTAGATAGAGTTACAAATAATGAATACACTGGTAATGTAGTAGACTTTACCTATGACGAACTTAAACAAATGGATGTAGGTAAATATAAGAATCCTGAGAATAGCGATATTTATACAGGTACAACAATTCCTGATTTAAATAGAATGCTTATTTGTTGCAGAATGCTTAGACTACACCCATATATTGAGATTCATGCTACATCTCCTAAATGGACTGCTGAAAAAGTTAAACAATGTGTAGATAAAGTAAAAGAACTTCATATGGAAAGAGATGTTACTTGGATTTGTTCTAATACTACTTGGTTAAAAGAAGTACTTAAAGAAGACCCATCCGCAAGAGTAGGTTGGGCTACTTCTACTTTTTCTACTCAAGCACATATAGATACACTTCTTGAATTAAAGACTCCATATAATGAAATCTTCCTTGACTTTGCTTCTGATAATACTGTATCAGGAAGTCAAGAAGCTACAAATACAGCAGCACAATTATGTAGAGATAATGATATTCCATTTGAAGTTTTTTGTTCTACATCTGGGCATCAAGGTTGTTTAGACGAGCATTGGTATTGTACTGGTTCTACATCAGACAGATTCAGAACGTTTGACCAACAATTATCTGGTAATAATACAGTATTTAATCCTATTTGGGGTACTGGTGATGATATGTCATTCCCTCAATATGCTAATGGCACATGGCATGAATATTGTGTTAATCCTGATAGACATATTTTAAGTGTAGGACGAGTAATTGATACTTATATTGACTTTATCTGGAATGGTCCTAACACTGGAAGTACTGCTGACCATACAGAATATACTATATTTAGTCCACTTCATAATACTTTGGAAATGAAATGTGTTCCAAGATATGATAAATATTTTACTATTATGGGTATTAAAGATGACGACCCTACAACACCACACTGGTTTGCACTATTGAAGATTTGTGGTAAGTTATCTGAAACACCTGGAGATATTGTAATGCTCTATAATAATGCTCCTACAGGATGTCATTTTAGACATACAATATTCTATGCAATCTAATAGAAAGGAGGAATACTCATGGCTTTCTATAAATATAATAAGACAACTAAACAACTTGAGATTATTGCATCAGGCAAAGGTCAACTTACTGTAGATTCTATACCAACAATAGGCAGTACAAATGTTGTTAGTTCTGGTGGCGTTGCAGAAGCTTTAGAAGATATCGGACCTGGTGTTACTATCGATACTACAATTGATGAGCAATCTACAGATGAAAATGTACCTAGCAGTAAAGCAACTTATGATGCTATTAAAAATAATAGCCGTAGTTATGGTATATTTGACCTTAATCCATATCATGATGTAAAGAATAGCTTACAACAGTTATTATGTCCATTAAAAGATAATATAGCTAATACAGTAGTAGGATTTCTATGGTTTTCTGATATACATGGTGATTCAGAAAATCTTGAAAGAATTATGACTGTTAGAAATGAATTCTCTGATTATATTTCTGATACTATCTGTACTGGAGATATAGTGACTTCAAAAAATACAGAAGATATATCTTGGTGGGATGAAGCTGGTGCTGAAGATGTGCTTATTTCTATTGGTAATCATGATTGTACTAATGGAAGTAGTGACGTTGGAAAATTAGCTAGTTATAACATGTGGTTTAAAGATAGAATATCTAATTGGTCTGTTACACAACCATCTAATGCAGCCACTAACGGATATTGTTATTACCATAAAGACTATGCTGCTGCTTCTCTAAGATTAATATGTATTGATGCTGTTCATTGGGATTCTACTCAAAAGACATGGTTTGAAAGTGTATTAGCTGATGCATTATCATCAGGTTTATCTGTAGTATGTTTATCTCATTATGTACCTGGCTTAGCAAATACTGGTCAAGCGATGATGAATACAACGTTTGGTCAACGTTCTGAATTTACTGGTATTATTGCAGGTAGTGGTGAACCAGCTCAATGTGTTCAAACTTTTAAAGATAATGGTGGTAAGTTTATATGCTGGCTTTGCGGACATGAACATAAAGACGAAGCATATAAACTAAAAGGTTATCCAAACCAACTTGTTTTATGTATAACATTGGCTAAATGTGCTAATATTAGCAATATTTCCAATAGAGTAAAAAATACAAAATCACAAGACGCATTTAACTTTATATCATTTGATACTAAGAATGGTATTATTAAAATGTGTAGAATAGGTGATGATTTAGACGTCTATATGAGAAGACGTAAAACAGTTTGTATAGATTATAATGATGGAAATGTATTGTATAATGAAGCACAGAAATCTGCTCCAAGAATAATTAGTGGTAAAATTGAAGTACTTGCAGATGAATTTCCAGAGGGTGTTCCTGTTAACGGATATGTAACTAAAACAATATCTTTTGGTAGTAATGCATTCTCAGAACCACCTACAATTGTTATAGGCCAAGCTTATGCTACTGCAGAAGACCCAGTGCCATATTATAAAGTTTATGCTTTAGTATATGCTTATGATGAAAACGGATTTACTGTTAGAATAACTAATAATACTGATACTATCAGATGGCCTAAGTTTGACTGGATTGCTGTAGATAAACATTTTTAATCATATAGAAGGAGGTAAATAAATATGAAAGTTTTAACTAATCTTGATTTGGTTAGAAACCAACTTATTAATGGTGTTATACAAAAAGTAGAGACAGACCCTACTACTAAACTAGCTGTTGGTTGGATTATATTTAATACAACTGAAGCTAAACTTAAAGTATATGATGGAGAAGATTGGGTAGCATTAGGTTCAGGTGGTGGTAGTTCGGTAGATATTGCTACTACTATCTCAGATACTTCTACTAATAGTAAAGCAGCTGGTGCAAAAGCAGTATATGATTTTGTAACAGATGAAATGGCAGATATTCGTGCTGTTGCTAATGGTAAAGTACTTATTGTTGATGATGCTACTGGTGATGTAGTTGGTATTGAAATTGATAATGCTGTTACGGAAGATTCAGAGAAACTTATTCTCTCTGGTCAGGTTTATGCAGCTATTCAAAAAGCACTTGGTAATTTTGAATCTATGAAGTTTAAAGGTACTATTGGTGCTGATGGTACTATTACTTCTTCTGATACTGATTTAAATGGTAAAATTATAACTACACTTACTGAATTTAAATCAGGTTGGACTTTCAAAGCTGCTGCTGATATTCCTACTACAATACTCAATACTGATAAAGGTATTGAAACAGGCGATATTATTATGGTGCTTGGAGATGCTGCTGCATATGCAAGTTCTAATATTACTGTAATTCAGAATAATATCGATGGCGCTGTTACTGGTCCTGCATCAACTATTGATGAGACAATTGCTGTATATGATGGTATTACAGGTAGAGTAATTAAAGCATCCAGCATTACTAAGACACAACTTGAAGGTTTATTTGAAGCTATGGCTAATTTAGAAGCAGAAGCAGATGCAACTGATGTATTTGTATCCTCTTCTAATACAACCGATAATACAGTACTTAAGCCAGGTCAAACTATTTCAGCTCATCTCAAGGCTACGGGTGTTACTGATGATACCTACGGTGATAACTCTGGTATCGTTAATTCAGAACTTGATGACAAAGATAGCTTTAAGATTCCTCAGTTTACTGTAGATACTAAGGGTAGACTTACGGCTGCTGAAGATAAAGTTATCAAACTCAATCTTACATCTAAGGGTACTATTTATAGAAAGACCAATCCTGCGCTCACAGCAGATTCAAATGAAGATGCTATTTGGGTAATAGATGATATCGCTCTTAATAACAATTATCCTTCAATAAATATTTATGAGTCATCTAGTGGAGAAATGATACTTGCCGATGTAACTATTAATTTAACTAATGATGAAATTACTATTTCATTTAGACTTGCAGGAGATGTAAGTCTTGGTAAATATACTGCTGTAATTTTAGCATGATAATTTGGAGGTGAAAACATATGAACGGTTTCTATGATGAATTCGAGAGTGTCTTCATTGATAACGATAAACCTGAAATAGTGCCTGGTTTAGAATGTTGCTGTTCTAAACCAGCACCACCTCCCCCTAACCCTAAAGAATATTTCAGAAAAGATACTGTTATCAATAGACCTTACTCAGATAAACCTATGCCTAGTCCTTATAGACCAGATGATATAATAGGCTTTAATGATTCTCCTCCTAATCCAGTTCCTAATACATACTTTATTCCAGGACATAAGTGTCCTCCTCCACCACCTCCAAAGCCTTGCCCTCCTCCACCTCCACCACATGATAGATGTATTCATCCTATGCATTGGGAAGAAGACCATAGATATGTAACTAAGGGTGAATTAAATCATATCTTAATGCATATTGCAGATGCAGATATCTTTAGAGATTTATCTGAAAATGGTACTACTGTATCTGTAGGTGGTATTAAGAAGGGTACTAAATTCCGCAAGCTTACATTTGCTCAACTTATGTGCCTTATGTTATATCCTAAAGATGGAGTAGAAGAAGATGATTATGCTTGTGAAACCGCAGACGGTAAGACTGTATTGAATTCTACTGTTAAATATCCTATGGGTGGATTTAAAGAAGGAGATTCTCTTAAAGGTATGACTATCTCTGAAATATTTGAAACTCTGCTCTGTGGTAAGAATCCTTGGGGTACTTATATGTGGATTTCTGATAAGATTACTGTTAATGCAGCAGATACAACAATCGATGCAGAAGTACTTATTCCTAAGCTTGTAGAAGATTATCACGAAAACCGTGTATTTGAATTGCACGTACTTGGTACATCTGAAGCAACTGAATCTAATTACAAGTATGACGAAATCATTGCTAAGAAGGATAGTACACAAAAAACAAATGTCACTACAGAAGGTGTTCCTAGTGATATTAAGTGGAGCTATAATCCAGAAAGCAAGAAGATTACTCTTCATACAGATACAGAAATCACAAGTGCTATTAAGGTAGTAATGATAAGAAGATAAAAAAGAAGGCGGGATGTAGAGTCCCGTCTTCCTTTTGATGCTGAGAAATAGTTTAATCTTCCTCACCGTACTTCTCAGCATCAGTCATGAACATTCTGTCAATTTGCTCCTGTTCATATTCCTCTTTTTGGAGCCACTCGTCATAGTCGAGAGGTTCTTCGTCATAATATTCACACTCTTCTAAATAGAGATTGTATGAAACAGCATGTTCGTCGAATCCATTGATTTTAACCATAATTGCCTCCAAGAGGTCGTGGAGTCTTTATAACCGTTTTACGGTAACCTCTTACACATTAATAATATATAAAAAAGAATGATGAGTTTAACAACCACAATTTTTATATCTTTAACATCCAAGTAATAAATTGATATAGATAGGAGGAGATATACATGGATACACCTAGCTTCATTAAAGTAAAAGGAGATTCATTTGTATTTGCTAATGATGGTTGTTTTAAATTCTATGTGCCTGAGAAGTTCTTTTCTAATAAACTTGCAAAGTTTGTAGGAGAATGTATACAGTTATTTGGAACTCTTTCATATGCTATATTTGACAAGAGTGACAAACCTATTGGTAAACTAAGAACCTTTAGATTTCCTAATGTATTTCTTACTAAACCTGATGAAATTGAAATAACTAAAGGTATTACATTAACTAAGAATAATAAACCTAGTGATTATAGAATACTCAAGTATTATAAAGAAGGTGTTATAGTAGTAAACTATAATATATCTCAAGATGCAGAAAATATTCAACGCTGGTACTCTGCAATTGATACAGGTGCTTTACCAAATAATATACCATATGACCAGTTACAAAATTACTTCTTAAGAAATGCTCAAATTACAGGTAATGGATATGGTGTTTCATTACAACTTATAGGAGTTGTTATAGGTGAATTATGTCGTTCTAGAAAAGATATAGATAAACCATTTAGATTAGAAGATAATCAAGATATGACAGCATATCAATGGATATCTATTAAAGATATACCTAGAAGTACATCTGCATTTACTGCTATTCAAGCAGAAGAATGGGATAAAGCAGTTATATCTTCTATTACTGCAGATTCAACTAAAGATAGTCCATTAGAAAAGATTATGATGGACTAAGGGTAGAAGATTTTAACATAAAGATAAATAGTCTTTGCATAATAACGCTAAAGATAACCACACACACAAATATAATTAATAAAATAAATTTTATGATAAAGGAGGAAATACAATGAGTAGATATCCTGGCACACAATTTAAAGTGTATGATAACTCTCAGGTTACAGCTATTGTACCTATTAATAGTGTAAACCCGTCAGATGCAGTTCAGTATCTTTCTGCATTTGCATCTGTAAAAGGACCTGAAGGTATTACTTTATCTTATGGTGGTAATTTCTACGATAAATATGGCACTCAAGATAATATAGATTTCAAAAAGTATGGTCAACCATTACTTCAGACTTCTATGAATATCAATAATGGTGCTGCTATCTTAGGTAAGAGAG